>Ga0210069_1000078_pt1 | contig 18597 bp, 13 predicted proteins | sample RushSE_TuleB_D2_FD_185568 | JGI IMG/M metagenome (GOLD analysis project Ga0210069, IMG submission 185568) | Wetland microbial communities from San Francisco Bay, California, USA, that impact long-term carbon sequestration - RushSE_TuleB_D2... | ecosystem: Environmental > Aquatic > Marine >... | reverse complement strand
ACCGCCTTCCTGAGCTTCGGGGGTAATATGTCCCACTATGAAACCGTGGGAGCCGCCTGAAAAACGACCGTCGGTGATCAATGCCACCTCTTTTCCAAGGCCGGCGCCCATGATCGCCGAGGTGGGGGTCAGCATTTCCGGCATGCCGGGGCCGCCCTTGGGACCCTCATAGCGAATTGCGACCACCTCCTGCAAGTCGGCTCCGAGGGGCCTCCCCTCATCCCTTGCGCAGTTGCATGCGATAACAGATAAAAAAAACTACCGCCTGTTCGCATTCGTGGCGCACTATGCTGGCAGTATCGCCATTTCCGGCCTATGACATTTTCTGTGATCGGTTACAGCCGGGGAAATTCTTGTTAAATATGAAAATTACAACTTCTTTTTGGCTCCATAAAAAAGAAAATGCATCGTTGCGACTACTTCTTGGAATTGATGGAAACGGTAGCCGACGACGGTTACCATGTAAGACATAAATCGGTACCCCATTAATGGGTCATCCTCGAAAATTTTTAACAGCTCTTCTTTTGGGATACGGATGATCCGGCAAGTGGGAGAAGCACAGTAGGCCGAAAGCCGCATCTGATAGGGCGAAACAAAGCATGACCATCCAAGTGTTTCTGCCATGGATTTTTGGGGGGTAACCTTTATTGTAGAAACAGTCTGCTCGTTGGTTGCGATTCGTTTTCCCGCCATTTCAAATCGCAGATCCACTCCCCCGTCGGTAACCATCCACAAATGGGTGGCTGGGTCTCCTGCAGCGAAAAGCTGGTCATTTTCATTGAAAACAACCTCCGCGCAGAGATTTTTCACTTTTGCAAGTTGCTTCTCTGAAAAACCTTTGAATGCCTCAATTTTATCCAATAATTCCTGGTTTATTCCCATGGTCTCCTTCTTTCGTGACAATTTTATTCCGTACCTACCGGGGCGTTTGAAAATAGGCGTTTGAAAATTCCCACCACCTTTCGCCTCAGGTTTTGGGACAGGTGATTGTTTGTGTTTGAAATCCTTCCTGTCCTATGATCCAACTACCGGGTATGAAAGCTCGGCGCTATTCAAGAAATGAGAGGCAACTCCGAAATGAAATCGAGCTGGAGAACTGAGGTCCGAACCGTTTAACGAAAGCTGATTCCGCGCCACGTCCGGTAGTGGGGCAAAGAAACCATGTTTGAATGTGGATATACCTTAGTGATAGACGAGAAATCAAATGAAATTAAACTTAATGATTGGAACGATATCGCAGAATGGGCGTTTCGATGATATGTCGATGGAATGACAACGGTCTAACTGCTTAAAATAATATCAGATATATCTTGTACATCCTATTTTTACCTCGGATGGACTGTTGGTGTCAAATCCAAACCGAACCCCTTTGAAACGGAGAGGCCCGTGGAACCGCCTCTCAACCTCACGTTTTCAGAAGTCTGATAGGGTGCCCTTCCTGTCTACCCTTCCCCCTCGCCCTCCTGAACCCATGGGCGAACCCTCTCCCAGGAGAGCGGTTTCGGGCTTGACCTTGGAAATAGGCTTGGAAATTAGAATTAACCCAAAGAAAAAGGGCCCAGGATTTTATCCAAAGCCCTTGTTATTATTTGGCTCCCCGAGTAGGACTTGAACCTACAGCCTAGTGGTTAACAGCCACCCGCTCTGCCGATTGAGCTATCGGGGATTAAATTAACTTTAAAAAGTTATTCGAAAAGTGTTTTTCTGTCAATATAAATTTTGGCCTCCGGCCTCGCGCGGTCAAACGAATCAGCAGCCGATCCCTCGGCATCACTACGGGGCCAGGGGGCTGACCTTCAAACAGAGCTCAGCCAGCTGCGCCGGGGCAGGAACCGAGGGCGCGTTGGTGAGCAGGCAGGCGGCCTTCTGGGTCTTGGGAAACGCGATCACGTCTCGGATCGATGCCTCGCCGCAAAGCAGCATCACCAACCGGTCGAACCCGAAGGCAATGCCGCCGTGGGGCGGAGCACCGGAGTCCAGCGCGGAGAGCAGGAAACCGAATTTTTCCTCGTAGGAGGCCGCGTCCATGCCGAGCGTCTTGAAGATAGTCTCCTGCAGTGAGCGCTGGTGGATGCGGATGCTGCCGCCGCCGACCTCGAATCCGTTCAGCACCAGGTCATAAGCGCGGGAGTTCACCTGCAGCGGGTTCGTCTCGAGCTTGTCGTAGTCCTCCTCGAGCGGAGCGGTGAAGGGATGGTGCAGCGCCTGGTAGCGCTTCTCGGTTTCGTCGTACTCGAACATCGGAAACCGCGTCACCCAGAGGAAATTGAACCGGCTCGCGTCGATCAGGCCGAGCTTCTGTCCCAGATGGTTGCGCAGCTGACCGAGGGAATCGTTGACCACGACGGCCTGATCGGCCACGAAAAAGACCAGGTCGCCGGTCTCCATGCCGATGCGCTCCGCCATGGCCTTCTTCTCGGCATCCGTGAAGAACTTTGCGATGGGCGACTGCCAGCCGTCCTCGCGCACCTTGATCCAGGCCATGCCCTTGGCCCGGTAAACGGCGACAAAGGCCGTCAAGTCGTCGATGTCCTTGCGGGACATCTCGACGCATCCCTTGGCGTTCAATGCCTTGACGATGCCGCCCTTGCCGACGGCGTCGGCAAAGACTTTAAAGCCGGAGCGCCCGACGATGTCCGAGACGTCCTTCAGCTCAAGCCCGAAGCGGGTGTCCGGCTTGTCCAGGCCGTACCGTCCGACGGCCTCGGCGTAGGTCAGGCGTGCGAAAGGCGGTTTGAGCTCCAGGCCGAGGATGTCCTTGAACAGCGCGGCCATCATGCCCTCGGCCACCGCCATCACGTCTTCCTCGCCCACGAAGGACATCTCCAGGTCGATCTGGGTGAACTCCGGCTGGCGGTCGGCCCGCAAATCCTCGTCGCGGAAGCAGCGCACGATCTGGTAGTAGCGGTCGAAGCCGGACATCATGAACAGCTGCTTGAAAAGCTGCGGGGACTGCGGCAGCGCATAGAACATCCCCGGGTTGACCCGGCTGGGAACGAGGTAGTCCCGGGCGCCTTCCGGCGTGCTCTTGGTGAGAAACGGCGTTTCCAGGTCCAGGAACCCGAGGCCGTTCAGGTAATTCCGCACGGCCGCCGCCGCGCGATGCCGCAGCATCAGGTTGCGCTGCAGACGGGGGCGCCGAAGGTCTATGTGGCGGTACTTGAGCCGAATTCCCTCGGCGACGTCCACGTTGTCTTCGATCAGAAACGGCGGCGTCTGGGCCGAGTTGAGGATCCTGAGTTCGGAGGCCATGACTTCGATGGCGCCGGTCGTCAGATTGGGGTTGACCATGCCCTCGGGCCGGTTCCGGACCTGGCCTCTGACCCCGAGCACGAATTCGCTGCGGATGGCTTCCGCCGTGGCGTGCGCCTCCGGTGCCAACTCGGGGTTGAACACGACCTGCGTGATCCCCTCGCGGTCCCTGAGGTCGACAAAAATGACACCACCGTGGTCCCTGCGGCGCAGCACCCAGCCCATGAGCACCACCTCCCGGCCGACATCCCCGGTGCCGAGCTGCCCGCAGGTGTGGGTTCTGCGCATGTCTCCCAATTTATCCGCCAATGTTTTTACTCCTTTGCAAGCAGGTTATTTCGTCAGCAGTCGCTTCACGGTCGCGATGACCCCGTCAAACGGCACCGCGATCTGCTCCTTGGTGCCCATGTTACGCAGCAGCGCGACCTTTTCCTCCCGTTCCTTATCCCCGATCATGAGAACATGGGCGGCCCCCAGACGGTCGGCGCTTTTCATCAGGCTCTTGAGGCTCTTGTCGCCCAACTCCATCTCCACCCGGATCCCTTCCCGGCCGAGACGGCAACACCACTCGAACGCCAGTGAGCGGCTGCGCTCACCCAGCGCCGCCAGGAAGACGTCCGGCCGGGGCTGGTAATCGCCGGCCTGCAACCCGACGATCTCGGCCAAACGGTCAAAGCCGATGGCAAACCCCGTGGCAGGCAGGTCGGGGCCCCCGAGTTCCTTGACGAGCTTGTCGTAGCGGCCGCCCCCGGCGACGGCACTCTGGGCCCCCAACTCGCCGGTCTGAATCTCGAAAGTGGCACGGGTGTAATAGTCCAGGCCCCTCACCAAGCGCTTGTCCACGATGTACGCCACACCGAGGGACGTGAGGGCGGCCTGCAGCTCGTCGAAGTCCCGGCGGCAATCGTCGCAGAGGTAGTCGACCACCGACGGGGCATCGCTCAAAGCCTCGCGGCAGGCCGGCACCTTGCAGTCCAGCACCCGCAGGGGGTTGCGGTCCTTGCGCCGGGTACAGTCCTCGCAAAGCCGGTCCCCGACCGATGCCAGCAGTTTCTGCAGCGCCGCGCGAAAATCGGGACGGCAGGCATGGCATCCCAAAGAATTGATACGAGCTTCGGCGCCGGCGACGTTGAGCCGCTCGAGGAGCAACACGAGGAGGTAAATCAGTTGAGCGTCCGCCAACGGGGATTTGACGCCGAGCACCTCGGCGTCGATCTGGTAGAACTGCCGGTAGCGGCCCTTCTGGGGCCGCTCGCGCCGGAACATCGGCCCGATCATGTAAAGCCGCTGGGCGGGGTCGGGCGCGTAGAGCTTGTGCTGGATGTAGGCCCGCACGATGGAGGCCGTAGCCTCCGGCCGCAGCGTGACCATGTCGCCGCCCCGGTCGGCAAAGGTGTACATTTCCTTCTCGACGATGTCGGTGTCCTCGCCGATGCTGCGCTTGAAGAGTTCGGTCTTTTCCATGATCGGGATCCGGATCTCCCGGAACCCGAAGCTCTCGAAAAGCGTCCGGGCCTCCTGCTCGATCTTCTGCCAGAGCTCCACCTCGCCGGGCAGAATGTCTTTGAAACCGCGAATGAGTTGAATCATGTTGACGGAGAACCTCTTCAGAATTTCGGGTGGTTTTGTCTGTATATTTGCATAAATTTGTATTATTAACCCAAGTTAGCGCTTTTCGTCAACATGATTGTATCCAGTCCGCCGGCTGGATGTGGGTTGCCGCGATGGCCTTGATCCGCTAATGTACTCATGAAAAAGAGCATCAGCTGAAAGCTGTTTTGGCCCACATCCATAAGGAGGGAAAATTGCCAGCTCCCGGAAAGCTCAATGGATTGACGGATGTCGAGGGGATCCTGGTCGGAAACTACACGGACACGGAGGCCGTCAGCGGTGTTACCGTGGTTTTGTGCCCCGAAGGCGCGACCGGGGCGGTGGACGTGCGCGGGGCGGCGCCGGGCACGCGCGAGACCGATCTGCTCTCCCCGGTGAATCTGGTGGAAAAAGCCCAGGCGGTCGTTCTCTGCGGCGGGTCGGTGTACGGGCTCTCGGCGGCCGACGGGGTGGTGCGCTGGCTGTCCGAGAAAGGCTGGGGGTTCCCCCTGGGCGACGGGCAGGTGGCCCCCATCGTGCCGGCGGCGGTCCTCTACGACCTGGGTCGCGGTCCGCAGTTCGTGCCGCCGATCAGCTCCGAGTGGGGGCGGAAGGCCTGCGACGCCGCCGGCCGCGGGCCGGTCGCCATGGGGTCCATCGGCGCCGGGACCGGTGCACTGGCCGGCAGCATCAAAGGCGGCCTTGGCAGCGCCAGTCTGGTGTTGGATTCAGGGATTACGGTAGCGGCCCTGATGGCCGTCAACCCGGGGGGTTCCGTGGTCAATTCGGCCACCGGCCGGCCCTGGGAAATCGAGCTTGAAATCAACGAAGAGTTCGGCGAGCTGGGCCGACGCAGCGTTCTTCTTCCGGCCCCGCCCACCGACGGTCCGGTGCGCAACACGACCATCGGGGTGGTGGCCACCAGCGCCGCACTCACCAAACCCCAGGCGCTCAAGGTGGCGCAGATGGCCCACGACGGCCTCGCCCGCGCCATCCGCCCCGCCCACACCATGTTTGACGGCGACAGCATCTTCTGCCTGGCCACCTGCCGGATACCGCTTCCGGAAGTTCCAGGGTTCTTCCCCGCCCCCCGCGCGCAAGCCATCAACGACATCGGCCAGGCTGCGGCCGATTGCACGGCACGGGCCATTGTTCACGCCATACTGAATGCCGCCGGCTTTGCCGGACTGCCGGCATTCCGCGATTTGCCGACCCGATAGCAAAACCCCTCAACAGCAATGCCCCATTGCAGATTATCTTGTAGACACCGCTTGTCTTGTGGAGTATATAAATTTTTTTAAGCTCGCGGCCCCGGGCCCTTGGGGTCCGCAGTCATTTGAGAAACGCAAATTCGAAAAGGAGGACTCATGAAACGCGCGCTGGTGATCGGCCTTATGGTTCTGTTGCTCGCACCCCCGGCATGGTCGGCGGGTGAAACACCGAAAAAGGGAGGAAGCCTTCTCCTCTGCGTCGGAGACGAGCCGCCCGGTTTGGACCCGACGGCCAGCGCCTCCGCCGCCATCGACCGGGTGGTCTACTCCAACCTTTTCGAGGGGCTGGTCAAGGTCGACCGCACCGGCAAACTGGTGCCCGGGCTGGCCGCCAAGTGGGACGTCTCCCCCGATGCCAAGGTGTACACCTTTCACCTGCGCAAGGGTGTCGTTTTCCACAACGGCGAACCCTTCAATGCCCAAACGGCCAAGTGGAACCTGGAGCGCGCGGCGGCCGAAGGCACCAAGAACGCCCACCCGGAGTTCTTCCGCGTGATCGAGAAAATCGAGACCCCCGATGAGGCCACCCTGAAACTGACCTTGAAGGACGTCGACGCCTTGTTCATCGTCCACATGGCCGAAGGCGATGCGGTCATGCTGCCGATGAAGGGCTTCGAGAACACCGCGGCCGCGCCGATCGGCACCGGGCCCTTCAAGTTCACGGAGTGGAGGCGCGGCGACAGCGTCGCGATGGAGCGCAACCCGAAGTACTGGAACCCGAAGCTGCCCTATCTCGACAAGGTGACCTACCGCTTCATCAAGGACCCGAGCGCCCAGGTCGCGGCGCTGAAGGCCGGCGACGTCGACATTCTCGGCTGGCTGCTCGCCCCCGAGCTGGCGGCGGACATCGCCAAGGACAAGCGCTTCAAGGTGCTGGCCGGCGCCTCCACCTCGGAGGTCATCATGTCCACCAACAACAAGGCCAAGCCTTTCGACAACAAACTGGTGCGGCAGGCCATGGCCTGCGCCATCGACCGCAAGGCCGTCATCGAGCTGGTGATGTCCGGCTACGGCACCGTCATCGGGTCCCACTGGCCGCCGGTCACCCCGTACTACAAGGACATGACCGGCCTCTTCCCATACAACCCCAAGAAGGCCAAGGAACTGCTGGCCCGGGCCGGCCTCCCCAACGGGTTCGAGGCGACCATCAAGCTGCCGTCGATCTACCCGTATTCCCAGCGCGCCGGTGAGGTGATCGCCGACATGCTCGGCCAGGTCGGGATCAAGCTTAAGATCGAAATCGTGGAGTGGGGCTACTGGCTGGACCGGGTTTTCAAGCAGAAGGACTTCGAGCTTTCGATGATCGGCCACGCCGAGGCCTGGGACATCGGCATCTACGCCAACCCCAACTACTACTTCCAGTACGACTCGCAGGAGTTCCGCGACGCCTACGCCAAGGCCTTGAAAGCCGCTACCGAGGAGGAAAAAGCCAAGTGGTTCGGCCGCTGCCAGGAGATCATCGCCGAGGATGCGGTCAACGGATACCTCTTCCTGGCCCCGTCGCTGTCGGCCATGAAAGCCGAGCTGATGAACTGGTGGAAGGATTACCCGACCATCGCGCTGGATTGCACGGAAGTTTGGTGGAACAAATGACGACTTTACCCCGGCCCAGGCGCTCGAGCGCCTGGGCCGGGGTAAAGTCAAAGTCGTCTTTTTTCACGTCATCGCAAATTTCGATCGAATAATCGAAGAAACAAGATCAACCGGCCAACGCCCCAGGAAACAGGTTGGCCGGTTTGTGCCTTATGCTGCGGTATCTAACCAAAAAACTCATCACGCTGGTCCTGCTGCTGTTTCTCGTTTCAATCACGGTGTTCTCGGTCCTGTTCGTGCTTCCCGGCGACCCGGCTCAGATCATCCTGGGGATTCATGCCACCCCCGAGGCGCTGGACGGCCTGCGGGCCGACCTGGGACTGGACAAGCCCTTTTTGGGGCAGTACGCGGACTGGATCGGCGGCCTCCTCACCGGCCGGAGCCATCAGTCCATCCATTACAAGATGCCGGTGTTCGATCTCATACTGGACAGCCTGGCCGTAACGGCGCCCATGGCGCTGCTGGCCATGGTGTTCGCCGTCATCATCTCTCTCCCCCTGGGCATCTACGCCGCCCGGAACCAGAACCGCCCGGGGGATGTGACGGTCATGTTCTTCACCCAGCTGGGGCTGGCCACCCCGGAGTTCTGGTTCGGAATCCTTCTGATCCTGCTGCTGTCGGTTCAGCTGGGCTGGTTTGCGGCCGGCGGGTTTCCGGGCTGGACCGCCGACCCCCTGGGCTCGCTCAAGGCGCTCCTGCTGCCGGCCTTCGCCCTGGGAGTAATCCGGGCCTCCATCCTGACGCGCCTGACGCGCTCCTCGATGCTGGAAGTGCTGCACGAGGACTACGTGCGCACGGCACGGGCCAAGGGATTGCGGGAGCGCACGGTGGTATACGTTCACGCCCTTCGCAACGCCCTGATTCCAGTGCTCACCATCATGGGCCTTCAGCTGGGCCAGTTGCTGGCCGGGGCCATCATCATCGAGAACGTCTATTTTCTTCCCGGTCTGGGACGGCTGGTGTTCAACGCCATCGGCCAGCGCGATCTGCCCGTGGTGCGCGACATTGTCCTGTTCATGGCGGCGGCGGTGGTGGTGGTCAATTTCATTGTGGATTTAGCCTATGCCTACGTCGATCCGAGAGTCAAACTAAGTTAGGTGTGGAACCGTCTTGCCGATGAAACGCTTCTTCCGAAACAAAAACTTCTCCGTCGGCTTCGTGCTTTCGGCCGTCGTCGTCCTGATGGCCGCGTTGAGTCTGGTTTGGACGCCCTACGACGGCAACCGGATGAACGCCCGCGAGCGATTGCAGGGGCCTTCCTGGAACCACCCCCTGGGGACCGACCAGTACGGCCGGGACACGCTTTCCAGGGTGATGACAGGGGCGGTGAACTCGATCATCGTCGGCCTGGTGACGGTAGCGATCGGCTTGACACTCGGCGTCGGCCTGGGGCTGCTGGCGGCCTACCGCGGACGGTTCACGGAAGAGGCCGTCATGCGCCTGTCGGATCTGCTCTTCGGGTTTCCGGCGGTGTTGACGGCCATCCTCATCACATCTGTTCTCGGGCCGTCCATGGTCAATGCCATGTTGGCCATCGGCATCTTCTACATTCCGGTTTTTGCCCGTTTGACGCGCGCCGTGGCCATGGTGGTCTGGGAGCGGGAGTACATCACCGCCGCCCGCGCCAGCGGGATCGGGGAGTGGGCCATCACCCGGCGGCATGTGGTGCCGAACATCCTCTCGCACCTGCTCATCCAGGGCACCATCCAGTTCGCCGTCGCCATTCTGGCCGAAGCCGGGCTGAGCTATCTCGGCCTCGGCACCCAGCCGCCGCACGCGTCCTGGGGGAGGATGCTGAACGAAGCCCAGACCTTCATGTCCACCAACCCCTGGATGGCGGTCTTCCCGGGCTTGGCGATCGCCTGGGCGGTGCTCGGCTTCAACCTGCTGGGCGACGGCCTGCGGGACACGTTGGATCCGAAGATGGTACGACTTCGATAGAAATCGTTTAAGGTTTAAGGTGCGCCGTTTTTTTCCTTAAACATTGAACAAAGTGGATGGACAATGATTACTCCGGATAAAGTAGACAAAGTGCTTGGTGCCATTGACCCGGACGAAGTCATCCGGTTGGCGGCCGACCTGGTTAAAATCAATTCGGTCTGGGACCCGGTTGCCGGCACGAACGAGCGGGCGGCGGCCGAATGCGCCGCGCGCTGGGCAGAGGCCCAGGGGTTCCAGGTCGTTACGGAGGAAGCGGCTCCCGGACGGCCCAATGTCATCGTCACCCATGCCGCCGGGCCCGGGCCGCGCACCCTCATGTTCGAAGGGCACACGGACGTGGTGACCCCGGGGGATGTATCAACTTGGGCGCACGACCCCTTCGGGGCTGAGATCGTCGGCCGCCGCATGTATGGGAGGGGCACGAACGACACCAAGGGCAATCTTGCCGCCATGCTGGTTGCCATGACGGCCCTCAAACGATCCGGCGTTCAGCTCTCCGGCACCGTCGTCGGCGGCGTTCTGTGCGACGAAGAGGACCAGATGATCGGCGTGCGGCATTTCATCGAACGGGGCCACGCCGACCGGGTCACCGCAGCGGTCATCTGCGAGCCCCAGGACGGGCTCATTTGCACGAGCCAGAAGGGGGCCCTGAGGGCACGGTTGTCCGTTAACGGCAAAATGAGCCACGGGGCGATGCCGCTAGCCGGACTGAACACCGCACCCGCCGTGGCGGACCTGATCCAGGGTCTGCACGCCCTTGAAGCCGCCGCCGCCGAAGCCCTCGGCAAGGATGAACACCTGGGCTGGCCGAGTTTCACCCCGACGGTCATTCAAACGCCCGCGAGCGGCCCGGCGCAGCTGAACGTCATGCCCGGGGAGGCGCGGGTTCTGGTGGACATCCGCACGATCCCGCGCCAATCCCACTCGGCCGTCGTGGACGCACTGAAGCGCCTGGCTTCCGACGTGCAGGCCAAGGCCCACTCCCACTACTGCGCCTACGACGGTCTCCTCGGCATCGAACGCTGCCGGGATCTTTTTGTGACGCTGGAGATCCTGACGGATCGTCCGTGCACGCTGACCGATCGCAACGACCCCGTCGTAAAGGCGGCGCACTGGGCCGCACGGACCGTGACCGGCCAAGACCCCGATTACGGCGGTGTTCCGGGCGCAACCGACGGGACCTTTTTGTGGGCCTGGAAGAACATTCCCATCGTCACCATGGGCGCCGGCGACCGCCAGGTCCCGCACCAGAAGGACGAATGGGTCGACCTGGATCAGCTGGTGGAAACGGCCAAAATCTACGCACTGACGGCCCTGCATTACCTCGGAGGCCCTGCCGAAAAATGAGCGACCGGCTGCTCGGCATCCAAGATCTCTCGGTCAGCTTCGCCACACCGGAAGGGCCGGCCCGCGCGGTCGATCGCGTGAGCTTCGCTCTCAACCGGGGTGAAACCCTCGGTGTGGTGGGCGAGTCGGGCTGCGGCAAAAGCGTCACCTCGCTGAGCATCCTCGGTCTGATCCCGTCCCCGCCGGGAATGATCGACTCCGGCCGGATTCTCTTCGAGGACCGAAACCTTCTGGAACTGAGTCCGGAGGATCTGCGCCGCATCCGCGGCCGGGACATTTCCATGATCTTCCAGGAGCCGATGACATCCCTCAACCCCGTGCTGCCCATCGGCCGCCAAGTGGCCGAACCGCTCAGGGTCCACCGCGGGCTGAGCAACGCCCAGGCAATGGCCCAGGCCGTAGAGTGGCTCAAGCGGGTGAAAATCCCGGCCGCCCACCGACGGATAGACGACTACCCCCACCAGCTGTCGGGCGGGATGCGCCAGCGGGTCATGATCGCCATGGCCATGGTGTGCCGCCCCAAGCTGCTCATCGCCGACGAGCCGACCACTGCTCTGGATGTCACCATTCAGGCACAGATCCTGTCGTTGATGGTGGGGCTTAAGGAAGAAATGGGCATGTCGCTGCTGTTGATCACCCACAACCTGGGGGTGGTGGCCCAGATGGCCTCGCGGGTGGCGGTGATGTATGCCGGCCAGGTGGTGGAGGAGGCCTCCGTGGCGGATCTTTTCGACCGCCCCTTTCACCCTTACACCCAGGGGCTGTTGCGATCCATGCCGCGGCTGGAGGAGCGCAGCGCCGGGCGCGCCCGGCGGCTCACGGAGATCCCCGGCATCGTGCCGGCCATCACGGAAACCCTCATCGGCTGCAAGTTCACCGCACGCTGCCCGCACGCGTTTGACCGGTGCCGCGAGAAGGCGCCGGGTCTTTTCGGGATCCGCCCAGGGCAGCAGGCCCGCTGCTGGCTGAAGGAATTCCCGGAACGGAGGCGCGCCGATGCCTGAAGCGCCTCTGCTCCACGCCGTCGATCTGGTCAAGCATTTCCCGCAAGGCGGCGGGATCCTGGCCAAGCCCACCGCCTGGGTGAAGGCGGTGTCCGGCGTGTCCTTCGCGGTGCACCGCGGGGAAAGCTTCGGCCTCGTCGGCGAATCCGGCTGCGGCAAGACCACCATTGGCCGCATGCTGCTGCGATTGACCGAACCCACCAGCGGCCGCATCGAATTCGACGGTCAGGACATCCTGGGTCTCAACCGCAAGGAATTCGGGCGCCTCCGGCGGCGCATGCAGATCATCTTCCAGGACCCCTACTCCAGCCTGGACCCACGCATGACGGTGGAGCAGATCATCACCGAGCCGCTCCTGGCCGGCCGGCGCCCGCCCCGTGCCGAACTCCGGAAGACCGCTGAAACGCTCCTGGACAAGGTCGGCCTGCGCGGAACCGATTTGGACAAATACCCGCATGAATTCTCCGGCGGCCAGCGCCAACGCATCGGCATCGCCCGGGCGCTGTGCGTGCGGCCCGAGATGATCGTGGCGGACGAGCCCGTGAGCGCGCTGGATGTGTCGATCCAGGCCCAAGTCATCAATCTGCTGCAGGACCTGCAGCAGGAATTCGGGTTGTCCTACATCTTCATCTCCCACGATTTGAGCGTGGTGAAGCACATCTGCCACCGCGTGTCCGTGATGTACCTGGGATCCATCGTCGAGCTGGCGCCGACCGAGGTGTTCATCCGGAGTCCGCGCCACCCTTACACCAAGGGCCTGATCGCCGCGGTCCCCTTGCCGGACCCCCATCGCAAGGCCGCACCCTTCGCCATGGAAGGCGACGTCCCCAGCCCGATCGACCCCCCGCCGGGCTGCCCGTTCCACCCCCGCTGCCGGTACGCGTTCGACCGCTGCCGGATGGAGAAGCCTTCATTGGCAACGGCAACAGAAGGACATCTGGTGGCCTGCTGGTTGAACGAAGGCAGAGGATTGAGTTAATCGGAACACAAACACCCACGGACTAGAAAGGAACAACACACCATGAGCAGATCCAAGGTAACCATTCACGACGTTCAGAAAGCCAAGGAAGAAAAACGCAAACTCGTCATGATAACGGCCTACGATTACCCCTTCGGCCTGATGGCCGATGAGGCCGAGGTCGACATTGTGCTCGTCGGCGACTCGCTCGGCATGGTGGTGATGGGTCTTCAGGGCACGGTGGCCGTCACCATGGAGAACATGATCCATCACACCCAGGCGGTCATGCGCGGCTGCAAGACCTGCCTCGTGGTGGGGGACATGCCCTTCATGAGCTACAACACCTCGATCCGCGAAGCCATCATCAACGCTGGCCGATTGATGAAGGAGGGCGGCTGCGACGTGGTCAAGCTGGAGGGTGGTGTCTATTTCGCGCCTACCGTCGAAGCCATTGTCAAGGCCGGGATACCGGTCCAGGGACACATCGGCCTGACGCCGCAGACGGCGAGCGCGCTCGGGGGGTTCAAGATGCAGGGCAAGGATGCCTCGGCGGCCAAGCAGATCATCGACGACGCCAAGGCCCTTGAGCAGGCCGGGGCGTTTTCCATCATCCTGGAAGCCGTGCCCGCGCCGCTCGGCAAGCTCGTGGCCGAATCGGTCAAGGTGCCGGTCATCGGCATCGGCGCCGGGCCGGATGTGGACGGCCAGGTTCTCGTCACCCACGACATGGTCGGCCTGTTCGACCGGTTCGTGCCCAAGTTCGTGAAGCAGTACACCAAGATCCGTCCGGTTATTCTGGATGCGCTGAAAGCGTACAAGACGGACGTAATGGACGTGAAGTTTCCCGCTCCCGAGCACTCCTTCAAGATGCCGGATGAGACCTTGAAGCAGCTGAAAAAGATAGTCGACAAATAAAGAAGAGGCCGGCGGGTCAATCGGTCTGCCGGTGAAACGAGGCGTTGCCTCCGTTCCAAGCCGAGCAGCCGCCCGCCGGCCTCTTCTTTATATCTTAAACAACTCCAGCGGCTCCGCCAGCCTGGCGTTGGCCGCGCGCAGGCGCTCCTCGCTGCCGATCACCGCCACGGAGCAGTGCTGCAGCCCACCGCCGAAGTAGCGTTCGGCAGCCGCCAGCACCTCGCGCCGGGTCAGTGCGATAAGGCGCTGCTTGAAGCCTTCCCGCAATTCGTCCGACAGACGAATAATCTTCCGGAAAAACGCTTTACGCGCGGCCGGCCCCGGCGGGTCCGGCTTGTCGATCTCGGAGCACACCTGCAGAATGGCTTCTTTCACGTCGGTGTCATTGAAGCGCCCGCCGCTGATGAATCCGGCCGCCCCCTGAAAGACCTCCAGCGTCTCGACAATGTGCGGGTCACGGTAGGAAGCCAGGCTGAAGGTCCCGTCCTCGGAATTGTAAAGGGCAAATCCGCCGTAGGCCCCGCCTTTTTCACGGATCTCGCGATGCAGGTAGAGCGAGCGCAGGATCTTGGCGATCACGGCCAGCGCGGCGGAGTCTGCGTGCTCCATGCGCACGGCGGGAAATGCAGCGGCAACGAAGTTCACGGCAGAGGCCGTGCTCCATCCCTCGCGAACGCGTGCGGACGCCGCCACCGTCTCCCCTGATGCGAAGCCGGCGGCCTCGCCGGTCGGCAACGCGTTCACCAACTCGCCGACGGGCGCCTGCGCATGCTGAACGGCATCGGTTTCACCGATCACGGCCAAATTGAAACTGCATCGGTTGAGAACCCGCCTGCCCAGGCGGCCTAAATCATCGGACAACCGCCCCAGGTCCACGTCCGTCGGCCTGTCGGCCATTGCCTTGATCGTCTGCAGCTGGTGAACACCGCTCCACTCTTCGCTCAGGGCGCGCGCGGTGGAAAACCGACGCGCGGCCAGGGACATGGCCAGGCGGTGCCCGTTGTGCACGACCATCGACTCCAATCCGGAGCGATACTCCAGCAGCAGGTTTTTCAGGCGCGTGGTGTCGGAAACATCGTAGCTCCCCGCCAGTTCCGAAAGAAGGTCGAACATCGGCGAAAGGTTGCGCACCAGGCTTTTTGCGGTCAGCGCGACAAAAGGGATGCAGGCGCCGGCCCCGTCGAAACCGGTCCGGGGGTTCGCGGCCAGACCGAGGCCGCCCGTAACGGCATCGATGCGCCGCGCCATTTCGGTGTAGTCCCTGCGGGTGGTGCCGATGCGCGAAAACGCGTGGCAGAAAAACGGCACCAGACGGTTCAACGCGGGATCGAGCCCCCCGCAGCCGGCGGCCGCAGCGATATAAACGATGCCGGAGGTGGGCTGCTCGAAGTAGGTCGCAGAGCGTTCGCGGTCCACGCGGCTTTCCGTGACCCGCTCCACCTCCGGCGGGATATCGCGGCGTTCCAGAGTCGGCAGACAATCGACGCTTTCCTGGGACTCCTGCAGTCGCTGCAGTGCATCCGCGTCTTGCCGCAACCTTTCGGCCTCGGAAGGGGTCAGCGCCTGTCGGATTCGCCCCAGCTCAGCCGACACTCGCTGATCCTCGCGTTCGGCCATTTCCTGATCCGGATAAAGGGTCAAACGGACCCGGTGGGGATTTTCCAGAAAAAAGCGCGTCAGCTGGCGTTCAAAAAAACGGCCGTGCTCCAGTTCGCGGCGGATCTGAGCCAAATCGGCGTCGAACTTCAGCACGCGCAGTGGGTCCCCGCCGTGGAGCCAGGTGCCCCCGATGGCCAGCAGCAGCTTGATGCCGTATGGGTAGGGCGTGTTGGTGATCTCCCGGCGGTGGAATTCCAGCTGGTGGATGGCGGACTCCACCAGTTCCGAGTCGATGCCGCGTTCGGCCAGACCGGAGAGCACGTCGAAAACAATCTGCTCCACCTTCTCCGCCGCGTCCGGCGCCACATCCTTCAAGCCGGCCGTGAAAAGCGTGTCCCGGTTTTCCGCATCATACCCGCTGCCGTCGCACAAGGCCGAACCCAGGCCGGAGTCGATCAGGGCCTTGCGCAGCGGCGACCCGGCGTTTCCGATCAGGATTTGCTCGAGCAACGCCAGCGACAGAACCTCGCCCGTGTCGCGGATGTCGCTCGTGAGCCAACTCACGCACGCCTGATGCTTTTGAGCGGGGTCCTCGTTCCGGGCGAAGGGGTACGGGAAACGCAGCATGCGCGGCGCATCCCAGCGCGGTTGGGACGGCACATCGGTCGCCGGGTCGATGGCGTCAAACCGGCTCAAAACGGCCGTGGAAATAAACGCCAGGTGATCCTTCAGCGGCAGGTCGCCGTAAGTGTAAAAGTAGGCGTTGCTGGGGTGGTAATGACGCCGGTGGAATTCCTTCAGCTGGGTGTAGCTCAAAGAAGGGATCTCGGACGGGTCGCCGCCTGAGTTGTTGGAATAGGTGGTGTCCGGATACAAGGCCTTCAAGATCGAGCGCACCATGACCTGGTCCGGTGACGACATGGCCCCCTTCATTTCATTGTAGACGATCCCTTTGTAGACGAGTCGACCGCCCCCCTCCGCTGCGGGCTCGAGTTCCAGGCGGTGGCCTTCCTGCTTGAAGCTGAGTTCGTCTATCCGAGGGAAAAAAGCGGCGTCCAGGTAGACGTCCATCAGGTTGTAGAAATCCTTCCGGTTTTGGGACGCAAACGGGTACATGGTCCAGTCGGAGGCCGTGAAGGCGTTCATGAAGGTGCTCAGGCTGCGCTTGAGCATGGAGAAAAAGGGGTCCCGCACGGGGAAGCGCTCGGATCCGCAAAGGACCACGTGCTCAAGGATGTGCGCCACCCCGGTGGAATCCCGGGGCACCGTCTTGAAGGTGACACCGAAGGTGTTCTCGCGGTCGGGTCGGCTGACGTGGATATGCCGGGCCCCGGTGGCCCGGTGGTGCAGCTCGTGAAACACCGCGTGGATTTCCGGCAGGTTTTCCACTCGCAGAACGCGATAGCCGTGAATCTCGTCGCCCGGTGCAGCGTCTGCTATGGGGGCATCGACATGGGAGTTCATGCAGGACCTCGGGGGTGCAAAAAGGGTTGGGGGTTACGCCGCTGGAGGGCAAGCCGCGACGCACCGGGGGTGCGTCGCGGTCCCCTGCGAAATGACATTCAGCATCCCACCATCGGAGGGACCGGGGTTTCCAAGGCGCCTGGCGGCTTAAAGCGCGCAGCATATCAGCTGATAGGTGAGCATTGACAAGAGCCACGCGACTTCGGATCACGGCCGGATGCGCCGTTTTTCAAGACCCCGCTATATGGCGACGTAGACCCCGCGGCTGTGCCGCTTGATTTTACCAAGCTTGTTCAGGCGGAAAATGATGTTGCGAATCTTCTTGTCGACAAAACCGGTTTTGGCTTGAATGTCCGCAAACTTCAGCCCCTGCCGGGAACGCTTGATGGCGCCCAGCACGGCTTCGGCGGCCGGAACACCGCTGCGACGCCTGACACCGCGACCGCGACCGGCAGCGGCTGCCGACGTCGCCGAGATCAGGCTCTCCAAGCGGTCCAGGCGGGCCAGAAGCTTTTCGACATCCCGTTTGGTCGGAATATCATAGGCGTGCAAGAAGAATTTTACCATGGCGTCGAAACTGATGGATTTTCCCTTTTTCTTAGGCATGCGTTGCCTCCCTCGATGAGATATGAATGCCAATTCGCGAATTAGCAATTCGAGAGTAAACCTAATGGATGGAAATGCAAAAGTCAAGAAAAGAGAAGAAAAGACAGAAATTCAATGACCGGATTGATCCCGTCGGGTTTTCTTGCTACGCTGCAGCAGTCCCCAACAACTTTTTTGTAGTTATGTGAAACTATTGTTCCGGCAGGACGAAAATGGCTCTGTTGTCTCCTCGAGTTCTTCTCAACTTGCATGCGCTTCATCCGCAGAAGCGGCTGGGACAGAATTTTCTTTCCGACCCGTCGACCGCGCAGATGATAGTAAATCGGTCGAGGGTAGGCATGGAAGATATCGTGGTTGAAATCGGCGCCGGTTTGGGTGCTTTGACGGTACCCCTCGCGCACGCGGTGCGATCCGTGATCGCTATCGAAAAAGATTACCATCTCGCTGCGATCCTGAAAGTCGAGCTTCAGGCCGCCGGGATCTCAAATGTGCAGATGATAGAGGCGGATGTTCTTGACATCGACTGGCCCGGCCTTGCCCGGCAAGCCAGCCAACGGCTCACGGTTTTCGGCAATCTTCCCTACAACATCTCCTCACAGGTCGTGATCCGCCTGATCGAATCACGCCAACACGTTCCGAGAGCCGTGCTCATGTTTCAACGGGAGCTGGCGGTCCGGCTGGCGGCGCTCCCCGGCGGCAAGGACTACGGCCGCATCACGGCCATGCTCGCTTACTGTGCGACCGTGAAGCCCGTGTGCCGTGTCGGAGCCAGGGCCTTTTACCCCGCTCCCAAAGTCGACTCCGAAGTGCTCGAAATCTGTTTTACACCACCCAACTCCTACCCGCCCCACGATGAAGCCCGGTTGTTCAGTCTGATCGCCGCGGCCTTCGGCAAGCGGAGGAAAACCCTCAGGAACGCACTGTCCGCATCCGGGCTTTCGATCAGCCCCGGTTTGGCTGCCCGCGCGCTGGAGCAGGCGGGAATCAACCCCTTGCGGCGTGCGGAGACCTTGTCGGCGGCGGAGTTTGTCGCCCTGGAAATCAGCCTGAGAAGCCT
>Ga0210069_1000076_pt1 | contig 18867 bp, 15 predicted proteins | sample RushSE_TuleB_D2_FD_185568 | JGI IMG/M metagenome (GOLD analysis project Ga0210069, IMG submission 185568) | Wetland microbial communities from San Francisco Bay, California, USA, that impact long-term carbon sequestration - RushSE_TuleB_D2... | ecosystem: Environmental > Aquatic > Marine >... | reverse complement strand
CGATCGCCGGCAGCTCGCGCTGGATGGCGAACTTGTCGTTGTTCTCGCACAGCGAGCCGACCACGTCCACCGGCCCGACGGGTTTGAGGCCAAGCTTCGCTGGGACCGTGATGTGGTGGTAGGCGCCGTACATCCCCGGACGCATGAGGGCCGACATGCAGGCATCGACCCCGATGTAGGTGCGGTAGATGTCCTTGCGGTTGATGGCCGTGACCACGAGGGCGCCGTGGGGGCCGGTCATGTAACGTCCGCTTTCCATGTAGAGCCGGGGGGCCCAGCCGTGCTGGGCTTTGAACCCCCGGAACAATTCCGCCACCTCGAAACCCAATGCGTCAAGATTGAGCGCCTCGTCCGCAGGCCGGTAGGGAATCCCCAGGCCGCCCCCCATGTTCATGAACTCGAAGCGGATGCCGAGCGCCTTGGACACCCCCTCGATCAACTCGAAGAGCATGGCCACGGTCTGCACCATGAAGCTGTGGTTGCGCTCGTTGGACACCACCATGGTGTGCAGGCCGAAACGTCCAGCGCCTCGGCCGATGGCCTGGCGATAGGCCTCGACGACCTGTTCGTGGGCGAGCCCGTATTTGGCCTCCACCGGGTTGCCGATGATGGCGTTGCCGGTGCGCCGGGGACCCGGGTTGTAGCGGAAGCAGATCAGATGGGGGAATTTCGGGACCTTCGGCACCAGGCTGATGTCGTCCAGGTTGAGGACACAGCCGCCGTCGGCCGCCGCGACTTCGAACTCGCCCCGGGAGGTGTTGTTTGAGGTGAACATGAGGTCTTCGCCCCGCGCCCCGATGCTGCGGCAAAGCATCAGCTCGGGCGCCGAGCTGCAGTCGAACCCAAACCCCATGTCCCGCATGATCTCAAGGACTCGCGGGTTGGGAAGCGCCTTTACGGCAAAGTACTCACGAAAGACGTCCACGCCTGAAAAGGCCTTCTTGAGGGATTCGCCCGTCTGGCGAATCCCTGCCTCGTCGTAAATGTGAAAAGGGGTCCCGAAATGGGCAACCACCTTGTTGATGATAGGGTAAAGGCGTCTTTCGAAATCAGCTGACATCGGCATGCTTCAGGTTCTCCTTTTTTTCAGTTTCTGAATGCTGGAATCGTCAAGCGGAATGCGTGCGGTTTCCTTGTAGGTCTGCAAAGCGATCCTGGTGCGGGTGGACCGCACTTGGGGCAACGCCGCTATTTTCTCGCGCCGTATGCGTTCCAGGCGGACGGTGTCGGCGGCCCTAATTTTTATCATGAAGCCGTCTTCGCCGGCAACGTAGTGGACCTCCTGGACGTCCGGTATGGCGGCCAGCGCCTCGCCCAGCTTAGACTCGTCGCTGTTCGGTTGCGGAGTTACGAAAACGAATGCCACCAGGCTGCGGTCAAAGCGTGCGGGGTTGAGGCGAACCTCGTAGCCGTCAATGATCCCCTGCTTCTCGAGCTTGCGGACTCGCTCCAGTACGCCCGAAGGCGCCATGCCCACCTGCCGGGCCACTTCGATGTTCGGGACCCTGGCCTTTTTCTGGAGGATTTTGAGAATCTTGAGGCTGATATCGTCCATTACGGCACTTTCGTTGCTGTTTTTCGGTTTTTTCCAGACAAATATTTTAAAATAATTACTATGTCAAGATATTAATTCATTAATATTAATATTTTTAAGAACAAACATCGGCACAACCAACACCCGAAAGTTACAGGAGCAATCAAGAAGCGGAACAAACCCGATATGGCGCTCAAGTATGGTTTGTTGCCGGGCCGAATATCGACAAGCAGCACGAAAATGCTGATGATACCCGTTGATTCACATTCAACCGCATTCAGTCAACAGAGGTGTTTTTGAGTGGATTTAGGGCCGCACCCGTGGTAAATATTAAATTTTGATAAAAGATTGGGATATGTTGAAGTTCTGCAACGTGCAGGACAAGCACGGTTTCCGATCTGAAAGGAAAAAGACGATGTACGAATCGCACTACGGACTGAGCAGAAAGCCGTTTGAAATTAGCCCGGACCCTGATTTTCTCTGGTTTGGAGAAAAGCACCGGGAAGGTCTTGCCATTTTGAAATACGGCATCCTCGAGAACAAGGGGTTTCTGCTCATTACGGGTGAAGTCGGCACGGGCAAGACCGCCCTCATTCGTGCCATCGAAAAGGAAGTCCAGGCTCGCGCCGTCATCGTTACCATCCCCGATCCGGGCATGTCTTTGATGGATTTCTTCAATTTCATGGCCTCCGAGCTCAAAATGGATCGCAACTTCAAGAACAAGGGAGATTTTCTGATCCAGTTCAAGAAGCTGATGCTGGAGGCGTTCTCATCCTATCGTCGGGTGCTGCTGATCATCGATGAATCGCAACGGTTGAATCACGAGCTGCTCGAGGAAATCCGGCTGTTGTCCAACATCGACTTGGCCGGCAAGGTCCTGATCAACATCTTCTTCGTCGGCCAGAGCGAATTTCGGCAGATTCTGGCCCGGGAAGAAAACCGGGCCGTCCGTCAGCGCATCACGGTCAGCTATAACCTTCCGCCGCTCACGGAAGACGAGACCGGACACTACATCAAGCACCGCCTGAAAGTTGCCGGTACGTCGCGTGAGATTTTCACCCCCGATGCCCTAAAAGCGGTGTACCAGTGTGCGAGCGGCTTGCCGAGGCTGACCAACATCGTCTGCGACCATGCACTGATGACCGGCTATGTGCGGGGACTGGATCGCATCGATGCGGATGTCGTGCGTGAATGCGGCGATGATCTAAAGATCACGATCGGGGCGAAGCCGCTCGCCGAAAAAACTCAACCCGCGGCTCCTCGGCTCGCTGAAAAAGCTCAACCCGCAGCGCCTCCCCCCCCAACACACACCGCAAGGCCGTCGGCCCCGCCGACGGGTCAGCAACCGCAGTCGGCCCGCAGCGTTATGATCTTTGCGGCCTTCATGGTGCTGCTGGGAGCCGGATGGTATTTCTGGGGAGACAGGATTTCAGATCAGCTGGCACGCTGGGGCAAGGGGAAGGAAGCCCGTGAAACTCAAGGTTCGACGGCGGGCGATGGTTCCGTACGCAGGAGCAGCGCCCCCCCCTTGCCCGTGGAAACCGGGCCGCGGGAGCCGAAGTCGGCTGAGCCTTCCGGGGAGACGGCCAAGGCCTCGATTCCAGCGACGCCGGAGTCCGGTTCCGCCGCCGCTCCAAAACCGGAAGCGAAAGAACCTCCACCGGCCCCCGAGCCGGCCAAGGCCGAGCTAAAAACCGTAGCTCCGCCGCCGGCTGTCACAGCTCCGCCGGGCGCCCAGACGGCGGCACCCGTTCCGACGCCCGCTCCGGCCGGCCCCCCTGTCGCCGGGATCTTCAAGCTGAAAGAGTTCACCGTGTTTTTCACCCAAAACTCGACTGAGATCACCCGCTCCGACATGGAGATTCTTGCAACCGCCGCTGCTCTCCTAAAAGCCAACTTGAGCACCGCCGGGATCATCGAAGGGCACACGGATTCCACCGGCGATCCTGGCTATAACAAGCTCGTTGCTGAAAACCGGGCGGTTTCGGTGAGAAGCTATCTGATCTCGAAGGGCATCGCCCCCTCCCGGCTCTCCATCGCGGCCTTTGGTTCGGAAAAACCCATAGACACCAACGACACCCCGGAGGGGCGCAGCAAGAACCGGCGGGCGGTGATCCGCATCGTTTCAGGCAAGCAGGGATAAAAATTGCGAACCGAGGTTAGACGTCGCCGCAATACGGTGACGTGGCAATCTCGCCTTCAGAGTCAACGGGGAGTTCGCGGCGCGGCGATTCGAACGTAGAATAGAAAACTCATCGCGAGCGCAGTTTCCAGCGGATGACCGAGCTGTCGTAGTCGATGGTGTACTCCACTCGGCTGAGAAAATCCATCCCCAGCAACCCTCCGTAACTTGGCGTTGCCCCCTCGAAGGCCAGGATCACCACGGGGAAATCCCGGGCCGTGATGGGTCCGACCCGCATGGCGTCCACCTTGCCCACTTCGGAGTGGACCGACTGGCCGCCGGCGACCTTGGACTGGCCTTTGGCCAGGGTCAGGACGTTCAACTGGTCAGCCACCGGCCGGTAAAGAACCGTGTGGGTGGCGCCGGTGTCCATGATCAACTGGGCGTTCGCCTCCAGCCCGCTGTTGGTGAAGGCGACCGGGACCAGGATCTGGTTGTTGGCGATGGTGACCTTGGTCTCCATGGCCTTCAACTGCTGCTGCTTTTCGACGTCGGCCTGCTGCAGCCGCTCGGCCTCCTGCTGACGATGCATTTCCTGAAGATGCGTCTCGGTCTGGCGCTGCTGCTCCAGTTCAATAGCCTTCTGACGTTCCTGGTCGGCTTCGATCACCTGGACTTTCTGCTCCGCCGGCAGGTGGTCGTATTTTTCACGGTAGCGGCCCACCTGATGCCGGTATTGCTCCGGGATTTTCCAGACCTCGTCTACGTAATAGGTTTTGCCGGCCTTGTCGGTGTACTTGAAGAATTCAGCATGTGCTGGAAACCAGGCCCACAGCGCCACGACCAACACCGCCAGCCCCCAGCGCACCATGCGCCCATCCATGTCGGCACTATCCCGCTTGAAAAGTGATTTCACGAATCCTCTCAACCCCTTGAACCCTCGGCCCCTTTGCCTGTAAGCGCCCGGTTCAGGCTGCCCTGCACGTATCCTTCCAGGTCCACGGCGACGTGCGTGAACCCGATATCTTTCAGCCCCTTGAGAATTTGAGACCGCACGGCCGACCGCGCAGCCCTGCTCACATCGCGCGCCGCCATTTCGATCCGTGCCACGTCCCCATGGTGCCTGACACGGCACCCTGAGAATCCCAGCCCATGGAGAATTTCCTCGGCCGCCTCCACCATCTTCAGGACCCCCGGCGTGATCGGCCGACCGTAAGGGATGCGCGATGCCAGGCAGGCCATGGAGGGCTTGTTCCAGGTCGCCAGTCCCATCCGCCGCGACAGCGCGCGAATGTCGACCTTGCTCAGCCCGGCATCCGCCAGCGGCGCCACCACTCCCATTTCCTCCGCGGCCTTCAGGCCGGGACGGTAGTCCCCCAGATCGTCAAGGTTCACGCCGTGGGCGACCCGCTCCACCCCCATGGATGCGGCGATACGGATGATTTCAGAAAAAATGATCTGTTTGCAGCTGTAGCAGCGGTCGGGCGGGTTGGCGGCGAAACCCGGGGCCGTCATTTCCGCAAACGGCACCACGATGTGCTTGACACCGAGCGCTTTCGCCGTTTCCAGCGCCTCCCGGATTTCCCGGCGTGAATGGATGGGAGAATCCGCCGTAACCGCCGTCACCCGGTCGCCCAGCGCTTCTTGGGTCGCCGCGAGCAGGAACGTGCTGTCCACACCGCCTGAAAACGCCACGACCAGGCTCTCATAGGCCTTCAGAATCGCTATCAGGCGCTTTTTTTTCTTCGCTCGCGAGGGGTCCGTCGGGGCCATGGTCCTTTTCCCGCAGGTCTTAAAAAAATGGTGTTTACACGCAACCGGCGATCTTTTATATGGAGAAGGCAGTTACAAGAGCGCTGAACCCTTTCAGCTCACCTTCTGTGATTATAAGGCAAACCCCTTATGGCCGCCAAGGAGTTTTTTTGAGCACCCGTCGTTTTCTCATAGTGATTCCCGTGGTGCTCAGCCTGGCCCTGCTGCAATCCTACTTCTGGGTGCCCACCTACGACGAACAGGCGCGCGGCAACCCCGGCCGCCTGGAGGAATTCATCAACGCCTCGATCGGTGATGCCAGCATCCTCAACCCGATCCTCTCGGCCGATTCGGCCAGCTCCGAAATCGAAAACCTCGTCTTCGAAGGGCTCATCGACCGCGACGAGAACCTGCGCTTCCGCGGCCGCGTAGCCGAGTCCTGGACGGTTTCCGAAGACGCTTATTTTTTCGTCAACGCAGCGGCCAAGATCCCCGGCGCACCGGGCTCCGGCGCCGAGGCCGTTGTGGGCTACCTGAAGGCGCTGCAGGCCGGCCCGGAGTCTCTGCCCGCACAAGTCCGGGCGGCGCTCGTCAACATCCGGGAAATTGCGGTGGTACCGGCACGCACCTATGCCGTCAACCGGAAGCGCGCGGCCGCCCCCGGCCGGGAACCGGTCGATCTGCGGATCGAGGTTGCGGCGCCGGATAGAATCAAACTATCGCTGCGGCAGGTCGACCAGGACCTCTTTACGCACCTGGCCGCCGCCCTGGGGCAAGAGTATTTCAGCTCCTTTCAGCCCCGCCCGCACATCTCCGTCACCCCGGCGATCGATGACAAGGATCTCGACGCCCTGGCAGCGGAGCTGCTGCCGGCCACCGAGCACAACCCCGTCATCGAGTTCCGGCTCAGGCCCGGGGTGAAATTCCACGACGGCCAGGCGGTCACGGCGAAGGATGTCAAATTCACGTACGAAGCCATCATGGACCCGAAAAACCTGTCGCCCCGGGTGTCCGACTACGAACCGGTCAAAGACATCCAGGTGCTGGATGCTCGCACCGTGCGCGTCGTATACAAGCGGCTGTACTCGCCGGCAGTGGGCACCTGGGCCATGGGGCTGCTGCCCGAGCACCTGCTGAACCAAGAGACGCTGCGCCGGGAGGCCTTGCGCTCCGGCAAAGACCCGGCCGCCTTCTCCATGCGCCAGAGCGAGTTCAACCGCCGGCCGGTCGGCTGTGGGGCCTTCGTTTTCCGCGAATGGAAATCCGACCAGTACATCGCCCTGGACCGCTTCCCGGAATTCTTCGAGGGCGCCCCCAACTATAAACGCTACCTGTACCGGATCATCCCCGACCTGCTCACCCAGGAAATGGAGTTTTACGGCGGCACCATCGACTCCTACGGGGTGCAACCCTACCAAGTGGCCCGGCTCAGTGCCGATCCGCGCTTTCAACATTTCTCGGGCACCTCCTTCGCCTACTCTTACATCGGCTACAACATGCGGCGCGCGCCGTTTGACGATCCGCGGGTGCGCCGGGCGCTGGCGATGGCCATCAACGTGGACAGCATCATCGATTTCGTCCTCGATCAGCAGGGTGAACGCACCACCGGGCCGTTTTTGAAGCAGACCGAATACTACAACCACGCCATCGCGCCGGTCCCTTATGACCCTGAAGGAGCCGTGAAGCTGCTGGCCGAGGCCGGCTGGCAGCGCAACGCCGACGGCCGCCTGGAAAAAAACGGGCAGAAGCTGCAGTTCACCCTGATCACCAACAGCGGCAACGATATCCGCAAATCCATCCTGGCCATCGCCCAGGACGCCTGGAAGCAGGTCGGCATCGAGGTGCGCACCGACCTCGTGGAATGGTCGGTGTTTATCAAGGAGCGGATCAACAAGCTGGACTTCGACGCCGTGGTGCTGGGTTGGTCCATGGGGATCGACCCGGACCTCTACCAGATCTGGCACTCCAGCCAGTCCGGTCCTCAGCAGCTCAACTTCGTCGGCTACCGCAACCCCGCGGCCGACGATTTCATCATTCGCATCCGACAGGAATATGACTTCGACCGCAGGGTCGCATTGTGCCACCGGCTGCATGCAATCATTGCCGCCGACCAGCCCTACACCTTCCTCTATGTCGGCAAATGGACGGCAGTGCTAGACAAACGCATCGCCATCCGTGAAACCGACACCGAAGGCAAACACCGCTATCGGCCGATCCAGCCGACCCGGACGGGCAATTACATGTTCTACTTCAACCAGTGGATCAAGCTCGCGGAAATGCCGCAGTTCAGTAGCCAATAACAAAGGCGCCCCAGCATCTGCTTTTGCTGAGGCGGCATCTCATTGCATATCAGGAGCCTGATCGATGATCGCCTTCATCGGCCGCAGTGTGATTCAGAAGATCGTGACGCTCTTTTTCGTGTCGGTGGTCTCCTTCGCCATCATCCACATCGCCCCCGGCGAGCCCAGCCAGGTGGACCCCCTCAACCCCAAGTTCACCCCGGAAATGGTGGAGCGCTTCCGCCAGGCATTTCACCTGGACCAGCCGCTGTATGCTCAGTATGCGCTCTTCTATGGCGATCTTCTGGCCGGTCGGACCGTTTCCTGGAAGGACAACCAGCCCGTGTTGCCCAAGATTTGGGAGCGCTTTTTAAACAGCCTGCCGCTGTTCATTGTCGGCACCCTCATCACCTGGACCATTTCATTTCCCGTGGGGATTCGCGCCGCCATCTTTCGCGGAGGCATCTACGACCGCGCCTCCACTTTCTTCTCCTACGTGCTGATTTCCATCCCCGGCTTTTTCTTTGCCTATATGCTGATCATCTTCGTGGTGAACCAGTTCCATGTGCCGGTCATCGGGATGGAGACCTTCGGCATGACCGGCACTGCCTGGTTTTTCCGGCTCAACGACCGTCTCTGGCACATGCTGCTGCCATCGATCCTCGGCGCCACCGGCGGCATTGCCGTCCTCTCACGCTATGTCCGCAGCCAGATGCTCGAGGTTGAAAACCAGGACTATGTGCGCACCGCGCGTGCCAAAGGGCTGCCCTGGGAAATGGTTCACTACAAGCACGCCCTGCGCAACGCGCTGCTGCCGTTTGTGACCATGTTCGGCCTGATCCTGCCGGGGCTCATCGGCGGCTCGGTGATCATCGAGTCGATCTTCTCTTGGCCGGGCCTGGGCCGCATGGCCTATGAGGCGATCCTCGCCCGGGACTACCCGGTGATTCTGACCATCAATTTCATCGCCGCCGTGCTGGTGCTGATCGGCACGTTTGTGTCCGACATTCTCTACGTCATCGTGGACCCGAGGATTCGACTGTGAACCCTGAGCAGACAGCACCCGCAGTAAGCCTGGAAGAGCCCCTGGCACCGAAGCGCACGCGCTTTGAAGAGTCTTGGCGCCTGTTCCGGCGCAACCGGATGGCCTTGGCCGGCATGCTCGTCTTCGCCATATTCTTCTTCAGCGCCGTGATCGGCCTGGTGCTCACCTCCGGCAGCCGGCCGCTGTTCGACCCCGCCCAGGTGCACCTGCCGGAAAAACTGCTGCCGCCGCTGTCTGCGCCGCACACCGAGTCCCTGAAGCCCGCGGAACGGCCGCCCCTGGGGGTTTACCTCTTCGGCACCGACGACCTCGGCCGCGACGTCTTCGCGCGCATGCTGCAGGGCGCGTGGGTGTCCCTGACCGTGGGCTTCGTAGCGGTCGGCATTTCGGTGGCGATCGGTATTTTCATGGGCGGGCTGGCCGGATTCTACGGACAGCGGCATATCCGCCTCGAGCAGTTGCTGGTGACGGCCGCGCTGCTGACGGGAGCCGGCCTGCTGGCAGCCGGCCGGCGGTCCTGGGGAGCCGGGCTGCTCATCATCGGTCATGCCTGGCTCTTCTGGTCGATCTCGCCCTGGGGGCTTCGGCACCGCAAAACGCTGCCCGCCGGATTGGGTTTTCTCCGAAAGAAAACGCTCATGGTGGATACGATCATCATGCGCTTCGTGGACATCATGCTTTGCTTCCCCAGCTTCTTCCTGATCCTCACGGTGGTGGCGCTCCTGCCGGCCAGCATCTACAACATCATGATCGTGATCGGCCTGACCAGCTGGGAGGGCACCGCGCGGTTCGTGCGCGCGGAGTTCCTGTCCCTGAGGGAGCAGGATTTCGTGGCCGCGGCCAAGGCGCTGGGCGTGAGCAATTTCCGGATCATTTTCCGGCACATGGTGCCGAACGCCATCGCACCGGTGCTGGTTTCCGCCACCATCGGCATCGCCTCGGCCATCCTGACCGAGGCCGGCTTGAGTTTTCTCGGTTTCGGCGTGCCGCCTCCCCATGCCACGTGGGGGAACATCCTTTCCGACGGCAAACGTTTCATCTTCGACGCGCCCTGGCTGACCTTCATTCCCGGGGCGGCCATCTTGATCGTGGTGCTGTCGTTCAACCTGTTCGGGGAAGGGCTGAGGGATATTTTCAACCCGAGGCTGCGGGAAAGAAATCGCTGAATTCGCATGCATGCGACAAACGACATAGTGCTTTCCGTCGAGGGCTTGAAAGTCTACTTCCGCAGCGAGGATGAAATCGCCCGGGCCGTGGATGGCGTGGACTTCGAGGTCGGGCGGCGCGAGACCGTCTGCCTTGTGGGTGAATCCGGCTGCGGCAAGACCGTGTCGGCCCTGGCCGTGCTGGGTCTCGTTCCCTGTCCGCCGGGAGAGATCGCCGGCGGACGCGTGCTTTTCAACGGTCAGAACCTGCTCGATCAGGATGACGAGGCCCTGCAGAACGTCCGCGGCCGAGGTATCGGAATGGTATTTCAGGAGCCGCAGACATCCTTGAACCCGGTCTTCACCATCGGCGAACAGATCGCCGAGCCGCTGCGGATTCATTTGTCCCTGCCGGAAGCCGAGATCCGGCAACGCTCCCTGCAGCTGCTCAGTGATGTCGGGATCGATGCGCCCGAGCAGCGCCTGGCGGACTACCCGCACCAGTTGAGCGGCGGTCAACGCCAGCGCGTGATGATCGCCATGGCCCTGGCCTGCGGCCCCGAACTGATCATTGCCGACGAACCGACCACCGCATTGGATGTGACCGTTCAGGCCCAGATCCTGCGACTGATCAACCGCCTGCAGCAGTCCCACGGCATGTCGTTGCTTTACATCACCCACGACCTGGGCGTGGTGTCGCAGATCGCCGATCGGGTGTATGTCATGTACGCCGGAGTGATCGTCGAAACCGGTGCGGCGGAGCAGATTTTCAGGGGCTCGCGGCATCCCTACACCCAGGCGTTGCTGGAATCCCTGCCCAGCCGCAAGAAACGGGGCCGGCGGCTGAACAGCATCCCCGGCGCCGTGCCGCACCCGGCCTACAAGCCGGCCGGCTGCCCGTTTCACCCGCGCTGCCCTCAGGCGATCGGCGCCTGCCGCGAGCAATACCCGGGCATGTGCGCGTTCGATGATCACCATGCGGCCCGCTGCCCTGTGGCAGGCGGCCGCAGCCTCACCGATTGGTGCCGTTAGCTGAAATGGAACCGGAATCGACCCAGACAACGGACATCCTGCGGATCGAAGGGTTGAAGAAACACTTCCCGATCCGGCGCGGGCTTTTTCAACGCACCGTCGGCTGGGTGCGCGCGGTTGAAAACGTTTCCCTGGCGCTCGCCGGCGGAAAGACCCTCGGGCTGGTGGGTGAAAGCGGCTGCGGCAAGACCACAGTGGCGCGAATGATTCTGAACCTGCTGCCGGCCGATGACGGCCGGATCCTGTACAACGGCGTCGATATTTGCGGCCTCTCCGACAAGGACATGCAGCCTTTTCGCAAGGAGATCCAAATCGTTTTTCAGGATCCCTACGGCTCTCTCAACCCACGCATGACCGTCGGCCAGACGCTCGGCGAGGGCTTGCGCATGGCTGGAATCCGGGGGCGTCGGCCGGCGCAGGAGCGGCTCGAGCATCTGCTGGAACTGGTCGGCATGGCACCGGCCGCAGCGGACCGCTATCCGCATGAGTTCAGCGGCGGCCAACGCCAGCGCATCGGGATCGCACGGGCGCTGAGCGTGGAGCCGTCGCTCGTCATCTGCGACGAACCGGTCTCAGCGTTGGATGTTTCCATCCAGGCGCAGATCATCAATCTGCTCAAAGACCTGCAGGACCGTCTGGGATTGAGCTACCTCTTCATCTCCCATGACCTGAACGTAGTGGGCTACCTCTGTCACCACGTCGCCGTGATGTACAAAGGTCAGATCATGGAATACGCCCCGGCCGAGGAGATGTTCGAAAACCCCCTGCACCCATACACCCACGTGCTGCTCGCGGCCGTCCCCGACCCGGAGACCGGGAAAAAGGTGGCTACGGAAGCCGTCGGCGGTGAGCCGGCAGAAGTCGTAGCCGCCTTCCCCGAAGGGTGTCGGTTTCAGTCGAAGTGTCCTGAAAGGGACGACCGCTGCAGGCTTTTCGGCGGAGACTTGACGAAAGCCGGAGCGGGGCATTATGTGAGATGCTGGCGGAAGTGAAGGGGGCTGTGACATGTACGACCGGAAGCTGAACACTCCGGAAGCGGAAATCGGAACGCGCATCGCGGGGTTGCAGCGCATCCTGGTGCACAAGGGATTGGATGCCGCCCTGATCCTGCAAAGGGTTGACCTTTTTTATTTCAGCGGAACCCTCCAGCAGGCCAGCCTCTACGTCCCTGCCGCCGGCGAGCCGCTCCTGCTGGTGAACAAGACCCTGGCACGGGCCAAAGCCGAGTCTTGCATCGGCCGTGTCCTGGCGCTGCCTAGCGCCAAACGAATCCCGGACGAATTGAAGCAGTCCGGGATTTCGCGGCCGAAGCGAATCGGATTCGAACTGGACGTGCTGCCCGCCAATCTGTATTTCAGCTACCGCGATATTTTCAAGGATGCCGAGATCGTGGACATCTCGACCGACATCCGTTTGCTGCGAGCGGTGAAGTCCGCCTATGAGATTGACCTGCTGCGCGAAGCCGCCGCCTATTCCGACCGCGTCGCGGCCTGCGTCCCGGATCTGCTGCGGGAAGGCATGACGGAAATCGAGCTCGCCGGCCGGATCGAGGCCGAAGCCCGGCGCATGGGGCACCAAGGCATCGTGCGCATGCGGTTGTGGGGAAGCGAGCTGTTCTACGGACACCTGCTCTCCGGGCCCTCCGGCGCCGTGCCGAGTTATTTGGCATCGCCGACCGGCGGCAGCGGCGTCAGCCCGGCGGTCGCCCAGAGCGCGGGCTTTCGCCCGATCAGACGCCACGAACCCGTGCTGGTGGACTACGTTTTTGCCTACCGGGGGTACATTTCCGACCACGCCCGCATCTTCGCAATCGGCCGGCTGCCGGATGAACTGGTGCAGGCCCACCGCGCCATGTTGGACCTTCAAGCCCGGATTAAGTCGATGGCCAAGCCCGGTGTGGCCTCCGGCTCCATCTACGACTTCGGTCTTGATTGCGTTAAACGACTTGGTTATTTTGATCATTTCATGGGCGTGGGCGCAGAGCGCATCCGCTTCGTCGGCCACGGGGTCGGCCTCGAGCTGGACGAGTTCCCGTTCCTCAACACCGGCCAGACGCTGGAACTTAAGGAGGGAATGGTCATCGCCCTCGAACCCAAGCTCATCTTCCCGGGCAAAGGCGTCGTCGGCATCGAGAACACGCATGTCGTCACCAAGGACGGGTTGGAGCAATTTGGGAAGTATCCGGATGAAATCATCGTCGTCTGAAACGTTGCACACAGACGTTGCATGCTTCAGGAGGGAAACCATGTCAGCCGAATTACCCCCGCGTGAACTGAGAGATCTCATCCGCAAACGCCAATGGACCCAGCCCACCAGCGGCGCATCCAAGGGCTACATCCAGGCCAATCTCGTGATGATGCCCCAGGAGCAGGCCTTCAACTTCCTGCTCTTCTGCGTGCGCAACCCCAAGCCCTGCCCGCTCCTCGATGTTCTGGAGCCGGGGCGCTTCGAGCCGACCATCGCGGCGGGAGCGGACCTGCGCTCCGATCTCCCGCGCTACCGCATCTACGAGAACGGCACATTCAAGGCCGAGGTTGAGGACGTGAGCGACGTGGCCCACCGCGGCATGGTGAGTTTTCTTCTGGGCTGCAGTTTCTCATTCGAGAATGCCATGCTGGCCGCAGGGCTTCCGGTCCGAAACATCGAAGAAAATAAAAACGTCTCCATGTACGTCACCGGCCGCGACTGCCGTTCGGCCGGGCCGTTCACCTCGAAGCTGGTGGTCACCATGCGGCCGATGACTCCGCAGCAGGCTATCCGAGCCGTGCAGATCACCACGCGCTTTCACCTGACCCACGGGGCACCGGTGCACATCGGTGACCATCGCGAAATCGGGATCGAAGATTTCTCGCGGCCGGAGTTCGGCGACCCCGTCACGGTCCGCCCCGGAGAGGTTCCCGTGTTCTGGGCCTGCGGCGTCACGTCGCAGCTTGCGGCCACCTCGGTGCCGCTGCCGCTCGTGATCACCCATTCCCCCGGCCACATGTTCGTTTCCGACCTCAAGGATGAAGATTTGACAATTTTGTAGACCTGAATTGGCTTTTCAACACTATCGCATCAAACCGCTTGACAGGCCGAATCGCTTACTGTAACCGTATTCAACTTATCGGAATTGCGGCTCTGCGCCGCTTTCCGGGTTCAGGCTCCATTGACCCCACCCCTGTTAACCCTTAACCCGACCACATAAAGGAGGACAGCTATGAGAAGTTGTCAAAAATGTGCACGGTTGCTGCTGAGCATCGTCTTGTTGATCGCCTTGGCATTTCCCAGCGCAGTGTTGGCGGCTGAAGAAATCAAGATCGGCGTTCTTTACCCGCTGACCGGAGGTGCCGCGGCAGCCGGCCGTGAGCTGCGCGCCGGAGCCGAGCTGGCCGCCGAGATCGCCAATTCCGCCATGGCGGACATCGACATGAACATGGCCAAAAACGCCGGCATCAAAAGCATGGGCGGAGCCAAGATCACCCTCATTTTCAAAGACCACGAAGGCAACCCGACCCTGGGCGCCGACCTGGCCAAAAAGCTCATCCTGGACGACAAGGTCCATGGCATCCTGGGTTGCTACCACAGCTCGGTGACCAAAACCGTCAGCGCCGTCGCCGAACAATACGGGATCCCCATGATCAACGGCTCCTCCACATCGCCCGAGCTTACGAAACAGGGTTTCAAATGGTTCTGGCGCACGACACCGCATGACGTCTATTTCACCAAAGACCTTTTCGAATTTCTGAAGGGCATGACCGAGGGCAAAGCCAAAGGCGTCAAGGCGGTGCCCAAGAAGGACATAACGAACCTCGCCTCGGCCTGCGAGAAGACCGAGTGGGGCTCAGCCGTTTCGGAGTTGATCGAAAAATTCTCCAAGGACTACGGCTTTAACGTAAAAAAATCAATTCTGTACGCCGCCAAGGCCACCGACCTCTCCAGCGAAGTGCGGTCCCTGAATGCCGTGAAACCGGATGCCATGCTGTTCGCGTCCTACACCTCCGATGCCATCCTGATGCTGAAAACATTGAAAGAGCAGAAAGTCCAGCCCAGGATCATTTGGGGGCAGGACGCCGGCTTTGAAACGCCGGAGTTCCGTACCACCCTCGGCGACAGCATCGTGGGCGTGCTCACCCGAACGGTGTTTTTGCCCAAGGTGGCCGATGTCAAACCCGTTGCCGGCAAGATCAACGCCATGTACAAGGCCAAGACCGGCAACGACCTGAGCGGCGCGTCGGCCCGTTCCTTCACCGGTTTGCAGACCTGGGTGGCCGTGCTGGAGCAGGCCGGCTCCACCAAGCCGGATGCCATTCAAAAGGCCGCCAACAGCATCAACATTCCCGCCAACCAGCTGGTCGTCCCGTGGGGCGGAATCAAGTTCGCCACCTCCGGCGACGACATGGGTCAGAACATCCTGGGCACCGGTCTGATCGGCCAGTATCAGAAAACAAAGGACGGGAAGGTGGATCTGGAAATCGTCTACCCGTTTGATGTCGCTACGGCCAACATGGTCTACCCCTTCCCGAAGTTCTGATCCGCCATACGCTCTAAACGCCGCGTGCCATCCCTCCGGAGGTCCGGAGGGATGGCCGGATTCAGAAACAAACGTCTTGGAGACCGCTTCATAGATGGATATCCTTCTCGGATCGCTTGTGTCCGGTCTGCTGCTGGGAATGGTTCTGGCTCTCGTGGCGCTGGGCCTCACCATCATCTTCGGGATGATGGACATCGTCAATTTTGCCCACGGCGAATTTCTGATGCTGGGCATGTACACAGGCCTTCTCACCTCCCAGGCGACAGGGCTTGACCCCCTGTTCACGCTCCCGGTCGCCGCCCTGGTCGGCTTTCTCCTCGGGGTGCTGTGCTATAACGGATTCGTGAAGTATCTGCTAAGGGGCCCGATGATCGCCCAGCTGCTGGGGACATTCGGACTGATGCTTTTCCTGCGGAATATGGCGCTCATGTTTTTCGGCGCCAATGACCGTTCCCTTCACACCGGCATTCTGGTGGGCAAAAGTTTCGATATCGGATCGGGCATCATTGTTTCAGCGACCAAGCTGGCGGTGGCGGTTTTGGCTGTTCTGTCTTTCGTGGCGATCTGGCTCTTGATGAATCGCACTCGGCTCGGCAAAGCCCTCACGGCAACCGCTCTGAACCGCCAGGGCGCGCGCTACATGGGCATCCCCACCGAGCGCATGAACGCATTGGCCTGGGGTATCGGCGGCGGCAGCGTTACCGTTGCCGGCGCTCTGATCGTCAATTTCTGGGCGGTCAACCCCTACGTGGGGCTCACGTTCACCATGATCGCCTTCACGGTGGTGGCGCTGGGCGGATTCGGCAGCGTACCCGGGGCTTTCTTTGCAGGACTGGTCGTCGGGCTGATCACCGAAATCCCGGGGTTCTGGGATTTCTTCATGATCACCTTCGACATCGACTGGATGTCGGAGGTTCCGATGACCTCGTTCAAATACATGTGGATCTACGTGGCATACTTCGTCATCATGGTGGTTCGACCGCGAGGTTTGTTCGGATGGAAGCAATAAAAAACGCCCTTGATTTTTCCGACTCCCCGCGGCTCGACCGCACTGTCGCCCTGCTGGTGCTCGCCTTGTTCCTGGTCTTTCCCCTTTTCCCGCATTCCGCTTTCGCCATGGCCACCATGATCCAGTTTTTCATGTTTGCACTCTACGGCATGGGCTGGAATACCATCGGCGGCTACGGCGGTCAGGTGGATCTGGGAAAGGCGCAGTATGTCGGGATCGGCGCCTATACCACCATGGTGCTGCTGACCCGCTGGGACATCCCCTTCTGGCTGTCCATGCCGGTCGGGGCCGCTCTGGCCGTAACCTGGTCTTTCATCATCGGCTACCCTCTCTTCAAGCTGAAGGGGCACTACTTCGCCATCGCGACTATCGCCACGTCGCTGGTTCTCAAAGACCTCTTCGAGGTCTGGAAATTCGTCGGCGCCTCCCGGGGCCTGGGGGTTTCTCCGACGAAATACTCCCCCCCGGATTTCTTGAGGCTGATTTTCAAGGAAGACGTTTACTACTACTACGTCATTCTCTGCTTCTTCGTCGCCGGCGTGCTTTACATGAACTGGTTCCGCAAATCCAGGCTGGGTTTCCAACTGCGTTCCATCAAGGACAACGAAGACGTCGCGCGTTCCCTCGGCATCAACGTGCACTGGGCCAAGATCAAGACCTATGCGATTGCGACCGCCTTTGTGAGCGTCGTCGGCTCCTTTCATGCCGTTTACATCAAGAACATCGAGCCGGAAGACACCATGAGCCTGGACATCTCGATCCTGATCGCCTTGATGGCCATGCTGGGCGGCGCAGGGTCTCTCTGGGGCCCGATCATCGGCGCCGGCGTGCTGATCCCACTGAAAAGCTATCTCAAGGAATGGCTGGGCGCCAAGGCGGGCCTGGTCGGCATCGACCTGGTCCTCTATGGCCTGATCATCATGATCATCTCGGCGTTTGAGCCCCGCGGCCTCTGGGGCATCGTCGAAAAAACACGCCGGAGGAAACGGATCTGATGGCCTTGCTGGAAGTCCACAACCTCGTCAAGGCGTTCGGCGGCCTCAGGGCCAATGACGACGTGTCCTTCTCGGTAGATAAGGGGGAACTGCTGGGGCTGATCGGCCCGAACGGCGCCGGCAAGACCACCCTGTTCAACTGCATCGCGGGGATGTTTCCGCCCACGACCGGGCGCATTGTCTTCGCCGGCGAAGACGTCACGGCAATGGGCTCCCACGAGATGGCCCGGCGGGGGCTGGCGCGGACCTTTCAGGTTTACGTGGCCGGGGGCGACCTCAACGTGCTCGAAAATGTCATGGTGGGGTGCTTCATGCACACCCGCTCCCAGTCAAAGGCCAGGACCAAGGCGGAAGGCATCCTGGAAGATCTCGGCCTCCGGGACCTCACGCTGAATCTGGTGAACGAGCTGCCGGTGGCGGCCCAGAAGCGGGTGACCATGGCCACGGCCCTGGCCACTTCCCCCAGACTCCTGCTCCTGGACGAAGTGGCTGCCGGGCTGAACCCCAGCGAGATCGAAGACATCATGGCCGGGATCCGGCACATCCATTCGGATCTCGGGATCACCGTGATGCTGATCGAGCACGTCATGGAGCTGGTGATGAACATCAGCCAGCGGGTCATCGTCCTCGACTACGGCAAGAAGATCGCCGATGGCCTGCCCGGGGACGTCGCCCGCGACCCCCAGGTGATCAAGGCGTACCTGGGCGAACGCTACGTGCGCGAACACGCGGCTTTGTAAACAGAAATCGGGAATTCGAGAATCAAATGACTGCACCGATTTTAGAAGTCAAAAACATCAAAGTCAGGTACTCCGGTCTGCCGGTTCTGCAGGGGGTTTCGTTGTCGGTGAATTCGGGCGAGACCGTTTGTGTGGTCGGCGCCAACGGCGCCGGCAAATCCACCCTGCTGCGCGCCATCATGGGCACCCAGCGCGCATTTGAAGGGCAGATCCTTTTCTCGGGAAAGGAAATTCAGCAGCTGCGGACCGAGGAGATCGTGCGTCTGGGGATCGTGTATGTCCCCGAGGAGAAGATGCTCTTCCGACCGCTGGCGGTCGAAGAAAACTTGATGCTGGGAGCTTACATCCTGTCTGACCAACACCGGATTCAGGAAAACCTGGATTTTGTCTACGCTCTTTTCCCGCGCCTCAAAGAGCGTCGCCTCCAGCCGGCATCCACTCTTTCCGGCGGCGAGCAGCAGATGGTCGCCATCGGCCGAGGCCTGATGTCGCGGCCGCAGATCCTGATGCTGGACGAGCCGTCTTTGGGGCTGGCCCCGAAATTGGTGGACGAGGTGCTGGACACGGTAAGACGCCTCAAGGCGCAGGGGATGACCATCCTGCTGGTTGAGCAGAACGTGCGCGAAGCGTTGGATTTGGCCGACCGGGGCTACGTGATCCAGACCGGCCGGATCGTCGGCGAGGGCGGTGGGAAGGAACTG
>Ga0210069_1000075_pt1 | contig 19137 bp, 21 predicted proteins | sample RushSE_TuleB_D2_FD_185568 | JGI IMG/M metagenome (GOLD analysis project Ga0210069, IMG submission 185568) | Wetland microbial communities from San Francisco Bay, California, USA, that impact long-term carbon sequestration - RushSE_TuleB_D2... | ecosystem: Environmental > Aquatic > Marine >... | reverse complement strand
AATAACGCGTGCCGACATATCAAGCCAACGCGTTAACGCGCCAACCGCCAAAGAGCCGTCCTTCCAACGCTTCTTTATTTCTTCTCGGGCGGCTGGGCGGCCTGCTTTTTCAACCCCTGCAACATCTGGTCAACCGACATTCCGCCTGGGGCCATTGCCGTGGGGTTGATCTCCAGCAGCCCTTCCCAGGCGCGGATGGCGCCCGGGATGTCCTGCAGGTCGTGGAAGAGGACGATTCCCTTGTTGAGCCGGGACACTTCGTGTTTGGGGTTGACGGCGATGGCCTGGTCGAAGGCCTTGAGCGCTTCCTGCGGGCGACCGTCTTTGCGGTACATGACCCCCATGTCGGTCCAGACATCGGCGTTGTCCGGTTTGAGTTCCAGGGCTTTGGTGTAAGCCTGGATGGACTTCTTGTACTGGTCGGTGTCGAAATAGGCGTTGCCGAGTTCGACCCACGCCGCCACGTTCGAGGGGTTTTGCGAAGTTTCTTTCTCCAGGGCCGCAACTTGGCCCTGCAGCTCCTTTTGCGCTGAAGGACCTCCGGCCGGCATCCCTTTGGGGCTTGGCCCCGACTTGTAAACGCCGAAAAACACTCCTCCGAAAAACCCCACCGCCAGCGCCACCAGGGCGACCAGCAACGCGGTTTCCTTGCGCATGTAACTCTTCAAATCCGGTTGCGCCGTCTTGGCCATTTGTTTTTCACTTTCCGTATTGGTGAATTGGGAACAACGCCGAATTGAGGGGCAAGATAACGACGCTCGGATTCCAGGTCAACCGGGTAGCAACGGTACCGGGATTTTTGCTGCAACGGCGGCGACCAGGCGAAAAACGGGCGGCTTCGACCGAAGGCCATGATCAAGGCGCGCGATTCCCGCCGATCGAGGCGTACGCCGGTACGCCGCAGTGAGCGCGGGATGACGCGCAACGCCGAAATCGGCCTTCCGACGAAGCCGCCCCGTCAACGGAGGATGGTGCGCGCCGCGATGCCCTGCCCCTCCAGCTCGCGCTGCTGCTGTTCGGCCGCCGCCTGAGTGGGAAAGGCGCCGACCAGCAGCCGGACGCTGTCCCCCGGGCCCTTTGCCACGTAAGGAAACAAGCCCTTCTGGGTCAACCGCACAGCGACCTCGGCCGCTTCCCGTTCGGAGGGGAAGTCACCGACGAGATTGGCAAAGGGTGTCTTGACGACCGCCACATCGTCTAGTTTCAGGGCCTTCATCGCTTGAAGGGCGTCCTCCAGGCTCCGGTAGGAACCGATGAGAGTCCGCCACCACTTGCCCTTTTCGCCGAGATCGGTGCGGACGATGTAGGGTGCAAGCCCCTTGCGCTGATAAACGGGCAGGGTCGATAGCGCGTTCTCACGACCGCGGTTGCTCGAAAGGAGAAGAGAAAACGGGTAGGCACCGCGCTCGCTCTTTGGCGGCTTGACGGCGGTCTTTGCCGGTTCGGGTTTCTTCGGCGGAACCGGCGCGGCCTGAGCCACGGGGGGCGCCGGTGGAACGGCCGGCGCAGGAACGGAGGCCGGAGGGGCGGTTGCGGCCGGTGCGGGTTCAGCAGGCTTGGCTTCGATCGGCTTTTCCTGCATCCCCTTTGGCACCTCCGGCGCGGGCGGGGTCACCGCAACCGCCGGTGCCGTCTCCGTCGCCGGGGGCTGCCTGGGTGCTTCCTGCACAACAGTCACCGGCGCGGCCGGCTGTGGTTCGACTTTTGGGGCCGGCGGCGGCATCGGGGGCAGCTTCTTGCGGATGACCGCGGCCGGCTGCCCCTCGGCGGCATGGGCTTCGCCTGTCACGGAAGCCGAGATCTTCTTGGTTACGACGACCGGGTGCGGCTGCAAGGCCGGGGTCTTCGCATCCGCTCGGCGGGCGCTGCGCGAACCCTGCATGAGCATTCCGGCGTGCCAGAGCAGGCCGAGAACCAGAAAGATCATCAGCCCTGCGACCAGGTACAGCCTTTTCTTACGCTGCGAGGATTCCATTTGTCGGCACTTTCTTCTTAGCACCCTGTCAATGGGGTTGAGCGGTGGGAGGGCGAAAACGTTTACGCTTCGCACTTTATACCTCAAGACTTTTGAAAGGTAAAGCAAAAGCCCTCGGGCATGCTCTCTGGTTTTGAATTCGCTCGGCTGAAGTCTGTTTTTGACAACCGGAATGTGGTAATTAGATTTAAGAGTTTGAATTTGCCGCTACGACAAGGGTTCAACGGCTTCACATGCACGTCTTAGGGACAATCAAAGTAAGCCTGACGGTTCGGGCGTTGGTTCTGGGCCTCGTGCTGACGGCCGTGACGGCCGTCGGGGCGCCTGCCGCCGCGCTGGACGTCGAGCACCGGCTCGAAATCGAACTGATCCCCCCCGCCCACATGCTATCGGGGCGAGATGTGATTCACATCCGTGTCGACGATCGTCGCAAGCTGCTGTTCGCGCTTTCCGAGCGGGTCTCTCAACTGCGGGTCGAGGTGGACGGCACACCGCGGACGTTTAAATTCACAAATTCAGAGCTCGATGTCCCGCTGGAGCCGGACGAACGCAACCGCATCATAGAGGTCGTCATCACCTACGAGGCCAGTTTCAATGACCCCGTGCCGATGACGCCGCTGAACACCGACAATCCCGGTTTCGGCGTCACCGCTTCCATAACACCGACCGGCACGTTTCTGTTGGCCGGGGCCAATTGGTACCCGGACCTGATCGACGGCCGCGATACCTTCCCCCTGCTGCGGGTGAAGGCGCCCGAGGGGGTTCTGGCCGTAACGTCCGGCCTGGGCCTCGGCCACACCACGCGGGACGGATCCACTTTTTCGGAGTGGCGGATCGACAACCCGTTGCGCGGCCTGGCCCTTTCCGCTGCGACGTATCTGGTGCAGGAAAAAAAGGTCGGAGACATTACCGCCGCCACCTATTTTCTGCCCCGCCACCAGGACCTGTCCGCCGCCTATCTTAATGCGATCGCAACCTACCTGCAGCTTTACTCGGAGCTGTTCGGACCTTACCCGTTTCCGAAATTCGCGGTGGTGGAAAACTTCTTCCCCACCGGCTACGGTTTCCCCTCCTACACGCTTCTGGGAAGCACCATCCTGCGGCTGCCCTTCATCCTGAACACCAGCCTCGGGCACGAGATCGCCCACTGCTGGTGGGGAAACGGCGTCTTTGTCAACTACGAGAACGGCAATTGGAGCGAGGGGCTCACCACCTATGTGTCAGACTATCTCTACAAGGAGCGAGAGTCGGCTGCCGCCGCCATGGACTATCGGCTCCAGGCCCTGCGCAACTTCACCACTCTCGTGCCGCCGGCTAAGGATTTTCCCCTCGCACGCTTCACCGGCCGCGTGGACCCGGCGACCAAGGCCGTCGGCTACGACAAGGGGATGATGGTTTTTCACATGCTCCGCAAGATGATCGGTGACGAGGCCTTTTGGGGGGCGCTGCGCGACGTCTACCACGAACGGCTGTTCCAACCGACCGCATGGGATGACCTGCGCCGCGCATTTGAGAAAAGATCCCAGCGCTCCCTCGAAGCGTTTTTCGACCAATGGGTCAACCGCAAGGGAGCACCGCGCATACACCTCGCGGATGTCCAGCGCGACCCGGCGCCCGACGGATGGAAGGTCACCGGCCGCCTGGCTCAGGAAAAGCCGTTTTTCCAGGCCGAATTCGAGCTTGCCATATATGGCGACGGCCGAGACGTCTCCCGGCGCATAAAAATCTCGGGGGCGTCCGCCGCCTTCGATGCCTCCCCAGTTTCCGAACCGGCGCAGATCGTCGTCGACCCGGATTACAACATGCTGCGCCGGCTCGATTCGTCGGAGATCCCACCGACGGTCAACGCCCTCAAAAGCAGCCCTTCCACCCTTCTGGTCATCTGCGACGCCGCAGACGAGGCCGGGCAGCAGGTGGCGGACACACTGGCCGACTCCCTCGGTCTTAGGGAATACGCCATCGTGCCGGAAGCCCAGGCAGACGGGAACCGTTTCAAGGGACAGGACGTCATCCTCGTGGGCTATCCCCGCACGGCCGAATGGCTGAGCTCGATACCGGCCTCCCTGCACCTCCAAGAAAAGGGGGTTTCCCTCGGGGGCGCGCAGGGCGCCGGCGCCGGCGATGTGTTCTTAGGCGTTTTCACCAACCCGTACGACCCCGGCCGGGTCTTGGCCGTTTTTCTTCCGCTGGCCTCGCCCGACGCGGTGAACGTTGCCGCCAAGATCACGCATTACGGACGGTTCAGTTATCTTTTCTTTCGCGACGGCCGGAACAGTGACAAAGGCTCATGGAAACCGGCCGATTCGCCGGTTTTATATCGATGGAAATGAAACCTGAACGTACGCTTTTAACCCTGTTGATCCTGTTTGCCGCCGCCGGTCCGCTGATGGCCGGCCCGGCCGACCCGGTCGTCTACGACCTCAGGCAGGGCCGCCGCGTGGCGCTGCCCGATCTGGCTCCGGAGCTGCGCCAGAGCAGAATCGTCATCATCGGGGAGCAGCACACGGACGACGGTCATCACCGCGCGCAGCTCAGCGTCATCCAGGCCCTGGTGCAGGCCGGCGCAAGGGTCGCCGTTGGCCTGGAAATGTTTCGCAAGGACAGCCAGCAGGCGCTCAACCGTTGGACGGCCGGCGACATCGGCCCGCGGGAGTTCGAGGCCGCCTACTACGACAACTGGAACTACCCCTGGGCTGCCTACAGCGCCATTTTCGAATATGCCCGCGCCCAAAAGATCCCGATGATCGGCCTCAACGTTTCCAGGGCCATCACGCGCCAGGTGGCGCGCAGCGGCTTCCAGTCGCTCAGCGAGGAGCAACGGGGCCAGCTGCCGGAGGTGACCTGCAGCATCGACGAGGAATACATGCGCTACATCCGCAGCGTCTATAGCGCACATGCTCACGGGAACTCGAATTTCACGTTTTTCTGCGAAGCCCAGATGATCTGGGACGTGGCAATGGCCGTTCACTCCCTGGATTATCTCAAAACGAACCCCGACGCCACGCTGGTGATCCTGACCGGCGTGGGCCACGCTCAGAAAGGCGCCGTGCCGCGCCAGATCCGTCTGCGTTCGCCGGTGCCGGTCGCGGTCATGCTGCCGGAGGTCCCCGGCAGCATCGATCCGAAAACGGTCGATTTGCAGGACGCCGACTATCTCTTGCTGGATACGAAATGAAATTCTGCAGCAACTGCGGCCACAGACTTCACCTCGCGATCCCACCGGGCGATGACCGTTCCCGCTTCGTGTGCGATGCCTGCGGGACGGTTCACTATCAGAACCCGCGGGTGGTCGTCGGATGCATCCCGGAGCATGAACGCCGCGTGCTGCTCTGCCGCCGGGCGATCGAACCCCGCCATGGCCTTTGGACGCTGCCGGCCGGCTATCTTGAAAACGGGGAGACCCTGGCGGCCGGCGCCGAACGCGAGACCCGCGAAGAGGCGGGGGCGCGGATCGGAGAGCTGGCCCCGTATCTCATGTTCAACATCTGCCACATCAGCCAGATCTATCTGATGTTCAGGGCCGGGCTGATGGACGTGGACTTCGCTGCAGGCAGGGAGAGCTTGGAAGTGAAGCTGTTCACGGAGGAGGAGATCCCTTGGAACCAAATCGCCTTTCGGGTCATCTCCGAAACTCTGAAAACCTACTTCCACGATCGCCGCAGAGGCTCGTTTCCGTTTGCCATCGGCGACATCGGCACTGCTGCCGGAGATGGGCGTTTCATCGGGGCGATAGCCGGCTTGGATGGTGGGAAACGATGATGGGCGCAAGACAAACATCCCTATGGCGCATGCCGGCTCGCAAGACCGCCGCGATTCTGACCGGTTGCCTGTTTCTGTTCATTCTGTCCTGCGGAGACGGAGGGGATTCGGCCGGCCGCTCGGCGCCCCGACCGGGGCCTGAAAGCTTCACCTTTTTCGACATCGGCCGCAATTCGATGTTTTCAGACAGCATGCGAAGCGAGTTGGCCGGGAGCCTGGGCAACGACGCCATCGAGCACCGCAGCATCGTCGATCTGGAATTCAACTACAAGGGGTTCCTGAGCAACCATCTGCCTGAACTCGATGCCATCAACCGGCAATTGAACTTTCCGCCGGGAGAGCGCATCGACCACGACGTAATTCGGCTCATGTACCGGTATGCCCGCCAGAGAAACGCACCGTTTGACTATGTCGAGCTGATTTTTGACGGGCAGTCGCGCAGGCCCTTGGTATTCCGCCTGCGCTTCCGGGTGGACGAGACCGGCACGGTGGAATCGCTGCGCGAGAAATACGGCACGCCGGAAACCATTCGCTGGGAAGTGGATGCCGGCGAATCGCTGGTATGGCGCAAGGAGCGCGATGTTCTGGCGGTCTCTCTGGTGCCGGATCAGTTCGGTACGCCGATCTACCACATCACGCTGTATTTCACCGAGAATTTGGAAAACCTGCTCGCCTCCGAGCAGGCCCTGAACGACCGGACATCGAGGGAAAAATCGCAATCCAAGAAATCCGCTTTTTAGCGTCCTGCCCGGGGGCACGTTCCATTCCCGGAACCTTGCAGTTCTTTCTTTGTGGCCACTGTCAATTATGCTAAGATGGCGAAAAATGAAAACGACCCGTCACATCTCACCATCGCGACGGCCCGGGTTTATTCCAGGGCTTTTTGAACGCCTGACGCAGTTTCTGGGCGCGATGGGGTTCTGGAGAAACTATTCCTCCCGCCGTCTCGCCAAGGTCATCGAAGCCCACCAGCTGTGGTTCAGCTCCCGCCAGAAGCAGGGCAGCCGGGCCATCCTCAGCGAGGCTAATCTGAAAAGCGCCAATCTGGCGGAAACCGACCTGCGCGGCTCGGATCTCAGCCGGGCCAGTCTGAATCAGAGCCTCATGAACATGGCCGACCTCAGGGAGGCCGACTTGAGCAGCGCGAACCTGCAGAAGGCCGAAATGCGCGACACCGATCTGCGCGAAGCCAACCTGAGCCAAGCCAACTTGGCCGACGCGGACCTGACCCGGGCCAACCTGATCATGGCCAATCTGAGCCGGGCCACGATGGGCGGGTGCATCCTGCGGGACGCCAATCTCTTCCGAACCTACCTCAAGGGGACCGACCTCGGCAGCGCCGACATGCGGGGGGCCGACCTGCGCGAGGCCAACTTGAGCCAGACGGACCTGCACAACGCCGATTTGAGCCATGCCAACCTGATCATGGCCAACCTGAGCCTGGCCAACCTGAACACGGCGGACCTCAAGTACGCCAACCTGTTTCGAGCCTATCTCCGCGGGGCGAACCTGCAGCGGGCAGACCTGCGGGGCGCGGACCTGTCCGGGACCAACCTGCGCGAGGCCAACCTGAAGGACGCCTTGCTCGACCACGATCAGCTGGCGTCGGCCATCCTCGACGAGACCACCATCCTGCAGGACGGGTCCAACCCGAAGACCGCCTGAGAGAGACCTCGACCCAGTGAAATCCGCGATCCATCAAGGCTATTTCCCCGGAGTGGTGGGACAGATCACCGAAGCCCACGCCCTTTACTACCACAGCCAATGGGGTTTCGACGTCAGCTTTGAGGCCCAGGTCGCGCGGGAACTTTCCGAATTCGTCGCGGGCTTCGATCCCGGCCGCGACGGCCTCTGGGCGGCCCGACGGAAGGGCCGTTTTGCAGGCGCCATCGCCATTGACGGCCGGCACGCCGAAATCGCCGGGGCCCGGCTGAGATGGTTCATCGTGACCCCGGAATTTCAGGGCGTCGGCATCGGCACCCGGTTGATTCACCTGGCCGTGAGGTTCTGCCGGGACCGAGGGTATCCGAACGTTTACCTTTGGACCTTCGAAGGTTTGAAGGCCGCGCGGCACCTGTATGAAACATCCGGATTCTCGCTGTGCGAGGAACACACTGTCACCCAATGGGGGCAACCCCTTCGTGAACAGAAATTTGAATTTAATCTCCGACAAGGAAAGGAAAAACAATGAAAACCGCAAGGACAGTTCTGATGGTGATGATGACGCTTCTTTTTTTCCTGGCATGTTCCGCCGACAAGCCCGAGGCCAAAGCGCCCGAGCTCAACACCTTCGAACAAAAGATCAGCTACGTGTTCGGACGGGAAATCGGTCAGAGCTTCCAGGAAGCGCCGACCAAGGTGGATTTGGACGCTTTCATGCGCGGAATTAAGGATGCCATGAATAAAACCCCCTCGCTCATCAGCACGGAGGAGGAAGAGAAGGCCAAGACCGAATTCTCGGCGAAAATGCAGGAGGAGCAAGCCAAGCGCATGGCAGCCGTTGCGGAAAAGAACCAGAAAGACGAAGAAGGCTTCCTGGCCAAAAACAAATCCGAGCAGGGGGTGGTAACCACCGCGAGCGGGCTGCAGTACCAGGTGATCCAGGAAGGCACGGGGGATACCCTCAAGGAGACCGACCGGGTGAAGGTTCATTATCGCGGCACCCTGATCGACGGAACCGAATTCGACAGCTCTTACAGCCGCAACGAGCCGGCAGAGTTTGAAGTCGGCGGCGTCATCCCGGGCTGGACCGAAGGGTTGCAACTCATGAAGGTCGGCGGCAAATACCGCCTATGGGTCCCCTCCAAGCTCGCCTACGGCGCGCGGGGGGCCGGCCGGGTGATCGGGCCGAACACCATGTTGATCTTCGAGGTGGAACCGCTGGAGGTCGCCAAGTGATCCGAATCCTTGCAATGTGTCAAAGAATGACTAAATTCTCGGCAACCTAAACCCAAATGGAAGTTCGGCAAAAGGAGGCCCGCCCATGAAGGAGAAGCGTAATTTGCATTTGAAAGTCCAGGAGCTTTGCGATTGCTATGCCACCACCGATCCTCTCAAGGAAATGTCCGTCGTCGGAAAAGACAAGGACCAGGAGGAAGCCGCTCTCAAATGGCTGGCCTTGGCGGCGCTGCACGGCGTCGGCAACAACGCCAAGGAAATCACCATCCGACGGAACAAAAAGGGCGAGGTCAGGGTTTTGGCCAAATACCGCAGAGCCGAGCTGCCCTCCCCGGGCGCGGACGTCGGCCAGAAGATCATGGCCGCCGTCCGCGAAATCACCCACATCGAGGGCGACAAGGGCAAAACCCTTCTGGCTTTGGGAATGCGCAACGACAGCCTGGAGCTGAAGATCAAAATCAAGGTGCAGGGCGCGCACGAGAAAGTCAGGATCGAGTTCCCCAAATAGGCGGGAATCCTACCAGCCAAAAAGGGGGCCGCAACGTTAGCGGCCCCCTTTTTGTTCCCGTTCACCATGGCAGGTGCGGTCCCTCCGGCATGTATCGCGCAGCCAGCCGGAGGATCCTGTTGATCGCAGCGCACATCTAATATAAAAAAGATAGGCCGCCGGGTGTCCGGAGGGCCGAGCAACCGTTTGATGGGAGAACCACGGTATGAGCGATCAACCGAACAAGATCATCTATTCGATGATCCGTGTCAGCAAGTACTACGACAAGCGGCCGGTGCTGGAGGACATCTCGCTGTCCTATTTCTACGGCGCCAAGATCGGGGTGCTCGGGCTGAACGGCTCGGGCAAGAGCTCGCTGCTGCGCATTCTGGCCGGCGTGGACAAGGAATTCGTCGGCCAGACCGTGATCTCACCCGGGCTGACCGTCGGCTTTCTCGAACAGGAACCGCGGCTGGACGAATCCAAGACGGTGCGGGAAGTGGTGGAGGAGGCGGTCCGCGGCACCGTGGACCTCATCGCGGAGTTCAACCGGATCAACGAAAAACTCGCCGAGCCCATGTCGGACGAGGAAATGAGCAAGATCCTCGACCGGCAGTCGACAGTCCAGGAAAAACTCGATGCGCTGGATGCCTGGGACCTCGACTCGCGCCTCGAGATGGCGATGGATGCCTTGCGCTGCCCGCCGGGGGACACGCCCGTGAAGGTGGTCTCCGGAGGTGAGCGTCGGCGCGTGGCCCTCTGCAGGCTCCTGCTGCAGAAACCGGACATTCTGCTGCTGGACGAGCCGACCAACCACCTGGATGCCGAGACCGTCGCCTGGCTGGAGCACCACCTGCAGCAGTACCCGGGAACGGTCATCGCGGTGACCCACGACCGCTATTTCCTCGACAACGTCGCCGGCTGGATCCTGGAGCTTGACCGCGGCCGGGGCATCCCCTGGAAGGGCAACTACTCCTCCTGGCTCGAGCAGAAACAGGCCCGTTTGAAGCAGGAGGAAAAATCCGAAAGCAAGCGCCGGAAAACCCTCGAGCGCGAGCTGGAGTGGATCCGCATGGCGCCCAAGGCGCGCCAGGCCAAGTCCAAGGCCCGCATCACGGCCTATGAGAAGCTTCTGTCCCAGGACACGGCCAAACGCGTGGAGGATCTTGAAATCTACATCCCGCCCGGCCCCCGGCTGGGCAATCTGGTGGTCGAGGCCCAGGGCGTCTCCAAGAGCTTCTCGGACCGGCTGCTCGTGGAAAACGTTTCGTTCGCCCTGCCCCCCGGAGGCATCGTGGGGGTCATCGGCCCGAACGGCGCCGGCAAGACCACGCTGTTCCGCATGATCACCGGTCAGGAGATGCCGGATGCAGGCACCATCCGCGTCGGCGACACGGTGAAACTCGGCTACGTCGACCAGAGCCGCGACAGCCTGGACCCCGACAAATCCGCCTGGGAGGTTATCGCGGACGGCGAGGACCTGATCGAGCTGGGCAAGGTCCAGGTGAAATCCCGCGCCTACGCGGCACGCTTCAACTTCTCCGGCAGCGATCAGCAGAAGAAGGTGGGAATGCTCTCCGGCGGGGAACGCAACCGCGTGCACCTGGCCCGGATGCTCAAGTCGGGGGCCAACGTGCTGCTGCTGGACGAGCCGACCAACGACCTGGATGTCAACACGCTCCGGGCGCTGGAAGAGGCGCTCGAGGGCTTTGCCGGGTGCGCGGTCGTCATCAGCCACGACCGCTGGTTTCTCGATCGTATCGTCACCCACATCCTGGCCTTCGAGGGCGAAAGCAGCGTGCTCTGGTTCGAAGGCAATTACTCGGAATACGAGGCCGACCGGCGCAAGCGCCTCGGCGCCGAGGCCGATCAGCCGCACCGGATCAAGTATCGGCACCTGACGAGATAGAAGATAGTGTTAAGTGTTAGGTTTTAAGTTTTAAGACTTCCTGCTTGGCCGCCGGCAAACAGGGTGCCCCTGTCCCTTTTGGCTTAAAACGTGAAACTTAAAACTTAAAACGATCCCGCAGGGATCTCATAGTCGCCCCAGTTCCAAATCGGGGAATCCGGCGTTTCAAGGCCCGGCCAAGGCCAACCGGCCGGGAGCGGTGCGGTGAATTCAAGCACCTCGCCCCGGGTGGGATGCTCCACAGCGACCTGCCTTGCAAAAAGCGCAATCGGACGAGACGGCAACGCACACGGGGCGCCGTAGCGGACATCACCCACGATCGGGCAGCCGACGTGAGAGAGCTGCAGCCGGATCTGATGCTTGCGGCCGGTCTCAAGCTCGATTTCTACGAGGCTGCGGCCGCCCCCGGCATCCCGCACGCGGTAGGCGAGCCGGGCCTCGCGGCCGAGCGGCGTCGGGTGCGGCACAATGCAAACCGCCCGTTCCCGGCGCTCGAGGCAATGCACCAGCCGCCCCGCATCGGAAGGGGGCCGCCCTTCGACGACCGCAAGGTACACCTTGCGCATCCGCCGGTTACGGATCTGCTCGCTCAGACGGGCGGCCGCCTTGGAGGTGCGGGCAAATACCATGGCACCCGCCACGGGACGATCCAGGCGGTGCACAAGTCCTAGAAACACCCGGCCCGGCTTGTGATGACGCTCCTTAACCCAGGCTTTGGATAAATCCAGAAGGTTGGCTTCGCCGGTCTCGTCCCCCTGGGAGAGCAGCCCGGCCGGCTTGTAGACGACCAGCAGGTGGTTGTCCTCGAAGAAGACCGGCCAGCGTTCATGCAAAAACGGAATCACGGCAGCACCTGTTTGTTAAACCGCCAATCAAGTGTGTAAAATTCAACCTTCTCATGCAAAGGCGGAGCGGAGTGCTCGCCGCGGCGGGCACCCCGCTTCGCCTTCACTCGAACTAGATCGGGCATATTTGATTGCCGGAGCAACCAAATGAAGCTTTCGCCACCCTCACGCCGCGGGGCGCCGGACATGGCGCAGATGGACGCCGTTTTCCGTTCCTGCGGGATCCTTCTTTCCCAGCTTCAGCTCCGGCAGCTCTGGGCCTATCACAGCCTGCTGCGTGAACGCAATGTCGATTTGAACCTTACGCGGGTCCACAATTTCACCAACATGGTGACCAAGCTTTACGTGGACTCGATGCTGCCGGCGGACCTCCTGGAGCTGCCCTCGCCGCTGCTCGATCTCGGCACCGGGCCCGGCATGCCGGGAATCCCGCTCAAGATCTACCGGCCGGCGATAGACCTGGCCTTGGCGGAGACCCGCGGCAACCGCGTCCAGTTTCTCAACCGCGCGCTCGAGCAGCTGGAGCTGAAAGGAATCCGCGTGGTCGGCGGCCGGATCACGGCGCGGTTCGAGGAACCCATGGCAGGGGTGATCACCCGGGCCGTCGAGGCCATCGAAAAGACCCTGGAGCGTGTGGCAGGATGCCTGGCCCGCGATGGGCTGGTGATTTTCATGAAGGGCCCGCACTGCGACGAAGAGATCGAGCAGGCCCAGGCGCGATTCCCGGGCGCCTACACACTCGTGGTCGACCGTCCGTACCATATCCCCCACACACGCCATGCCCGCCGGCTGGTCGTCTACCGACGGCTGGACGAGCCGCTCCACAGCCGCCGCGCAAGAGCAATGGAGGGACATTCCGTGCGCACCATCAGCAGCGACCAGAACCCCGTCTTCAAGGATCTCAAGAAAATGCTGACCGGCCGGGGGATCCGCAAAGCAGGCCAGGCCCTGGTTGCCGGCGAAAAGCAGGTGGCCGAGATTTTGGCGGTGCACCCCGATTCCTGCCTGGCATGGGTGAGCGGCCATGATCAACCGCCTCCCGACGTTGTCCCCCACCTCCACTGGTACCAACTGACCCCCGAGCTCCTGCGGGAGTTGGACATTTTCGGCACCCGCGCCCCGCTCTTGCTCATCCGCCTTCCCGACATGCCGGTCTGGATGCCGTCGGAGGGGTTTCCGGTCGGCGCCAGCGTGCTCATCCCCTTTCAGGATCCGGAAAACGTGGGCGCCGCCATCCGGTCGGCGGCGGCCTTCGGCGCCGTGCAGGCGATTCTGTTGGCGGAAAGCGCCCACCCCTTTCACCCGAAGGCCCTGCGCGCCTCCGGCGGCGCCGTGCTGAGCCTGCCTTTGCGCCAAGGGCCCGCCCTGGATGCCGTCCCGCACGAATTGCCGATCGTCGCCCTGTCGGCCGAGGGCGCCGACATCCGCCAGGCGGCGTTTCCGGCGGCATTCGGCCTGCTGGCCGGCCTGGAAGGCCCGGGCCTGCCCGAGCCCTGGCGCCGCCGCGCCGTGCGCATCCCCATCCGGCCTGAAGTTGAGTCGCTCAACGCCGCCGCGGCGACGGCGGTAGCGCTCTATGAGTGGAAACGACGGATGGGTGGTTAAAGATGAACCCGATCGCACCCAGCCACCTGAAGCCGCCTGAACCCCTTGTCCCCGGCGGCGTGTACCTCTGCCAGGTGAATGAAACCGTGTCCTGCGGCGCCTGCTGCGGCCTCTACAACTGCCCCGATGCCTCCCGAAGCCACCTGCAGGGCCTTCTGGGCTATCGCACCGAAACGTTCAGACAGGTCGCGCGCAACATCGACGCGATCGACGCCTTCCGGCTGGAGACCGAGCGACGCGAGCAGTGTGTGCGGCCGTATTTTGATTTCTACGCGTGCCCGTTTCTCGGGCTCATCGGCCCTCACGGCGCACGGCCCGGCTGCCTGCTCCACCCCCTGGCCGACGGGAACAGCGGGATCGACTACCGGGGGTTGAGCTTCTATGGCGGGCTGGCCTGCCGCGACTACTTCTGCCCTACCTACCGGAACCTGCCCTCCGCCCACAAGGAGATCGTAAAAACGGTGTGCGGGGACTGGCACCTCTACGGGCTCGTGATCACCGAGGAGCGGCTGCTGGCCGCTATCTTCGAGGGGATTGAAAACCCGCTGGGCCGGCCGCTGGCACCGGCCGAGATCAGCGCCAACCGACCGGCCCGGGATGCGCTGCGGGAGTTGTTCGGCGCAAAACTGACCTGGCCCTACCATGGGCCGAACTGGATGGGCCCCGGGAACTACTTTTTCAACGACGGGCTCTACCTGCCCGCGCCCATCGACTACCACCGGATCGGCGCCCGGACATCCGCCCACGACCGCATTTTGCGCGAGCTTTCATCGGTATTCGAATCCAAGGCTCAACTCGCGGCGGCCGAGGCCCTGATCGCAGATCTTGTCTCCCGAGTGCTCAGCGCCGTGGAGACGCCGCGTGCCGGCAGGGCTATTGAACTCGGCGGCCCGCCTGTGATATAGATATCCCTCAACAGCAGCAAATGAATTTTCCAGGGAGGAAAACGAATGGGAAAAGGCGATCGTCGCTCCAAAAAAGGCAAAGTTTGGCGCGGTACCCACGGTAACGCGCGCCCCAAGAAGAAAAAGACCGCTGAGAAAAACTCCGCGCAGTCCTGATCTTCCTTCAAACGCACAAAGCAGGCCGGCTGTTTTGCGAACAGGCGTGTGGGGGAAGACCCCACATCGGGCGGACCCCCGAGGCGGAGCATGCCCGCACACGCCCGGTCGCGAGATACTCGGCCTTTCTTTTTCCCTCGAAAGGAGCAGGCATGAACGCCAAGCCGCCGAACCCCCGAACCCCGGACTGGGACATCGACAGCATGTTCACCGATCGCTGGTCGCCCCGGGCGTTTGCATCCGACCCGCTCTCGGACCGGGAGATCCAGACGCTTTTCGAGGCCGCGCGCTGGGCGCCGTCCTGCTACAACGAGCAGCCCTGGCTGTTCGTCTACGCCACCGAACCGAACCAACGCGCGAAGCTTGCATCCTGCCTGGTCGCGAAAAACCAGGCCTGGGCCGGCCGGGCGCCGCTGCTGATGTTTATCCTGGCCCGCCGTAATTTTCAGAAGACCGGCAAGGAGAACCGCCACGCGCCGTATGACGCCGGCGCCGCCTGGATGGCGCTGGCGCTGCAGGCGCGCAAGCTGGGGCTGTACGCGCATGCCATGGCCGGGTTCAATCTGGAGAAAGCCTATGAGGCGTTGGGCGCCTCCAGGGAGGAGTACCTTGTAATGGCCGCCATTGCCGTAGGCCGCAAAACCGAGGATTCCGGGCTGCCCGACGACTTGCGCGCCATGGAAAACCCGAACAGCCGCAAACCCCACGCGGAGGTGGCCACCAGCGTTTTCCCGTTGTCACACCTTGCTTAACCGGCACCGGCATCCGGGGAGAAAAACCAATGCTCCAAATTACCGTTGAGCGCAATCCGGACCCGGCACGCCCGTGGCATTTGGCGCCGGTGACCTCGTGACTTTCCCGCAAGGTCTTTCCTGAACGGACCATTCCGCCATGAACTCCCCTGATCTATACCTGGTCGACACTCACGCCCACCTGTGCAGCCCGGAATTCGCTCGCGACTTGGGCGCGGTTCTCGAGCGGGCGCGCGCAGCGGGGGTCGGGGCCGTTGTCGCGGTCGGCGAAACCCTGGCGGACGCGGAACGAAACATAGAGCTTGCCGGGCAGTTCCCCATGGTGAAGCCTGCGGCCGGGCTCTACCCCGCGGTTCTCGACCGGGATCACGCCGCGAAGATGCAGGCGTTCATCCGCCAGCACCGGGCGCAGCTGGCCGCCATCGGCGAGGTGGGCATGGATCACTGGGTGGTCAAGGAAGAAGCGGACCGTGACCTGCAGCGCGAGATTTTCACCGGCTTCATCCGCCTGTCGCAAGATCTGGATCTTCCCTTGAATGTGCATTCGCGTTCGGCCGGCCGGCACGCGGTCGCTCTACTGCTCGCGTCCGGCGCCGCCCGGGTCCAGCTGCACGCCTTCGACGCCAAGGCTTCGGCTGCGATGCCGGCGGCAGAGGCCGGCTATTTCTTCTCCATACCCCCGTCGGTGGTCCGCTCGCGCCAGAAGCAGAAGCTGGTCAAGCACCTGCCGCTGGCCTGCCTGCTGGCAGAAACCGACAGCCCGGTGTTAGGGCCCGAACCGCAGGTGCGCAACGAGCCTGCGAACATTCCGCTGGCAATCAAAGCCATCGCCGGGATCAAGGGGCTTCGGGAACAGCAGGTCGCTGAAGCCGTTTCCGCAAACACGGTCCGCTTGTATGGCCCTCTTGTGCGTTGAAAGCTCCGAAGACGAGGCGATCCCTGCTTCTCCAGGGACCTATGCCCTGATCCTCTATTGCCCACGCGCCCGGCGGCTCGAGGTGGGCAAGCTCGGAGTCTTCGGCCTCCGGCCGGGCTGGTATGCGTATGCCGGCAGCGCCTTCGGTCCCGGCGGCCTCAAGGCGCGCTGCCGCCATCATCTCCGCCGGGCGACCCGGCCGCGGTGGCACATAGACTACCTGAAGACAGCTGCTTCCTTGCGGGCCATTTGGTTCACCCCCGACCCCGTTCCCAGGGAGCACGAGTGGGCGGAAACACTCGGAAGCCTGCCGAAAACGAGCACTCCCATCCCGCGTTTCGGATCCAGCGACTGCACCTGCCCGAGCCATCTCTTTTGTTTTCCCGGCCGGCCTTCTTTCACGCGGTTCCGACGGGCGGCCCAGAGCCGGTTGTTGGCGCACGGGCCGATCCCGGCTCTTTCGACAGCCTCGCCTCGCCAATTGTGCGGAAATGCATTATAGTGCAGCCTGACAATTTCACTCTGGCGCAAGGAGACCACGAACATGATTGCCTACTTCGTTCATGACACCAAAAAGGGGCGCGACACCATCTATTTGCCGGATTTGGGCTGTTTTGTGCCGGTCGACAAACACGCCATGGAACGTTTCATTGCAGTCAAGCCCGATTTCGCCAATTGGACGGGCCAGGCCTGCGCCTTCGTCAAACCCGAGGAGTTCGGGACCGTGGTCGCCACCCGCGACGATCAGGGGGACGTCTGCATCGCCCAGCAGGACTTGTGGCGGGAGCGGATGTTTGCCAATCTGGGAAGCCCCAAATGAATTGACCTGCAAAGGGCTGCAGGTCAATTCATTTGCAGGGAAAGTAAACACACCGATCCTCTGACCCGAGAGACAGCGGGGGGAAAAGCATGGCTTTATCTCGTTTGCACGAATATGTGGAATTCGCCGTCCAGACCGCCTACGAAGCCGGCCGCCTCACCCTCGGTTATTTTCGGACTGAGTTGCAACCGGAGCTGAAGGCCGACAACACCCCGGTCACGGTGGCCGACCGCAAAGCTGAGGAACTGATCCGCGCGCGGATCGAGCACCGTTTCCCGGGGCACCGAATCGTCGGAGAAGAGTTCGGCACGGCCGGCTCCGACGCATCCGCGCCCTGCTGGTGGATCGATCCCATCGACGGTACCAAGGCTTTTGTGCGCGGGGTGCCGCTTTACGGGGTCCTCATCGGGCTGGAGATCGAAAACCGCATCGTCGCCGGGGCGGCTTATTTCCCGGCCCTGGATGAGATGGTCTACGCGGCCGACGGGTCCGGTTGTTTTTTAAACGGCCGGCGCTGCATGGTCAGCAGCGCCAAGAATCTGTCCCGCGGCATCGTGTCCTTCACCAACGCCGCCAGTTTCAAGGATGCCGGACGTGAGGCGGCCTGGCAACGGGTTCTCGACGTCGCCTATCACAGCGTCGGATGGTCCGACGCCTACGGCCACGCCCTGGTGGCCGCCGGGCGCCTGGAACTCATGCTGGACCCCATTATGAACCCATACGACTGCGGGCCTTTCCCGGTCATCCTGCGGGAGGCCGGCGGCTATTTCGGCGACTGGTCGGGCAACGAAACCATCCACGGCAACGAGGCGATCAGTACGACCCAGGGACTCCTGCCCGAGGTACTGCGCCTGATTCGGGGCGACTGACGGTCGCTGTACAAATTAGGAATTACATATCCCGAGGAATGATCTGCTGGAATCCTCTTGCGAGAGGGATATGGTGCATTAAAATTCAAACAGCCGCTTTGCAGAGGAAGAAGTGCGTCCTTTGCGTCATGGGGGAACTTATAAAAGGAGGTGGATTATGTTAAAGGAATTTAAAGAGTTTGCGATGCGCGGGAACGTGCTCGACATGGCCATCGGCATTATTATCGGCGCGGCTTTCGGCAAGATCGTCTCGTCCTTCGTGGCCGACGTCCTCATGCCGCCCATCGGCCTGCTTCTGGGGAAAGTGGACTTTTCAAATCTCTTCATCAATCTCAGCGGCCAAAGCTTCCCCAGCGTCGAGGCCGCCAAAGCCGCGGGTGCCGCGACCCTGAACTACGGCATGTTTCTCAACACGGTGATCGACTTTTTGATCGTGGCCTTCGCCATCTTTTTGCTGATCAAGCAGGTCAATCGCTTCACGGCGAAGAAGGAAGAGGCACCGGCAGCCCCGACAACCAAGGACTGTCCGCGCTGTCTGTCGCAGATTCCGATCAAAGCCACCCGCTGCGCACACTGCACCTCGGACATATAAGCAGCGCGTGACAACCCCTTCACGGGCTGAGATAGCCGGGGCAAGGCGAACCTTCCGTCCTTTCCCCCGGCCGGCCTCGCCCTGCGCAGGCTGGCGGACGGCACCCGAGGGCATCGGCTGCGACCATCCCCACCTCGCTTTCGAAGGCCCATCGTTCAGAGAAGCACCATGAACATCAAGCTCACCTGCGGATCCGAAATAGTAGCCAGCAGCTGGCCCGGGGAGACTCCACCGACCATAGAACAACTGCTGAACACTGCCAAAAGCACACACCCGCAACTGGTTGTGAGCTGGTACGAAGCGCAGGGGCGCCTGCGGGAGTCTCTGCCGGTTTTCATCAATGGCGAGCACATTCGTTTCCGTCAAGGGCTTCAGACCGAACTCAAGGACGGAGATGAGGTGTACGTCATTCCGTTGATCGCGGGGGGATGACTCGACGGAAGACGGTATTGGCGCAGCGCTATCCTGTTATGGTGGTTGTCAAAATAGCGTCCCGATGGTCGGACGTTATTACTCCGGCAATAAAACAGGTACAATTTCAGCCGATGTCAGGCGGAGCGGGGTGCCCGCCGCGGCGAGCTGCAACCCATTTTTCAGGCGACGCTGCCACGCCCCCCAGCCGTCTCATGGAACCGATGGCAGGCAGCGG
>Ga0210069_1000074_pt1 | contig 19180 bp, 15 predicted proteins | sample RushSE_TuleB_D2_FD_185568 | JGI IMG/M metagenome (GOLD analysis project Ga0210069, IMG submission 185568) | Wetland microbial communities from San Francisco Bay, California, USA, that impact long-term carbon sequestration - RushSE_TuleB_D2... | ecosystem: Environmental > Aquatic > Marine >... | reverse complement strand
CCTGCTGGCGGCCTGCCGCCGCAACCTGGACCTGACGCTGCTGGTCCTGAACAATTTCAACTTCGGCATGACCGGCGGCCAGTACTCCGCCACCACCCCGCCGGGAGCCGCGGTGGGCTCGGGCTTCCTGAACCAACTGGAGCGGCCCTTGGATGTGTGCGAAGTGGCGAAGGCGGCCGGCGCCCCGTATGGGGTCCGCTGCTCGGCCTACCGCAACGATCTTGCCGACGTCATCCAGGGCGCGATCGAGTTCAAGGGATTTTCGGTGGTGGACATCTGGGGGATCTGCCCGGGCCGGTTTTCGAAACACAACCGCCTAACACCCAAGGCCATCGAGGAGTCCCTCGACCGGCTCGCCCCGGCCGACGGCCCGGTCGTCGCCAACCAGCGCCGTGAATTCGGGGAACACTACCGCGAACTCGCAGTCGCCCAGCGGGTGGTGCCGCCCCCGCTCGCCGTAACACCCCGGTTTGCGCCCGTCAGCGCCGTGCGCCAGGAAGTGCTGCTGCTCGGCAGCGCCGGCCAGCGCATCATCACCGCCGGCGAGATCCTGTGCCTGGCGGGCCTGCACGCCGGCCTCAACGCCACCCAGAAAAACGACTACGACATTACCGTGCTGCGGGGCCCCTCCATCAGCGAGATGATTCTCTCCCCGCAGGCGATCGACTGCACGAGCATCCAGCGACCCTCGGTGGTCGTGGCGTTGGGGCCGGAAGGCGTGGCGCGGCGCAAAAAAATGTTCGCGGCCCTCGACGACACCGGCACCGTCATTCAAGCGGTGGGAGTGGACGTGCCCGCCGGCCGCGCCCGCACTCACCGGGTGGACTTCAAGGGGCAGGGGTTCAAGGGAACGGATTGGGCCCTGGCGTCACTGGGGGTATTGTCCAAACTGGGCGTGGTGATTCGGCCGGAAATGTTGGAAGCGGCTCTGATGACGCGACTCAAGGGCGATGCCTTGGCCGGCGCGCTGGAGGTCGTTCGCCGGGTTGCACCGGGCGAATGGCTGTGACCGTCGCCGCATATCGGCGGTCGTTCAAAACAAAAGGCCCATGTCACCCATGGGCCTAAGTTCATCAGAATCGATGCTGATCGACGTTAGCCGGGGGCTACTCCAGGACCATCAGCACCTGCTGCGCGGCCACCGCGTCGTCTTTCTTGACCTTGATTTCCTTCACTTTCCCCGATTCGGGCGAGGGGATGGCATTTTCCATCTTCATGGCTTCCAGGACCAGCACTTCCTGATACTCGAGAACCTCTTCCCCCACCTTGACGAGGATGTCGACGACTTTTCCGGGCATTGGAGCCACGATGTGCTTGCTCATGCTTTGCTCTCCTGCTTTGATATTTTTGCAGTCAATCGCTAAGGGCCACGTGTGAAAAGAATGGTGTCTGATACTTAAAGGTTGAATGAATGTCAAGGGCAAAGACCGGCCCGCATTCGCATGGTCCTTGACGCATCGCTTCACTTTGAGTAAGAAAAACTTCTGAATTTGTGTGCGCGAAAATCCGGCCGTGCGGCGAGCCGATTGGCCAGACCGGGAACCACTTCAGACGGGGAGGAGAGAGGACATGCGATCGTATTTCGAGAAAATGCAGGAGTTCGGCAGTGCGCTCAAGCCCGGAATGATTAAAAGCAGGGAAAACAACGTCAAGCTGATCAAAGATGTCGAAGCCGAAGTGGAAAAAGCGGTGGAAGCGTTCAAGAACGTGGGTCTTCCAGCGGCCGTGATCAACAAGCGCAAGCAGCTGACGATTTGGCAGCGGCTGGAATACCTGGTGGAGCCCGGCACGTGGACCCCGCTCAACACGCTTTACAACCCCAACAACAACGTGGAGGGGACCAACAACGTCTGCCACGGTCTGGCCAAGATCGCAGGCAAATGGGCGGTGGTCATCGGCTTCGACAACAAGGTGATCGCCGGCGCGTGGCTGCCCGGCCAGGCGGAGGAAGTGTTCCGCGCCACCAACCTCTCCAAACGGCTGAACATCCCCCTGGTCTGGCTGGTGAACTGCAGCGGGGTGAAGCTGCCCGAACAGGAAAAGTTCTATGGCGACCGGCGCGGCTCCGGTACGACGTTCTTCCGCCATGCGGAGCTCGAGCAGGCCGGAATCCCCATCCTGGCCGGTATTTACGGCACCAACCCTGCGGGCGGCGGCTATCAGGGCATCAGCCCCACCATCCTCTTCGCGCATAAGGATGCCAACATCGCGGTCGGCGGCGGCGGCATTTTAAGCGGCATGTCCCCCAAGGGCTTTTTCGACCTGGAGGGCGCCGAGCAGTTGATCGCGGCGGCCAAGCAGTTCAAGGCGGAGCCCCCGGGCTCGGTGAAGATCCACCACGATGCCACCGGATTTTTCCGCTATGTCTACGACACCGAGCAAGAGGTGCTGGACGGGATCAAGGACTACATGAAGGACATGCCCGGTTACCACCCGAAGTTCTTCCGGGTAGCCCCGCCCGCCGAACCGCGGTTTCCGGCCGAGGACATCTACTACCTGCTGCCCTTTAACCAGAAGCAGATGTACAACTTCGACGAGATCCTGGCCCGGCTGGTGGACGGCAGCGAGCACATGGAGTATCGACCCGGCTATGGACCTGAGATCTACACCGGTTTGGTCAAGATCGACGGCTTCCTCATGGGGGTCATCGGCAACCGCCAAGGCTACCTCGGCGAGGGATACCCCGAATACGCTTCTTACCCCGGAATCGGCGGCAAGCTCTACCGGCAGGGGTTGATCAAGATGAACGAGTTCGTGGTGCACTGCGGTCGCGACCGGGTGCCCATCATCTGGTTCCAGGACACATCGGGTATCGACGTCGGCGACATCGCGGAAAAAGCCGAGCTGCTCGGCCTGGGGCAGTCTCTGATCTACTCCATCCAGCAGACCGACATTCCAATGATCCTGACGGTGCTGCGCAAGGGAACAGCGGCGGCGCATTACGTCATGGGCGGCCCCACGGCCAACCGTCACAACGCCTTCACGCTCGGCACGGCCACGACCGAAATCTACGTCATGCACGGTGAGACCGCCGCAGCCGCGAGCTACTCCCGGCGGCTGGTCAAGGAGAAGGAGAGCGGAAAACCGCTCGAGCCGGTCATTGAGGAAATGAACAAACTGGTCAAGTCGTATTACGACAACTCGCGGCCGATTTACTGCGCCCAGCACGGCCTGGTGGACGAGGTGGCCAAGATGACGGCGATCCGCAACTATCTGAAGGCCTTCGCCGGCGCCGCTTACCAGAACCCGCGCTCCATCTGCCCGCAGCACCAGATGATGCTGCCCCGGATCATCAAGGGATGAGCTCATAAAAGGGGCTCCGCCGATGGGCGGAGCCCCTTTACGAGACGCTGAAGCACGCCTATTATTCCTTTCATTATGGATACCGACACCTGGATGGTTTCATCGCGAGCTGGAAGCCGCATTTCCCGTTTTGCGGCTTGTTTTTTCTTTGCCTGTTGGCTGGGGGTTGTTTCAACGCTCGTGACAGAGGAATACGCCCATGCTCAATCGGCAACCGATCGCGTCATGCCCGAGGTCACCCTTTCGGCCGTTGAAGCCGAAACCGGCGGCACGCTGTTCGTCCAGATCGACTGCCGCCGCATGCCGGCCGCTTACCGGGATCTGCGGCTGATTTTTTCCGACCAGAAAGTCATGGTCTTTCCGCATCCGGTCAAGGGCCCGGCGGTCCAGGTCGGGCTGGTCGGAATTCCGCTCACAGCGCCGGCGGGGAAGGCCCACCTGACCATCGAGTGGGGCTCCGGCGCCCAGCGGCTCACCCAGAAGGTGCCCTTCGAGATCCGGCAGGGGATGTACGGGGAGGAGACCCTGACGGTGGACCCCCGCCACGTCCGCCCAAGCCCGAAGGACCTCGAACGCATCCGCCGCGAACAGGCAGAACTGAAGCAGATCTACGCTTCCGGCAGCCGGTCGCCGCTCTGGCAAGGGGCCTTCCAGATCCCTGTGCCGGGAGAAATGAACGGTTCCTTCGGCACTCGCCGGGTTTTCAACGGCGAGCTCCAGAGCCACCACACGGGTACCGATTTTCGAGCCCAGACCGGGGATCCCGTGCATGCGGCCGCCGCCGGGGTGGTGCGCCTGACGAAGGAGCTCTTCTACTCCGGGAATGCCGTCATCATCGACCACGGGGCCGGGGTGTTCACATCCTATTCCCACTTGAGCCGAATCGATGTGAAGGCGGGCCAGAAGATCGGAAAAGGCCAAGCGGTGGGGCTGGCCGGGGCGACCGGCCGCGCCACCGGCCCGCATCTGCACTGGGGCGTGAAAGTCAACTCGATCAACGTCAACCCCCTGGCCTTCGTGCGCGCAACGGACCTCCTGGGCGGCGGATGACACGACAGGACCAGCGCTTTTTTCCCTTGACAGCCGCGGGCCTTTACCCTATACAGCCGTCCGCAAAATACATAGCAATTCGATGGTGCTTCCGATCCTCCCGGAGAGGGTCCGTTCTTGAATAAATTATGATATCGCCGCACGCCATATTGATTTACCCCGGGGCAATTAACGGCATTCAGGGAAGCCGAGAGGATTCCGCCGCCACCGTCTGCAACCTGACGTCTCTCACTCTGGCCATGGGAGCGCAGGATTTCTATACCCAGGGGCACGTGCGCCGGGTGGCGGCCTATGCCGAACGCATGGCGCAACGCCTCGGGCTGTCCTCCGAGGAGATCGAAACCATCCGCCTCGGCGGCCTGCTGCACGACATCGGTAAGATCGCTTTCAGCCACAAGCTTCTCAAAAATCGCGATGCGAAGCTGAGTCGGGCCATGCGCGCCGAAATCCGCCGGCACCCGGAGATCGGGGGCGATTTTCTAAAGGCCATCCACGTGGCCGAGCCGGTGATCGAATGTGTGCGCTTCCATCATGAGCGGCGGGACGGGTCGGGGTACCCGCATGCGCTGAGAGCGTCTCAGATTCCCCGGGCTGCGGCGATCGTCAGCGTGGCGGATTGCTTCGACGCCTTGACGACGGACCGATCCTACCAGAAAGGCCGCGGACCGGCGCAGGCAATGAGCATCATGGCGCATCTGGCGGGAGCGGCGTTTGATCCGGAACTCATACATGTGCTGGTGGAAGACGTTCGAGAAAACGGGCTGCGAGCCGCCTGATCACCGCTATCGATCTCTTTACAGCCGGGACGTTTCAGGGTAGAATGGACATGTACGGTGATTTTCCCCAGGGAGCGGCGACCTTGTCCAGCAAAGCCATGAAAGGCTGGTTCAGAGCGGTTTTCTCGATGGTGTTTTATATCGGGCTTTTCAGCGGAATCGGCTACCTGATTCAACTGACGCTATTCTGATTTCACGTCCGGCCGGCGTACGACCGACATTCCTCATGCGGTTCAAGACACACCCCGTCCCGCCGGTCAATTCCAACTCACCCTTTCTTACGCTCTACCGCCCCGCCTGCCGCACCAGCCGGTAATGGCTGCGGATCACGATGACCAGGATGACCCAGACGGCGCAGATGCCGATGGTGAACCAGCTCAACCGAGCAACCCCCAAGTTAAACGGCAGCCACTGGGTGAAGAGCAGGATCAGCACGGAGCCCGCTATCTTGAAAGTGCGATAGCCGAACATGTCGATCCAGGCCTTGGCTTGGTAAATGACCACCGGATCCACGGGAACATAAAGGAGCTCCCTTGACGCCCGGTTGATGGAGTAGGACAGGGCCCGATCACTGATCCGGGCGGCCCCGCCGTAAAAAAGCGTCGGCGCCAGCAGAAAGCCCCACGAGCAGACTCCCAACAACAAGGGCTGGACCATCAGGCCGGCAATCGGTCCGAAAGCGCGATGGACGAGGGGGGTCGCCACCACGTTGACCGCCACCGAAACCACTCCCAGCAGGCTGTAGAAGTCACCCAGGAAGCCCGTGCGCGCATCGCGCTCAGCGAAGGCCGCTTCCACCGTGTTCAGAAACTGGTATTCGACCAGCGGCGATGCCAGCTGCGCCAGCAGGAGCAACGCCGCAATCATGAGCAGGTAGCGGCTGTGCCCGAGAATTCGCCAGCCATGAGGGGAAGGGGCGTCGGAGGGCCGCGGCGCTTGATCGACCTCGCAGTACATGCCGGAGCGACTCATGTACCAGGTCAGCAAAAAAATAAGCACGATGATACCTGCCGCCGTCAGCAGCAGGTCCGGCGTTTTCAAGGCCGTGTGCTTGAGCAGGAGCGCCGCCAGCCAGCCGCCGACCATCCCACCGACGAGACCGCCGGTTCCCACCACCCCGTACCATCCACGGCCCTCCGGCGTGGTGTAAATCGAGTTGGTCAGGCTCCACAGCTGTTCCACCAGCACCACTCCGAGGATGTCCGTGAAAACAAACAGGCAGGTCGAGCTGACAGGGCCCGGGTTTGCAGAAAACAGCCGGAAGGCCGTCAGTATGGCTGCAATTATGAGACAACTGGCCAGCACCACGCGAACGCGGCTGTAGCGTTGCACCCAGCGATGGTAAAAACCGATGAAAATACCCATCACCACGGCTGTTGCAATCCACACGAAGGGGAGCTGCGCGGCGCCGAGGGACTCGATAAAAAGCGACCGGCTGGCCGGTTTAAGCTGATAGAGGGCCAGAATAATTAAAAAAAAATTAAACGATAAAAGGCCGGATCTCAAACCGACGGCGCGTAGCAATGGAAAGCGGGCCTGACATTCATCCACCGGGTGTGCCAGTCCATTTTTCACTTGAAATATATCCCACTTTAGTAATAGGATTTAATCCATGAGTCATTTTTTGATGGTTGTCACGGCATTTTTCATGCTTCTGGCTGCGGCGGGCCCGGCCGGCAGCGCCCAGCCCCAACCCTTTCTGCCGGAATCCTGCGACCCACGGCTGCAAAAAGGGCTTGAGAACTGCCTCGCATCCCTGCGTCTGAACGAGGCGGTCCGCACCCGCAACCTCAGCGTGGTTCTGGTGGACATCACCGACCCGGATTGCCCGCGTTTGGCCTTTGCCAACCCCAACCACATGATGTATGCCGCCAGTCTGCCGAAGATCGCCATTCTCCTGGGGGCCTTCGAGCGCATCGGCCGCGGCGAGATGGAGTTGGACGCTCCCACGCTGGAGAAGCTGAAGCAGATGATCCGGCGTTCGTCCAATAGCGCGGCCACCGAGATGCTGAATCGGGTTGGGCAAGACTTCATTCTGGAGGTCCTGCAATCCCCCCGCTATCGCCTTTACGACCCGGAGACCGACGGCGGCTTGTGGGTCGGCAAGGAATACAGCAAGTCCTCCGCGCTGCGGCGGGACCCGTTGCACCATCTCTCGCACGGTGCCACGGCACTCCAGGTCGCACGCTTCTATTACCTGCTCGAAACCGGTCGGCTGGTCTCACCGGAACACAGCCGCACCATGAAAGCCATTTTGGGCAACCCCGAAATCAACCACAAGTTCGTCAAAGGCCTCAAGGCACTGCACCCGGATTCGACCATCTACCGCAAGTCCGGCACCTGGCAGGATTTTCACTCCGACAGCGCCCTCGTCGAACATGAGGGCCACCGTTACATCGCCGTCGCCCTGTCCCAAAGCCCCGACGGCGGCAGGTGGCTGAGCGAGCTGATCGTCGCCATGGACAACCTCATCTGCCGCCCGGGGTCGGTGACGCCGGAAGACCTTGCCCGGGTCGCATCCACGGCTGAAGCCCGCCGCCATCCGAGCGCTCAGCCTCGCACCTCCTTCGTGTCCGTCGAATAAAAAGCCATCAGGGCTTGCTCGACAATTCTCTATGATAGCCCTCGATCAACCGGTGCAGGCGTGTGGCGAAGGTCTGGTGCTCCACCGCCGAGTTCTTGCGCAGCACGTTCGACATCACGGCCACCAGGTAATGCAGCCGGTGGTTTCCTGCCGGCGCCTCGACAATTGCGACCGAGTTCATCATGTTCTCGACGTTGCCTTGGTATTGACGGCAGGCAAACCCGGGCTCAGGCTCGCACCGAAACAGGGAGCCCGACTTGAAATATACGGCGGCGTCGGTCAGCGCCGGCGAGGAGGCGAAGCGGATCCGGCGCTGAGTCATGTAAAGCAGGCGCTTGATCTCCCGGCTGGAGAACGGATCGACGAGTTGCCCCTGTTCCAGCCGCACCAGGTAACGCAGCAGCTCCCTGGGCGTGGCGTAGCTGCTCGTTCCCAGAACGATCTGTTTGCCTTTGGATGTAAAAAAAGACCCTTGCCGCAGCTCCGCAGGGTTGAGGCCGTTGCGTGCCACGGGATCCATCAGGGATCTGGTCAATAGATCGGAGAGCTCCTTCTTGGGTGTTTTCTGGAAAAACGCCCTGGCCTGCGCGGCATCCACGGGATAGTCCCGGCCGAAGTGCACCAACAGCATCAGCTCGCGCATCACCATGCTGGCGGCCGCGTTGGAACTCGCCGACAGCATCCAGTCCAGATAGGCCCAAAGGTTGGCGCGGTCGCCGGCCTGGAGCCGCCGGTATTGGATGGCGGGTTGACCCGTTGACCAGATCGGTACTTCGTGGCTGTCGGTGAGGATGAACTCGTCCGCCGTAACCATGGAATTCTTCAGCACGGCCAGGCGCGCCGGAACATCATCCGGGTAGATGTCCGCCAGTGCCTGAAATATGCCGAGCGCAACCACGATTTTGCCCACACTGCCCGGGTTGGCGCGGTAGCCGCCCTGGATCTCGCCATACCGGGGGGCGTCAGGGTCGGACATGTCGAGCACGGCGATGCCGTAGCGCTCGGCTTCTCCGCCAAGAAACGCCGCCAGCGCGGCGTTGAAGCGGGGGTCGGCGGCAGGCAGATCCACGTTCGGCCGGCGGGCGAGCCGCAGGTCCACTTGATCCAGTCCCAGCAAGGCACCCTTGGGCTCCTGAGGCCCCCGCACCTTCCCCTGCTGGGCCAGACGGTAGGCCTCAAGGCGCAGGATCCCGGTCAGCGGGTATCCGTCCAGCGGATAAGCCTGTGCAGCGCCTGCCCAGAAAAGCGCCGCCAACGCAATGCCCAGCCTCCGCCGTGTGGCCATCATCCTGACCTCCCAGGGGTTTCATCCAGGTTCACGGTCTTTTCGACGGGCTTGCTTCCCGTCTTGTCGAGGCGGTTCAGGAACAGATTCTGCCGGGCCCGGGCGCTTTCCAAGAAGGGCCGGACCTGGAAAAGCACCAGACGGCCCTGGACGAATCCGAACTCGACGTCGGCCGGCGTCGGCCGGCCCTGGCCGTCCCGGATGAGCGGAAACCGTTGCGGCAGCACCGTCGCCAAATCGATGAGCCGGCCGATCTCCGCCTCGCTCAACACCGCATCGGTGCCGGAAGCCGGCACCCGGGCCATCCCACCTTCGCGTTGCAGCACCGATTTCAGGGGCTCCGTGGCCTGCGCAAGCAGGCGAACCTTGCGCCCGACAGGATCGACCCGCAGCTCCTCGGCGGTCTGCCCGGACACGGCGCCGCCCACCCCTTCGCTCACGGCCACCGACAGCCGCCCCGGCCGGCCGCTCTCGATATCGGCAGTGACCATCACGCCGGATTTTTCAGACGGCACGCTCTTGAGCAACAGGATCGAGGCGTAAACGTGCTCGGGTTCTTCCATGAGGGACTGGCGCCATTGGTAGGCGCGGTCGGCAAAGGGCGAGGCCCAGACCTGGCGGATGGCCTCCACCACGCGGTCAAATCCCACCACGTTCATGACGGTAAGGTTGAGCCCCGCGCCGCTGAACCCCGGAAGATCCTCTACATTGGTATCGCTGCGTACGAACACACCGTAGCTGCCGTCGGGCCCGAAGGCCTTCTGCATGGCGGCCCGCAGGGCGCTGAGGAAGTCCTCACCGAGGTCGGCCCGCGCCATTCGGACCCGCATGCGCTCGAGAAACTGCGCCGACACCTGGCGCTGGCGGTTCGGGTCCGCGGCGAGGCTGCGAATCAGCGCATACTGCTCCTGCATCCATTGGAAAACCGTAGGCCCGCCGGGTTCCAGCGGTTGGTCGAGAACGGCCCTGAAGACCCCAAAGGGAATCACCACACCCTCGGTGACGGCTTCGGGGAAGTGGTGCTTGAGTTCGCCCAGGTTGGCCGCCTTGGGCCCGCATATGCGTCCCGCGTCTGCGGCGCGCACCTCCGCCAGCGGGATCAGCCGCCGGGTGGACAAGTCCAGTTTGGCGAGGTCCGGTCGGATGACCACCGAGGTCTGATTGGATTCCCGCGCGAAGACCTCGTCCCAGTCGGGCCCGTCTGCGGCGATGCGGACGACGCCTCCCGGGCTCACCGCCAGAACGACGCGCCGCCCCTCCAGCGCACGGACCCGCGGCAACAGCTCCGGTGCAACCGCCACGTTGGGAATGCCGAGGTTTCGGGCCAGAAGCTGCACGTGGGAGAGCATGTTACCCTTGTCGGCGGTGATAATCCCGGCCACCGGCGGCAGATTTTCGATGGTCGCGGGCAGAAGGTAGATCCCCCCACGCGAAAAATGGTTTGGGTCCTCGCCGGGCCGGGCCGCCATGAGCACTCCTCTGGCGATGCCGGGGTTCAGCCCGGTCAGCCCGCTGTCGACGCTGCTTCCCATCAGGCGGTGGGTGATTCCCACTTGGCGGTTTGCGTCTTCAAGCAGGCTGTCGAGGATAACCGAATAGGCGATCAGCAGGCTTCCCCGCAGACGGTCGTGAACGTAAGTGCCGGTCTGCGGTTCCAGCACCGACAGCGTGTCGACGGCGCGCGTGAAGTGAAACCGCAGGGTCCGGTCCGCCCAGCCGGGCACCCGGGCGGCGTAGTCCAGTGCGGCCTTGTAATCGGAGAGCTCCGGCGCTGAGGCGGTGATGCCGTCGAAAACCTCCAACAGGGCCGCACGCTGGCGGCCCGAAATGAAGCCGGTGCCGCAGAGCCCGTCGACGGCCGCTTTCAGCCATTCGACGCGTTCCAGGCGTGAGGCGTCGGGAAGTCGGTCGAGCAGGGCGTTGGCGGTGACGAAAAGGTCCCGTTCCAGGGCGAGGCCGGCATCGAGCACCGCCAGCGTCTGCTGGCGGTTGCCGGCCGACCCCAGCTGCGCGCGCATCTCGGCAAGCAAATGGCTGCCGGCCTGGAACCGTCCGGCCGGATCCTGCCCGGCCCCCAGCCGTCCGGCCGCCTCGCGGATCTGCCGGGAGAGCGCCGGGGACATGGCCTTGGTGTCCAACGCCAGGAGCTCCGTGCGGCCGTTGCGGGGACGATAGACCTCATCGATGAAGGCCGCCAGTTTCTCATAGTCGGCCGCCAGCTCCTTTTTGCCCCGCTGGACGGCGTATTGCCGCACCCGTTCGGCATCCCCGGCATCCGGCCGCACGTGGATTTTCGTCCGCAGCGGCTCGAAGGCCGGGTCGGCCTCGGCGAGTGTGCGGGAGAGCTGGCGCATCTCGCTGATCGGGGCCATCCGCAGCCCGTGGGGGAAAAACCTCACCGCCTCCCGCAGCAGGGTGAAGCGGGTGGTTTGCCAGTCAGGCGCAGCCGCCATCGCGCGCAGCAGATCGCGGCCGCCCTTGTTCTCGTCCTCGGGCTGCAACGCGCCACGGTAATACTGGGCCTTGCGAAAGATCCAGCCGTCATCGGTGCTCACCAGGTACTGTTCTATCACCATTTGCGCGATCGCCACCTCCGCATCCGGCTGCCCGAGAAGCTCATCAGGCCGGATTTCGGCGAACAGGTTGGCGATCAAATACCCGTTGTCGCGCAGCAGCCGCACGCGTTCGGTCCACTCCCCGTGCTGGATGCCGCCACCGCGCTCCCGGCAAGCATATTCCCCCGGCGGATGCACGCTGCCGTCGTTGCAGAACCAGCGGAGCTGCTGAAACGGTCCGCGAGCGGCGGTCTTCATCTCGGCCACCCAGCGTCTCAGGGTGGCCGGATCGGGAAGAGCGGCCGAAGACCCGGCTTCCGCGGCACCGGCAGCGAGCAAGAGACATATGAAGAGAAACAAGGATGCCGTCACACGCTTCATTTGAAGTGGTCCCCTCATCATTTGCGGCGGTTTTGATTTTTTAATTGTAATGCACAGCAGCGCTTTGACAACGCACTTGGACAAACGCCGGCCGATTGTGGATTGCATGCGAAGCCCGAGTGGCAGCTGTCTGCAGTGCAGAATAGGTAAAGGAAAAACGCTAATAGGCGGCGGACAGCATGGCCCGCGAGGGCCCGGCACCTTGCCGAACCAAGTTCAAACGGTGGGTGATGCAGGCCGGGGTCTCATCGGCGTGATGGCTCACAAAAAGAATGGTCGTCGACCCCGTGGCGGCTATCCGGTTGACGGCCTGCAGGATCAATTGCCGGTTGCCTGTATCCAGACCCTGGCAGGGCTCGTCCAGAACCAGGAGGCGTGGCGGCTTGACCATGGCGCGCGCCAGCAGCACCATGCGCTGCTCGCCGTGCGACAGGTGGTTGAACCGTTTCCCGGCCAGCCCCCGGATGCCGAGCTGGTCCATCCAGAATTTGGCCGTCGTTTCCTGCGTCGAGGATGAGCGCCGGTAAAGGCCGACCGAGTCGAAGAACCCGGAGATGACGACCTCGAGGGCCGTAATGGCCTTGCGGTAACGCACCTGCAGCTCGGGGGAAATGAGCCCGATCCCCGCCTTGAGCTCCCGGATGCTCCCCCCCCCGCCGCGCAGTTTTCCGAACACCCGCACCGCGTGGGCATACGCCTGGGGGTGGTCTCCCACGACCAGGCTCAGCAGAGAGGTCTTGCCGGAGCCGTTGGGCCCGCAGATGGCCCAGTGCTCACCCGGCCAGACCCTCCAGTTGAGGTTTTGGAACACCGCAACCGTGTTGTGAGTAACGGTGACGTTGCGCAGGTCGACGAGCGCCTCGGAAGAGCGGGCCGCCCGCGGCGCCTCGGGGCCCGGGGTGGTCGGCGGTCCACCGGAACAAAGGGGCTGCCGTGCGTACAGGGCGTCCATCCGTTCCGGAATCAGGACATTCCCCCGCCGGCCCTGGAAGACCACCTGCCCCGCTTTCACCCCGATTGCGTGGGTGATGCGCGGCGGAATCTCGCTGCGGCGGTGAGTGACCAGCACCACCGCGCGGTCGGAATCCATCACCTCGTTGATGATGCTCGCCAGATCTTCCCGGTACTCATGATCAAGGCCTTCAAACGGTTCATCCAGGACCAGCAGCCGGGGGGATGCGGCGAGGGCCATGGCGATTTGAAACCGGCGCATTTCACCTGAGGAAAGCTCGCCGATCCGGCGCTCGAGCAGGGGCTCGATCCGGACCCTCCGCAGGAGGTCGACCGCCCCCCGCCGTGTCCCCGGATGCGAAACCCGAATGAGGTCCCCGACCCGCGAGCCGCCGTCCAGAACGCCGCTGAAATGAAGATGCTCCTGCTGCCGGTCCTCCCACGCCATCATCGCGCGCTGGCGTTCAAAGGACACGCAGGCCGCCTGTTGTCGCAGGCGCGCCGGCTCCGGGGGGAAGATCTCCCCTCGCACCACCGGGACGTCGCCGACCAAGGCTCTCACCAGGGTGGACTTCCCGGCGCCGTTCGGCCCGAGCACCGCCCAGTGCTGGCCGATGCAGACTTCCCAGGTCGTTCCGGCGAGGATCTGTCTATCCCTCACCCGCAGGGTGACCTGGTTCAGAGAAACAAGAGGTGTCGTCTTGAACGTATCCGCGTCCATATGCATCCAAATATACTATCGCCAGCCAAACAAGTCGAATTGTTTAGCGTCATCGATTTTCTGCGAGTCTTATGGGCCTTCGCCTTTCCAGACAAATAGGCTTGCTGATTTGTCGCGATGAACGTACAATTGCAAAGCCCGTCCACCCAAGGGGTAGTGGGAAAGACACATACCCGCTAACGGTTTTCCGCTAAAATGGAGAATCAAAGGAGGCGACCATGACCGACATGAGAAGCGCTTTGAGGATTTCGGCCCAGCGGCTTGAGGAAGTCAACGCGTTGCTGACCGACCCGGACAACCCTGCCATCACCGAGCTTGTCAAGCTGGTCGAGCGCTACGGCGGCCCGCAGGAGATCAACCGCAAGGCGGCTGAGGCCGTCAAGCTGGAAAACCTCATGGCCCGCCTGGAGAAGGCGAAGTCCCCCTACGTCAAGGACCTCACCTGGCTGATCGAGCAGCGCGACAAGAAGGCCTTCATTTCCATGGCGGACTACCTCGGCAAGGTCAAGGGGGCGCCGGCGGCGCTGAACCAGAAAAATGCCGTGACGCTTGAAATCAGCGCCCTGCAGTATTTTCCCTGGCTGATCACCGAAGCTCGGCACTGCATCGAAAATGGCGAACTCATGCCGGGGCGCTTCATCCGGGTGCGCCAGATGGTCGAGCAGGTGGCCGACAACGGCGACATCATGGCGGTCGCGGCGGCCATGCAGATCATCGGCGCCAGCTACGTGGAAACTCTCGACACCAAGGGCACCGACGGGTCCAACGTCCACCTGGGCGGCCCCGAGACCATCACGGGCTACTTCGGCGGCATCGGCCAGCCCAACCACTACCCTCTCAAGTGGGCCGATGAGTACCTGAAATACTACACCACCTACGGCGTGCGCCAGGTGCTCAACATCAACCCGGGCACCGTGCTCGTGGGCTACCTGATGCACCGCCTCGGCATCGACAGCGAGTTCAAGATTTCCGTCTTCATGGGCAACGACAACCCATTTGCCATCCTGTGGACCTTGCTCGCGGCGCGGCTGTTCTCGCGCGAGGACGGCCGGACCTCGCTGATCGGCTTCAACCTGTCCAACTCCGCCGACAACGGGACCCTGCGTGAGGCGTCCTATCTGCGCCGGGCGTTGGGCCTCGAGGAGGTCGTGCGCTTCGAGCATCACATCACCGAGACTTGGAAATCGATCGTTCGCCAGCCCTACAACCGCCGCGCCGAGCTTGTGGAGATTGCGAAAGAGGTCCCCAACATCTCCGCCAAGCATGAGGGCGGCGAGCCGGAGATCGAGCAGACGCTCGCCCACCCCTCGGACATCCTCGATTACTTTCTCGCCAAGGCCGATGCGGAGAAGGCCGGCCTGATGCCTGCCCTCGAGAAAAACTACATGGAGAAGCACCGCTCGGTGCAGCTGACCGCTCAGGCCCTGATCCAGGCCGGCATCGGCGTGGCCTGCGCCCCCAAGCTGCACCTGTAATCCCACCTGCCTCCCGGCGGGATTGGTCTGCCGCCCGCCGGGAAGCTCTGCGCCCGACAAGCTGCTCCCTCACGCCTGTCGTTTTTTCGAGACAACGATTCCAGGCCAACCTTAAACCATAGCGCTGGTGCCAGCGCCATTGAATGTGAACCGCTTCTTGCATGAGCCTAAAAATTCTTGACAGGCGATAGAAAGCTGTATAAAAAGTTTCATAATTGGAAACAAGTAAATCAACTAACGACATAATAATTACCGTAAGTTAATATTTATTTTTTTTACTTCGCAAGCAATGTTTTCTTTTATGAAACAAAACTCTGATATTCTCGAAGCTGAAATCGGCAAACGGATTAAATCTCTGCGCGCTGCAAAGGGCTTTACGCTTGAGAATCTCGCCAAACGAACGGGTTTTACCAAAGGCTATTTATCAAAGGTCGAAAAATCGAAAAAAGCGCCTCCTGTTTCCACTCTTGGGAACATCGCTCGAGTTTTCAACGTCACCATCTCGGCCCTTATCGGTGAAGAGAGCCCGCGCACCTCGTTCTGTTTAGTGCGCAAAGGCGAACGCCCTCTCATCGCCCGGGATGGAACCGCCTTTGGATATTCCTACGAGGCCATGGCCTATGGCTACCCCAACAAAATCATGGAACCCTTCATCCTCACCCTTCCCCTCGGGCGGAAAAAGAAAACCTTCTACCAGCACGAGGGCGAAGAGATCCTCTTTGTCATTCAGGGCAGCATGAAGTTTATCCACGGCACCGAGGAGTACATCGTGAACGAAGGGGACTGTGTCTATTTCGATTCGAGTATCCCGCACTTTGGGGAGTCTATCGGCCGCAAAGAGGTCAAGTGCTTCATGGTCATCTGCAACCCTACCACCGGCCGGGAAAAGGGAACCTATGGAACTTAAGGAGATCAAGCACATCGGCGTGCTCGGCGCCGGGCTGATGGGCCACGGCATCGCACAGATCTTCGCGTCGGCTGGCTATGATGTCAATATCTACGACGTTGACCCGGCCACCCTCCGGGCGGCCAAAGACCGGATCGCCGACAATTTCAAGGTCTTCCTCGAACTGAAACTCGCCGAGCCCGAACAGATTGACCGCTGCCTCAACCGGATCAAACTCTGCCCCTCCATCGAAGCGCTCGGCCAAGGTCCCCAGTTCATCATCGAGGCCATCGTGGAGGACCTGAAAGTAAAGCGAAACACTTACGCCGAACTCGAACGGTTCACGGCGCCCGATACGATCCTGTCCAGCAACACCTCCGCTATCAGCATCACCGAAATCAGCGAAGCCCTGAAGATCAAGAGGCGTTTCCTGGGGACTCATTTCTGGAATCCGCCCCACGTCCTTCCATGCGTAGAGGTGATCAAGGGCGCCGGCACTGACGAAGGCGTCTTCGAAACCGTCTATGCCCTCATGGAGAAAGTAGGCAAGGTGCCCGTGCGGGTTCTCAAGGACGTTCCCGGGTTTTTGGGAAACCGCCTGCAGCACGCCATGTGGCGGGAGGCGATCTCCCTTTGCGAAAAGAACATCGCCAGCGCCGAAGACATCGACAAGGTCGTGAAATACGGCTTCGGAGCCCGGATGCCGTTTATCGGCCCTCTTGAAACGGCGGACTTGGCCGGTTTAGGCTTGACGCGCGATATCCACAGCTATCTCTTTCCCTATCTCGAGTCATCTCAAACGCCCTCGCCGGCGTTGGAAGACTTAGTGGCTGCAGGTGCAACCGGCGTCAGGGCCGGACGGGGGTTTTACGATTGGACACCGGAAAAAGTCCAGCGGATCATCCAGCAGCGCGACACCGTTCTTTTACGCATAATTCACGAGATTGTTTCCCCCGCAGGTGATCGGGGTCGCAAAGATACCGGCAAATAAGGATAGACCCCATTCCCGGCATCTGTAAAAAAGAAGGCAGACACACATGAGTGAGGTTGCCGTTTTCTTTCTCCACGGACTGGCCTACGCGGGGCTGCTCTTTCTGGTTTCCGCAGGCCTGACCCTTGTTTTCGGGATGATGAACGTCCTGAACTTCGCCCATGCGGCTATGTACATGCTGGGGGCTTATTTCTCGTTCACCTTGTTGCATGTCACCGGCCAGTTCTGGCTTTGCCTGATCGTCTGTCCCTTGCTGCTCTTCATCATCGGAGCTCTCGTTGAACGCTTCCTGCTTCGCCGCGTTCACATCTACGGCCATCTCCACGAGTTACTCCTTACGTTTGGTCTGGCTTACATCATCACGGAACTCGTGAAATTGATCTGGGGCAACTACCCCCTGGCCGTGAACATCGGTGGGTTTCTTGGCACGACGGTCCAGCTTTTCGGGATCATCTACCCCGTCTATCGGATTTTTATTTTTGTCTGCGCCATTGTCGTCGGGACGGCGATGGCGCTGGTTCTTTTCCAGACCCGCCTGGGGATTATTCTGCGGGCCGCCGTGAACGACAGCGAAATGGTAAATGCCCTGGGGTTTAATGTGCCGCTCGTATTTACCGGCGTATTCGCTTTCGGCGCAGCCCTCTCGGGACTGGCCGGCGTTATCGCAGGACCTTTGCTCACCACATACCCCGGCATGGCTCATGAAATTCTAATCGACGCCTTCGTCGTCATTGTCGTCGGCGGGTTCGGAAGCCTGGGTGGCGCCGTGGTGGCCTCGCTGCTCATCGGCGAGCTGCAGTCCTTCGGCGTGCTGCTCTTCCCGAAACTGTCGTTGGCTCTGGTGTACATGCTCATGGCCGCCGTTTTAATTATTAAACCTTCCGGGCTCTTCGGTGAAAAGCAATGATTTCGCAGAAAAAGGTACCTTACTTGGTTATCGCAGCCCTTTTTGCAATTGGGATCGTTATGCCCTTTTTCATCAAGAAATACCATCTGAACATGCTGACGGAGATCATTCTGTTTGCCCTGTATGCCGTCAGCTACAATCTCTTGCTGGGATACGCAGGCCTGCTCTCCTTCGGCCACGCCATGTTCTTCGGCATGGGAGCCTTCACGGTCGCCGTCTCCCTGATCCATATACCCGGCCTTTCCATGTGGAACGCTGTTCTGATGGCGGTCATGATGACGACGGTCGTCGGTTTCATTACGGGGGGCTTTCTGCTCCGGCACAAGGGAGCCTATTTCGCGCTGCTGACCCTTGCCTTTAACTCGCTTTTTTACGCCGTAGCGACCAAGTGGCACAAAATCACGGGTGGCGACGACGGCCTCAGCATCACGCGGCCCGATCTCAACCTGGGTTTCACTACCGTCAAAATGGCCGACCTGACGAACTTCTATTACGTGACCCTCCTGGTCATCGGGGCTGCCATCGTGTTCTGCTGGTACTTCACGAAGACGGCCATGGGGCAGACGGTGCTCCTGATGCGCGAAAATGAGGAGCGGATGAAGTTTTTAGGGTACAATACAAACATCAGCCGGCTCATCCTTTTCACCTTCACGGGGGCCCTGGCCGGACTGGCCGGGGCGTTCTACACGCTGCACTTCCAGTTTGTCTCCCAATCGGCCATCAGTGTCGACATGACGACGACGGTGCTCCTGATGACCTTTGTGGGCGGGACCGGGACCTTCTGGGGGCCGATCCTGGGGGCCTTTGTCTACATCATTCTCCAGAATTACCTGAGCGACATCACGGACCGCTGGCCGCTGGTTATGGGGCTGATCTTCGTCGTGATGGTTCTCGTCATCCCGGGGGGGCTCTCGCAGATCATCCTGTCGATCCGGAGCCTGCTGCCCGGAAAACGCAACACGGGCAAACCGATTGCGGCAGCGGCAGAGGAATCCTCATCATGACCGACTACCTGCAAGTCCAGAACATCCACAAGGACTTCTCGGGTCTCAAGGTGCTCACCGGTGTCGATTTCGCGGTGAAGGAGAAACAGCGGCACGCCGTCATCGGACCCAACGGTGCGGGGAAAACGACACTCTTCAACATCATCAGCGGCAGGTTCAAGGCCTCCTCGGGCGCGATCCTGTTCAAAGGACAGGATATCTCCGGTAAGCCCACCCATGTCCGCAATCGTCAAGGCGTTGCGCGCTCATTTCAAATCACCAATGTTTTCCAAGAGCTGACCGTCTTTGAGAACATCCGCTCCGGCGTCCGG
>Ga0210069_1000072_pt1 | contig 19328 bp, 18 predicted proteins | sample RushSE_TuleB_D2_FD_185568 | JGI IMG/M metagenome (GOLD analysis project Ga0210069, IMG submission 185568) | Wetland microbial communities from San Francisco Bay, California, USA, that impact long-term carbon sequestration - RushSE_TuleB_D2... | ecosystem: Environmental > Aquatic > Marine >... | reverse complement strand
GCTGGCGGCGGCGGAGTCTGCTATGAATGCAAGTTCTCCGCTGCAGAACAGGCTACTGACCACGTTGGATGAGCTGGGCAGGGCGGCGGGGGCGCTGCGCACCCTAGTGGATTACCTGGAACGCAACCCGCAGAGCATCTTGACCGGAAAGGACGCCCCAAAATGAAATCGACCCACCCATCGCGGAAACCACTCTTCGGCACATGCCTGCTGGCGTTGATGCTGGCAGGGTGTCTCTTCGGGGCCGGCCGGCCGGTGGATTATTACACATTGACCCCTCTGCCGAGACCGACCGGCACCGTTGCGGCGGAGGCCACCCCGGGAATCAGCATTGCCCTCTACCCGGTGGTGTTCCCGGAGTATATCGACCGTCCGCAGATCGTCACCCGGACCGACGACAACCAAATCGCCCTGTCGGAGTTCAATCGGTGGGGTGGGGGGTTGAAGCAGGCGTTCGCCAACGTGATGGTGGAAAACCTGAACGTTCTCCTGGCGGAGCGCCGGGCGAACGTCATGTTCGACACGCTGACCTTCGATCCGAGCTATATCGTCACCGTGACCGTGAACCGTTTCGATGGACAGCTCGGAGATACGGTCTGGCTGAATGCCGCCTGGACGATCTGGGATCTGAAGGCGAAGAAGACGCTGGCAGTGAAAACCTCGGTCATCCAGGAGAAGGCTGCGGCTCAGGGCTATGCTGCGCTGGTAGCAGCCCAGAGCCGGGCAATCGCCTCCTTGAGCCGCGAGATCGCCGCCGAGTTTGAAAAGCTTAAATAGGCGGGCAGCCCGCTCCGATCAAAGCGATTGTCAGCCGGTCTTTTCTTCCCGGTTCCCGTCTTGCGCCATGAGGATGCGTTCATCCGGCTGCGGGGGCTCTTCCAGGCCGGGGGGGGCTGTGCCGGCCGGCAGCTCGTCTTTAAAAACCACACCGTAAATTTCCCACACCGTGACGACCAGTGCGGCCACGATCGGCCCGATGATGATCCCCGCCGCACCGAACATCATGATCCCGCCCAGAGTCCCGAAAAGAATCATCAGCGCGTGCATGCGGGTGTCATGGCCCACCAGCCGCGGCCGCAGAAAATTGTCCAGCCCGCCCACCACGAGACTGCAGAAGACAAACAGCCCGATCGCCCGGCCGTAACGCCCGTTCGATGCCAGGATGATGCTCGCCGGCAGCCAGACGATGGCCGTACCGATACCCGGCACCAGCGACATCACCGCTGCGACCGTCCCCCAGAAAATGGCACTGGGAATGCCGATGACGGCAAAAGCCGCCCCCGTGAGGATTCCCTGGAGGATGCCGATCACCGCCACGCCCTTCAGCGTGGCGCGGGTCACGGATGTGAACCGGTCGAGCATGCGCTCGCCATCCTCCTGTTTCAACGGAAGATAGCGTACGATCCAGTTCAAAAACCGTTCACCGTCCACCAGGAAAAAGAACATCGTGTAAAGGAAGATGAAAAGCATGAAGATGAATTGCGCCGTCATCACGGTCACCGACGACAGGCTGTTGATCAGAAAGCTGCTGAACCGCCCCACCAGTTCACCGGCTTTCAGCATGATCGTTTCCTTATAGGGCAGGATGCGGTCGTAAAAAGGGATTTTTTCGAACAGCTCGGAAAATTCCGCCGGCTGGCTCAGCTGTTTCTGGACCCATGGCTTCACCGTCTCGCCGACCTTGATGGCCTCACCGGTCACTGCCCCAATGAGACCGGCGAGCGGCAGAAGAACCCCGAAAACGACCAGAAGCAGCGTGACCGCGGCGGCAAGGCTGCTGCGACCGCCGAACCGGCGTCCCAGCCAGCGGTAGAGAGGACGTGTGAGGGCGGAGAAAATCCCGGCCATGATGACGGTCATCAGGAAGGGCCAGACCATGGCCAAAAAAATCGCCGAGATCAACAGCAACAGCAGGAGCACAAACGCCTTGTTCAGATGGCTCTCGTTCATTTCGCCCTTCCGGCCCTTCATGAGGGGTCGCGGTGACCTTTGAGGGTTGTCTGAAAATGATAGTGGATCGGAATCGGTCGCGTCAAGCCTCCGTCAACGGCGGAGGCTTCCGAAAATGCATGAGATAATTCACATGGGCGTTGCCGCCGAGGGTGTAGCGGCGGGTGAACGGGTTGTAGTGCAGGCCTGTCAGGTCTTGAAACTCAAGGCCGCAGGCCTGCGACCAGCCCTTTAATTCACAGGGCTTTATGAACCGGCTGTAGGAATGGGTGCCTTGCTTTACCAGCCGCAGCAGCAACTCCGCGCCGACGATGGCAAACAGAAACGATTTTGGGTTGCGGTTGAGGGTGGCAAAAAACACGTCCCCACCGGGTTTGGCCAGACGGCCGCAGGCCGCCACAATCGAGCCTGGTTCCGGCACATGCTCCAGCAACTCCATGCACGTGACGACGTCGAAGCGACCGACGGCTTCTCCAGCGAACTGCTCCGCCGTCGCCAGGCGGTAATCCACCTCAACCCCGGATTCCTTCAGGTGGAGCTTCGCGACCGCCAGGGGTTCCTCCCCGGCGTCGATCCCGGTAACCGATGCCCCCAGGGCGGCCATGGCTTCCGAAAGGATCCCCCCGCCGCAGCCGAGATCGAGAACCCTCCGGCCCGCCAACGGCGCCCTGGCGTTGATGTACCCGACCCGCAGGCCGTTGATGTCGTGCAGGGCCTTGAACGCACCGTTGCGGTCCCACCAGATCGGCGCAAGCGACGCGAACTTGGCGAGTTCCTCCGGATCAACGTTCTTCTTGGGTCGATTATCCAATGGCCCTTGTCTCACGCGCATCCGTCTGAAAAAAATTGAGATGCGCCGACACTAAAATTCGAATCGGCTTTGTAAGAAGTCCACATTCAAGGCTCGCGAAGCCCGCGGAGCGAGGCGTGCTGCCGGCACGCCGCAGCGACTGGGAGCTGAAGCGCAACGCAGAAGTCGGGTTTCCTGCAAAGACGCTATTTTTTGAATGCCCATAGCTGCGACAGAAGCATTCCCGCCAGCATGAGCGCGCAACCGACCCCGCTTCGCAGGCTGAGGGTCTCACCGAGCACCATCCAACCGCCCAGGGCGGCGAACACCGCCTCGAGACTCATCAGGATCGATGCGTGGGCCGGATGTGCCTCGCGCTGGGCCACTACCTGCAACGTGTAAGCCACGCCTACCGAGAGAACGCCGCCGTACAGAATAGGCAAGGCAGCGGCGTAAATAGAAGCCCAGGCCACTGTCTCGAACCAAACGGCAGTGATCAGGGACAAGAGCGCACAGATCGAAAACTGATAGAAAGCCAACTCCACCGGCCGGGTTCGCGGAGACAGCCAGGCCACCAGGAGCACCTGGAAGCTCCAGAAGACGGCGCTCGCCAGCACCAGCAAGTCCCCGTATTCCATCTGGAAGTCCGCTGTGACCGACAGCAGGTAGAGACCCGCGGCGCAAAGAAGAGCACCGGCCCACGTCCCTAGCGAAGGGCGCTGTTTCCAGAAAAGGCCCAGGATCGGCACGATCACCACGTAAAGCCCCGTGATGAAACCCGCCTTGCCGGCGGTGGTGTAGAGCAGCGCCGCCTGCTGCAGAGAGGCGGCGACAAACAACACCACACCGAGCGCCCCGCCGCCGCAAATGAACAGCCGCGATGCCATTGGGGCTGCGATCGGACCGGAGGGTGGCCGGGCCGCAAGCAAAAGCGGCGCCAGGGTCAGGCTTCCCAGCGCAAAACGGACGCCGTTGTAGGTGAACGGCCCCACGTAGTCCATGCCCATCCGCTGGGCCACGAAGGCGAAACCCCAGATGGCTGCGGTGAGCAGCAGGATGACATCGGATTTAACCGTGGCGGCCTTCATCGTTCACCGGGGCGGGCCGTGGAGGATCGCCGCTGCATCGCGGCGATTCCCAAGTTGGACCGTCAGGATACCCGCTGTGATGAGCACCAACGCGAGCAGGATCATCGCCGTGATCGGCTCTCCCAGAAGCACACCCGCCAAGAGAACCCCGGAGACCGGAATCAGAAAGACAAATGAATGCAGGGCCACCGCTCCGTATGCCTGCAACAGCCGGTTCCAGGCCACAAATGCAAAAGAGGTGGTGAGCACCACCTGGAATGCGATGGCCGCCACGATTCCGAAGTCTATCCGCGAGACCATGGGCGAGTCCCACAGCGGCGCCCCCAGCGCAAATAAAGGAATCGAAAACAGCAGCTGGTAGAACACGATTTGCGTCGACGAAATGCTCCGGACCAGGTGCTTGGTGTATGCGGCGCTGCAAGCCCAGATGAATGTGGCGGCCAGCAGCAGCAAGTCGCCGGCCATCAAATCCCCGCTCATGGCCGCCCGGTCCAGAAAGATACAGGCAGCACCTGCAAAGCCGAGGATGAGGCCGATCAATTTCAAAAAAGTGATGCGGTCGCCGGCCAGGAAGAAATGCGCCAGGAAAAGAAGGAAGAACGGCTGCAGGTTCGTGATCAATGCGCCGCGGGAGGCGCTCGTCAGCGTAAAACCCACGTAGACCAGTGAGAGCTGCAGGGTGAAAAGCAGAGAGTTGATCAGCAAATGACGCAGCTGCCCCGGCGCGGGGCGCAGGGACTGGCCGGACATTTTCGCCCAAGCCCACAGAAAGAGGGTGGAGATCCCGAACCGGACGGCCGCGGAGGTGAAGGGCCCCAACCCCGACAAGCTGAACTTTATCGCGACGGTGTTCGCGCCCCACAGCACGCAGAGGGAAGCGGCCAGCGCAGAGGCCAAAAGGGAAAGTTTCTGGTCGGGCAAAGCGGTGTCGCTCACAAGACTGTCCGGAATGTGAGATCGCACGGTCGGGTCCCGGGAATAGCTCGGCATTCTCTATGCGGATTTCATCAGCTTCAGCGACGCCTCGGCCCGACGATCGCCGAAATTGTCGTAGCTGTATCGAACTTCGCAGAACTGGGACCGGAAATGGTTCACTTCTTCCTTGACGTCCTTCCTGGCGACGAGACACGCCTGAATGAGCTCGGCGATCCGCCCCATCTCCTGCTCGCCCATCCCCAAGCGCGTCATCTCCTGCACCCCGATCCGCACGCCTTCCGGACGGTCGTGGCTGCTGAGCGGCTCGTGGGGCAGCATGTTCATGTTGAGGATGATGTCGTTGGCTTCAAGGGTCCTGGACACCCTCTCACCGCCGCCGTTGGCCTTGACGTTCACAGCCACCTGGTGGCTTTCGGTGTAGCCGAAGTCCTTGCCCTGGACGTCGAAGCCCAGCCGGTCCAGGGCAGCGGCCAACGCCTTGGCATTTCGGATGGTGTTTTCCGCATAGGTTTCCCCGAAATCCATCATCTCATAAGTGCAGATAGCCATCTGGGCCAGGGTGTCCAGGTGGTGGTTGCTGGAGGACCCCGGGAAAGCGCCGCGGTCGATCTTGCGCCAGGGCTCTTCCGCCATGTTGCTCAGAATGACCCCGCGCTGGCTCCCGAAAAAGGTTTTGTGGGTGCTGGCGGTCATCAACCAGGCGCCCTCCTTGAGCGGACTCTGAAACCGTTTGCCGGCGATCAGTCCCAGGACATGCGCGGCGTCGTACATGATCAGGGTCTTGGTCTGTCGGCAGACCTCGGCGAGCTCGGTCACCGGCTCCGGGAAGAGGAAAAGACTTTTCCCGACCACGATCATCTTCGGCCGCGTTTTTTCGATCAGATAGACCGCCTTTTCAAGGTCGATGTGGTAGCCGTCCGGGGTCATGGGAAAGTCGATGATGTTGTGGGTGAATTTACCGAGCGCTCCCCGGCGGTGATGGCTGATGTGGCCGCCGCCCGGGGTGGAGTTGACCATGACCACGTCGCCCGGGCCGACGAACCGGCTGAACACCGCCTCGTTGGCGTTGGTCCCGCTGATGGGCCGAACCTCGCAATGGTCGCATTCGAAAATGATCTTCAGGTTGGTTTTCAGCTGGCTCTCGATTTCATCGATGTAGGAGGTCCCCCTGTAGTAGCGCTCCCCCGGGTGACCCTCGGCATACCGATGGGCGAAATCCGAGCATCCCCCCGTTCGGGCACGGCGACTCAAAACGTTTTCACTGGCGATGAGGTTGAGGCACTGCCCCCGCCACTCATCCTGCTTCTTGATCAATTCCTCGATTTCGGAAATCTTTTTTGCGTACATCTCGACAAGATCCCTCTCTGGATGAACTGGTTTGACCCACCCGGCGGCTTCGTTGAAAGCTCAACATGTAAGAAGCGATGGTCGTGGAGTGAAACGCAGCGTGAAGGTGCTGCAGCATCCCTCCGGAGGCGGAATGAGGCTTCTAACGAGGTCGTTCAGGAGGGGGACTATAGGGGATAGCGTTGCGCCTGTCAAGAAATCAACATCGCCCATTGTCGGCCGATGGTTCTCACTCCCGACGACACCACCGGCAAGCGAATATGCCGGCCGTTGCCGGAAAAAAGACCGAATCTGCCGACCCTGCAGGTCGGGGTCAAGGCTTTGCGCGCAGGTACTGGACCGGCCAAGCGATGTCGACGCCGAGTTCGTGCGCGGCATGCAGCGGCCAGTAAGGATTGTGCAAGAATGCCCGGGCCATGAAAATAGCATCGGCTTCTCCGCAAACCAGTATCTGCTCAGCCTGCTGGGCCGCTGTGATCAACCCCACCGCCCCCGTGGCAATCCCCGCCTCGCGGCGGATCGCCGCCGAAAACGGAACCTGGAAGCCGGGTCCGGACGGAATGGCGGCATCTGGAACAAGTCCTCCGCTGGAACAGTCGATCAGGTCGACGCCGATCTCACGCAGTGTTCGGGAAAACGCGATCGATTGCCCCAATTCCCACCCACCCTCAACCCAGTCCGTAGCCGAAATGCGGACAAACACCGGCAGAGAATCCGGCCAGACGTCACGCACCGCTTTGGCGACCGCCAGGGGGAATTTCATGCGGGCTTCGAGGCTTCCGCCGAATGCATCCCGGCGATGGTTCGAAACCGGCGACAAAAACTCGTGCAGCAGGTAGCCATGGGCCATGTGGATTTCGACCACGAGAAACCCCGCCGTTAAGGCTCTTCCGGCGGCCTCGGCGAAACGGTTCACCAGTTCCTCGATTTCTGCGGCAGACAACTCTCGGGGCACGGGGTCGGCCGCCTCAAAGGGCAGGGGGCTGGGTGCCACCGGCTGCCAGCCGCCGTCGCCTGGCTGGACGACATGTCGGCTTCGCCAAGGCGCATCGGTTGAGGCCTTGCGGCCGGCATGCGCCAGCTGAATCCCCGGCACGGAACCTTGCGCTTTGATGAATGCGGCGATCCTTTTGAAAGCCCGCGCTTGAGCCTCGTTCCACAGACCGGTATCCCCAGGGGAAATCCGGCCTTCGGGGCTTACTGCTGTCGCCTCGGCCACCACCAGGCCGGCTCCTCCGACCGCCCGACTACCCAAATGCACGAAGTGCCAGTCGTCGGGGATGCCGTCCGTGCAGCAATACTGGCACATCGGAGAAACGAAGACCCGATTCCGGAACTCAACTCCCCGAAGCACCAAAGGCGAAAAAAGTTTTCTCTGCATTCCCGCGCCTTTCCCTTGCCATAGTCATTTGCCCTTAGGAATTCAACCTGGGCTTGATTCGGGTTTCGGATTTTCTGTTACCGAACTTACCCTGTTGCAGTTGGAGCTGCAAGATAACCGTGCACGCTTCATGGATGTCGGGCAAACCACCGAGCGACTCGCATTACGGCTGGTTTTCCAAAACGTCGATGCGGTCCCCGTTGTTCGCTGACGCCAGGTCCAACGCCCCATCCCCGTTCCAATCCCCCGCAGCAAGGGCGCTGGCATTCACCTGGCCGGCAATGGTGCCTGAAGCAACGAAAGCGCCGGTGCCGTCGTTCTCCAGGACCGCTATGCTGTTTATGGTGTTGAGGCCGGAGTTCGCCACTGCCAGATCGAGGTCGCCGTCCGCATCCCAGTCCCCCGCAACCAGCGCCGTCGCCCCGGTCTGACCGGCAACCGTGCCTGCAACCGTGAAGATGCCGGCCCCGTCGTTTTCCAGAATCGCAACCTGGTTGACACTGGAGTTTGCGACCGCCAAGTCCAGGTCCCCGTCGTTATCATAGTCTCCGGCGGCGAGCGCCCTGGCGCCCACTTGAACCCCGACCGTATCCGCAACGGTGAATACCCCAGCGCCGTCGTTCTCCAGAAATGCAACCGAGTTGGAGCCGAAGTTCGCGACCGCAAGGTCCAGGTCCCCATCGTTATCCCAGTCCCCGGAGGCCAGGGCGGCGGCGTTCTGCTGGCCGCCGACCGTATGCGAGACCGTGAAAATACCGGCGCCGTTGTTAAAGAGAATCGCAACCGAATCCGACCCGGAATTCGCGACCGCAAGGTCCAAGGCCCCGTCCCCATCCCAATCTCCGACGGCCAGCCCCTTGGCGCCTTGCTGGCCGCTCACTGCTCGCACGACCGAAAAAAAACCGCTGCCGTCATTTATCAGCAACGAGATGCTGTTGGCACCGAAGTTTGCGACCGCAAGATCCAAGTCCCCATCCCCATCCCAGTCTCCAGTCACTATCGCCGTTGCCCCAATCTGGTTCGCCACCGCGCTCGATTGAACGAACACCCCCGTACCGTCGTTCTTGAGGATGCTGACACTGTTGGACCCGAAGTTCGCAACCGCAAGATCCATGGTGCCGTCGCTATCCCAATCCCCCGCAGCCAGGGCAATAGCATTAAATTGTACTGAAACGGTTTGCACGCCGACAAAGGTTCCCGTGCCGCCCGAGGTCTCGACCCTGAATCGGTAGACAAAAGGGGCCTCCAGTCGGTCGCCGACCATGGAAGTCAAGCCGCCGGTCAGGGAAACCTCGATCTCTTCCCCCACCCTGAAACTGTCGTCGGAAACAAAGTTCAGCGTCGTCGAGCCGCCGCCGGAATATGTTCCGGCGAGCCTTCCCGTCTGATAGCCGTGCACCACGAATGTGCCGGGTAAGGCTGCGCTCATGTTCGCATCGAAACTGGCTGAAACAGGGTCGGTCAGGCCGGCCTGATTGAAATTGGCCTGAGGAAGGACGCTCGTAACCGCAGGTCCAGGCGTGGAATTCGTTGCTGAATCGCCGCCCGCGCCGCTGCAGCCCCAAACGCCACAAAGTGAAAGAAGCGCCGTTATGATGATCCAAGCAGGGTTCCTCATTGGGTGGCCGCCTTTCTTGAATGCCGCGACGTTGGTCAATTTCATGGTCCAAGGGACTGCTTTATAAGCCGGGTGTTCATTGCATGCAGATGCAAAGCCCCAGCGTGACGTGAATTCCGTGTGTGCAAAAAATATTGTTTGATTTGGGCTTGCGAGGAGAATTGCAGCAGGCTTATGATTTTTTATTGTGATCTTTCCAGAACGGGCTGTCAAGTCGAAAACAGTTTTTTTTACACGAATTTACAACAGTTTACAGCAATTCGTCAAAAATGGCGGCGGCGCATCCGGCCTATCCTTGCAAGAGACGAACGACGCATTGACCCGCACACCGCCTCGCTGCTATGTGACGCTCATGCCGCCAGACACACACAGCGATGCACCCTGCCGCCGCGATGATCGTGTGGCGGAATGGTACCTGTACCTGGTGAGATGCCGCGGCGGAAGTTTGTACACGGGCATTGCCACCGATGTCGAACGCCGCTTGGCCGAGCATCGTGCCGGCAAGGGAGCGAAGTACCTGCGCGGCCGCGGGCGTTTGAAGCTCGTTTACAAGCAGCGGATCGGCAGCCGAGGAGCGGCCTTGAAAATTGAGAGACGGGTCAAAAAATGGCCGAAAGATAAAAAGGAACGTCTGGTGGCAGACGGAATCGGCATCCAAGAGCTGATGCAACGGGATCGTCCGTAAACCCATCCTTTGCGGGAGCCGATCATCTCTCTTCTGGAAAAACCCGCCTCAACTGAGATCCCCCACCGTTTCCTCCACCGCCCGCAGGATCTCTCCGCTGCGCATCAACTCCCGCATGGCCGTGATGTCGGCTGCGAGAAAACGGTCGGCGTCCAGGTGAGAGATGGACCTCCGGATCACCTGGTAGGCGGCGCGCGTCCCCTCCCCCGGCTTTAGGTTGGTGAAGAGATCCAGACCCTGAGCGGCGCAGAGCAGTTCAATGGCGACCACGTTTGCGGTGTTGGCCACGATCTCTCGGCACTTACGCGCGGCGATGGTGCCCATGGAGACGTGGTCTTCCTTGTTGGCGGAAGTGGGAATGGAATCGACGCTTGCCGGATGCGACAATACCTTGTTCTCGGAGACCAGGGCGGCCGCGGTGTACTGCGCAATCATGAATCCGGAGTTCAGGCCCCCGTCGCTCACGAGAAAAGCCGGAAGCCCGCTCAGGTTGGGGTTGACCAGTCGCTCGATGCGCCGCTCGGAAATGTTGGCAAGCTCCGCCACGGCCATGCCCATGAAGTCCATGGCGAGCGCCACCGGCTGCCCGTGGAAGTTCCCGCCCAGCATAAACTCGCTGGAGTCCGCGAAGATGAGCGGGTTGCCCGTCGAGGAGTTCATCTCGGTTTCGATCACGCGGCGGCAGTAGGCGATGGCGTCTTTGGTCGCACCGTGCACCTGGGGCGAGCACCGCAGGGTGTAGGCATCCTGGATGCGGGAGCAGTCCTTGTGGGAGGAGATGATGTCACTGTTGCGGGTGATGCGCTCCATGTTCGCGGCCGCCGCGATCTGCCCTGCGTGCGGCCGCACCTGGTGAATCCTTGGGTTGAACTCCATGCGACTGCCCATCAGCACCTCAAGACTCATGGACGCCGCGATGTCGGTCAACCGCGAGAGCCGGACGGCATCGTAGACGGCAAGCCCCCCGATGGCCGTCATGACCTGGGTGCCGTTGACCAGCGCGAGCCCCTCGGCCGACTCGAGCTGAAGCGGCGTGAGGCCGCAGACGGCCAGGGCTTCGGCACCGCTGATGCGCCGACCCTCGTGAAAGGCCTCGCCCTTGCCCAGCAGCACCAGGGCCATGTGCGCCAGGGGCGCAAGATCGCCGCTGGCCCCCACGGAGCCTTTCTCCGGCACCACCGGAGCGATGCCGCAGTTCAGCAAGTCCAGGAGATGCTGGGCGGTCGCCAAGCGGATGCCGGAGTGGCCGCGCGCGAAATCCTTGACCCTGAGCGTCATCGCCGCGCGCACGATCTCCGCATCGAGGGGCGCCCCCACGCCGGCGGCATGGCTCATGAGGATGTTCTCTTGCAGGCGCCGGGTGTCCTTTTTCGAGATGGCCACGTCGCTCAGCGCACCGAAGCCCGTCGTCACCCCGTAGATTCTGCGTTCTTCCGCCACCCACTGCTCAACCAGCGCGCGGCCGTCCGCGATGCGGCGCTCCGCTGCGGGTCCCAGGCGGAGGGTCGCTCCTTCCCGGGCAGCGGCCGCCAGGTCCTCGATCGTCAGGCCGTCCAAGTCGAGAAATACGGTCTTCATGGTTTCGCCCTCCTGCTTGTTCAGGAGCCAAGCGCAATGAGCGGTTGCTCCCGCCCGCGCGGGCGTCGCTTAGAGTGTTGAGACCGGTCATCTGAAAAGATCGATAAATTTTAGATCGCGCGGTCGGGGAAGTAAAGGGCTTCGATCGACGGGATGAACACAGATGTGCTGAAAAGGATTGCATCTATAAAGTTTGCAGGCTATAGTATGAAACAGAACAACCAGCAGGTGGGCCGATCCTTGGCTCTCAAGAGGACGGCGCCGCCACAATCCACAAATAGGAGGATGAAATGGCACCAGCAAAAAAAGTCACCAAAAAAGCAGTGAAGAAACCGGCAGCGAAAAAGGCCAGCCCAAAGAGCGCCGCCAAAGGGAAAAAAGTCACCAAGAAAACGGTTGCCAAGAAGCCCGCTGCCAAGAAGCCCGCTGCCAAAAAACCTGCTGCCAAAAAGAAGAAGTAGCCTTACCGCAGGTATATAGTCAGAAAACGGGGATCCTCTGCCGATAGTCGTTGCGGCGGGGTTCCCCGTTTCTGTTTTTTCTTCCCTTCCCGCCGAAGCTCTCGTCACCAGGCTGTCACGCCGCCGTCGACCGGGAAGGCCATGCCGCTAATCGAAAGTTAGAGATTGCTGCGGACCAGCTGGCCGGCAAGCTTCTCGTAGAATTGGATCACGCCGCCGTGATCGTCCTTCTGCTTGCCGTCGACCCGCAAGGCCTGCATGATCTCCATGACGGTGCCGGTCAACGGGATCGGAACTCCGATGGCGTGGGCCGTGTCCAGGGCGTTCTGCAGGTCCTTGATGTGCAGCTCGATGCGAAAGCCCGGCTTGTAGTTGCCCTTGAGCACCATGGGCGCCTTGGCATTGAGCACCGTGCTGCCGGCGAGCCCGCCTTTGATGGCGTCGAAAACCTTGCCGGGATCGACCCCCGCCTTGGCCGCGAGCACCAGCGCCTCGGACATGGCCGCGATGTTGAGCGCCACAATGATCTGGTTGGCAAGCTTGGTCACGTTGCCGCTGCCGATCTCGCCGCAAAGAACGGCGGAGGCACCCATCTTGAGCAGGATCGGCTTGACCTTCTCGAAGATCTCGGCCTTGCCGCCGACCATGATGGCGAGCGTGCCGTCGACGGCCTTGGGCTCGCCGCCGGAGACCGGCGCATCGAGCATCTCGACCCCCTTCTTAGCCAATTCGGCCGCCACTTCCTGCGCTGCCAGAGGTGCGATGGAGCTCATGTCCACCACCATGCTGCCCTTGCGAGCGCCTTCGATCACGCCGTTTTTTCCCAGCACGGCCTCTTTGACGTGCGGCGAGTTGGGGAGCATGGTGATGATGACATCCCCTTGGGCCGCCACGTCCTTGGGCGAGGACCCGGCCTTGGCCCCGGCTTTAACGACCTCCTCTACCGGTGCCGCAACAAGGTCGTATACCACCAGCTCATAACCGGCTTTCAGCAGGTTCTTGGCCATGGGCTTGCCCATGATTCCCAATCCGATGAATCCGATCTTCATGTCTACTTTACCTCCTGTTTTATGGTTTAGATGCTGGGCCTTTTATCTCCATATGCCGGGTTGAATCGTCTTGTCTTATTCAGAATTTCCGGTGTCGAGCGTTACGTTTCTCTGTACCTTAATTAGCTGGACTTTATCAAGCCCCGACACGTCTATTGAATTGCATCATGTTCTATATTAGGTAATCGGTTATACTCGATCAAATCTGCCCTTACAATTAGAAACACAAAAGGGAAAGCCATCGTGACGGCCAACACCGACATCGCCAAGGCCATGAAAATCCATCTCGGAACCCTTTTCGACGAGCTGCCGCCGATGCCGGAATTCGTTGCGGGCATCCGCCACGCGCCGACGAGGCATTTCAACCTGTCACCGAAAGACACCGAGCTTGCCCTCAAGAACGCCCTGCGCTACATCCCCGAGAAGTGGCACCAGAGGCTTGCGCCGGAGTTCCTGGAAGAACTGACGACGCGCGGGCGAATCTACGGCTACCGCTTCCGGCCGGCCGGCCCGATCAAGGGGCGACCGGTCGACGAGTACAACGGCCGCTGCATCGAGGGCAAGGCCTTCCAGGTAATGATCGACAACAACCTCGACTTCGAGGTGGCCCTCTACCCCTATGAATTGGTGACCTACGGCGAGACCGGCCAAGTCTGTCAGAACTGGATGCAGTACCGGCTGATCACTCGCCACCTCGAAGTCCTCACCCGCGAGCAGACCCTGGTCATGGCCTCAGGGCACCCCGTGGGTCTTTTCGCATCCTCGCCCGAGGCCCCGCGGGTCATCATCACCAACGCCCTCATGGTGGGCTGCTTCGACGATCAGGAGAACTGGCACCGCGCCATGGCGCTGGGAGTGGCCAACTACGGGCAAATGACCGCCGGGGGGTGGATGTACATCGGGCCCCAGGGCATCGTGCACGGCACCTGCAGCACGATTTTGAACGCCGGCCGCGCCAAGCTCGGCATCCCGGCGGACCAGGACCTTGCGGGACGGCTGTTTGTGACGTCAGGGCTGGGCGGCATGAGCGGCGCCCAGGGCAAGGCCGTCGTCATCGCCAACGGGGTCGGCATCATTGCGGAGGTGGACTACTCGCGCATCAAGACCCGCCTCGACCAGGGCTGGATCGATCAGGTGACGGACAACCCGGCCGAAGCTTTCGCCGCCGCGGCCGACTACCAGCGCAAACACCGGGGCCGGGCCATCGCCTTTTACGGGAATGTGGTCGACCTGTTGGAGCATGCGGTCCATCATGATGCCCACATCGATCTGCTCTCGGACCAGACATCCTGCCACGCGGTCTACGAAGGCGGCTATTGCCCCCAGGGGATCAATTTCGAGCAGCGCACGGAACTGCTGCGCAGCGGGCACGCGGGGTTCAAGGAAATGGTGGATGCGACCCTGCGACGCCACTACGAGCTCATCAAGGCCCTCTCGGATCGCGGGACCTACTTCTTCGACTACGGCAACAGCTTCCTCAAGGCGGTTTATGATGCCGGCATCAAGGACATCTGCAAAAACGGCGAGAACCCGCTCGACGGGTTCATCTTCCAATCCTATGTCGAGGACATCATGGGGCCGATCCTCTTCGATTACGGCTACGGCCCCTTTCGCTGGGTTTGCCTGAGCGGCAGGGACGAGGATCTTGCCAAGACCGACCGGGCCGCCATGCAGTGCATCGACCCCGAGCGGCGCTTCCAGGACCGCGACAACTACAATTGGATCCGCGATGCATTCAAGAACCGACTGGTGGTCGGCACCAAGGCCCGGATCCTCTACCAGGATGCGTTGGGACGGATGAAGATCGCCCTGAAGTTCAACGAAATGGTGAGAACCGGGGAGATCGGGCCCGTGATGCTCGGCCGCGACCACCACGACACCGGCGGCACGGACTCGCCTTTCCGGGAGACGGCCAACATCCACGACGGCAGCAACATCATGGCCGACATGGCCACCCACTGCTTTGCCGGCAACGCCGCCCGCGGCATGAGCCTGGTGGCGCTCCACAACGGGGGCGGGGTCGGCATCGGCAAGGCCGTCAACGGAGGGTTCGGGCTGGTGCTGGACGGCAGCGAGCGGGTTGACAACGTTATCCGCCGGGCCATCCCTTGGGACGTGATGGGCGGAGTAGCCCGCCGCGCCTGGGCACGCAACGAGGCATCCATCGAAACCTGCATTCACTACAATGAGCTGCGCGGCGGCTCGGACCACATCACCCTGCCGTATCTCGCCGATGAACGACTGGTCGGCAATCTGGTTGAAAAGGCGTTTGCGAAGCGGCAGACCGAGAAATAAAAGGCAAGGAGCAACTCCATGTCTTCCATGAGCAAAATCGTCGAGTGCGTCCCCAACTTCAGCGAGGGGCGCAACCTGGAAAAGATCGAAAAAATCGTCCAGCCTTTTCGGGGCCGGGAGGGGGTCAAGCTTCTCGACTGCCAGCGGGATGAAGACCACAACCGGTGCGTCGTCACGGTGGTGGGCGAACCCGAACCGCTCAAGGCCGCCGTCCTTGAAGCCATGGGGGCGGCCATGGCGGTAATCGACATGCGCAGCCACAAGGGCCAGCACCCGCGCATGGGCGCGGTGGACGTGGTGCCGTTCATCCCGCTGAAGCATGTTACCATGAAGGAGACCATCGAGTTGTCGCGCCAGGTAGCGCAGGCAGCGGCACAGAAATACGACCTGCCGATTTTCCTGTACGAGGAATCCGCAACGGCCGCCCATCGCCGCAACCTCGCCGACATCCGCAAAGGGCAGTTCGAGGGCATGCCGGAGAAGGTCAAGCAGCCCGAGTGGAAACCCGATTTCGGGCCGGTCGGCATCCACTCATCCGCCGGTGTAACCGCCGTGGGCGCCCGCATGCCGCTTGTCGCCTACAACGTCAATCTCGGCACCGCCAATCTCGGGATCGCCAACGACATCGCCCGCAAGGTGCGGCATCTAAGCGGCGGCCTGCGCTACTGTAAGGCCATCGGGATCGACTTAAAGGACCGCGGCATCGTCCAGGTGTCCATCAACATGACCGATTATACCAGGACCGCCCTCTACCGGGTGTTCGAGCTGATCCGGATCGAGGCCAAACGCTGGGGGGTGCCCGTGGTAGGCAGCGAGATCGTAGGCCTGGTGCCCATGGAGGCCCTGATCGACACGGCCGCCTATTACCTGCAGCTCGAGGGCTTCAAGACCGAACAGGTGCTCGAATCCAGAATCTATTCATAGATTCTGGATGGTTGAGGATGGGAAATGAAGGGAGACCTCATAATCAAAAACGCCTCCGAGGTTGTTACCTGCAGCGGCTTCAGCGCCAAGAAGGGCCGGGAAATGTCCGAGCTCGGCATCATCCCCGACGGCGCCGTGGTCATCGAGCAGGGGAAGATCTCACGGGTGGGAACCTCGGCCGAGGTGCTGGCTGAGCTGAAAAGCTCGGGCAAGGACTTTTCCGGCTTCGAAGCGATCGACGCTTCCGGCAAGGCCGTGCTGCCGGGGTTTGTCGATTCCCACACCCACCTGGTTTTCGGCGGCGACCGCGCGGACGAGTATGCCTGGCGGCTCAAGGGCGACAGCTACATGGACATCCTGCAGCGCGGCGGCGGCATTCTCAGCACGGTGCGGGCCACGCGCGGCGCCTCGCGCGAGGAACTGACGGAAGCCGGCCTGAAGCGGCTCGAATCCATGCTCGCCTTCGGGGTCACCACGGTCGAAGGCAAGAGCGGCTACGGCCTGGACCGTGAAACTGAGATCAAGCAGCTGGAGGTCATGGGCGATCTGAACCGCCTGCACCCGCTGGATGTCGTGCCCACCTTCATGGGGGCGCATGCGGTCCTGCCCGAACACAAGGGCCGCGAGGACACCTACATCGATTTCCTGCTGAAGGAGGTGGTGCCGGAGATCTCCTCCCGCCGCTTGGCCGAGTTTTGCGATGTCTTCTGCGAAAAAAACGTGTTCTCCGTCGCACAGTCCCGGCGCCTGTTGACAAAAGCCGCCGAATCGGGTTTGCAACCGAAGCTTCACGCCGACGAGATCGTCCGTTTGGGGGGCGCGGAGCTGGCCGCAGAAATCGGTGCGGCGTCAGCCGATCACCTGCTGAACGCTTCCGACGAAGGCCTGCGCGCCATGGCGACGGCGGGGGTGGTGGCCACCCTGCTCCCGGCCACGGCTTTCAGCCTGCGCGAGCCTTACGCCAGGGGGCGCTTCATGATCGATGCGGGCTGCGCGGTCGCACTCGCCACCGATTTCAACCCGGGGAGCTGTTTTTCGGAGTCCATCCCGCTGGTGGCGGCACTGGCGGCGCTTTACATGAACCTCTCGCCGGAGGAGATCCTGACCGCGCTCACGATCAACGGCGCCGCGGCCCTGGGCCGGGCTAAGATCGTCGGAAGCATTGATCCCGGCAAACAGGGGGACGTGGTCATTCTGGAAAATCCGTCCTACCGATTCATCCCCTATCACATTGGCGTAAGCACGGTGGAGAAGGTGATCAAGGGGGGAGTGCTGGTTTTCGACAAACTCAAAAGGGGAGAATGCCGGTGCTGAAAAACCTGAGCATAGTCGACTATCTCGCCAAAACCGCATCCGGGAGCCCGGTTCCCGGCGGCGGCAGTTCCGCTGCCTTGAATGCCGCGCTGGCCGCGGCTTTGATCGAGATGGTGGCGCAGCTGACCATCGGCCGTAAAAATTTCGAGAGCGTGGATGCCGAGATGCGGGCGGCGGCTGAAAAAGCCTCGTCCCTGCGGCAGAAACTCATTGAGGACATCGACCGCGATTCCGATTCGTACACCCAGGTGCTGAGGGCCTTTCAGATGCCGAAGGCCACGGAGGCCGAAATGGCCGGCCGCGCCAGAGCCGTCCAGGATGCCTTCATGCAGGCGGCTCTCGTCCCGTTGGGAGTTGCCCGGGCCGCCGTCACTTTGATGGATCTCGGCCGCACCGTGATCTCCAAGGGCAACCCGAACGCCGCCTCCGACGGGGCGGCCGGAGTGCTTGCCGCGCGCATGGCCGCGCAAGCCGCGGTCTACAACGTGCGGATCAACCTGGGCGCCATCAAGGACGAGGCCTTCACCTCCGAGCTGCGCCGGGAAGCCGACCGGCTCGAAGCCGAGGCGGCAGCGAAAGAGAAAAAGGCCCTCTCCCGGGTGAAGCTGTAATTTGTTTTGAGATGGATGCAGCTATTCATCGAGCAGCTTTTAAACGGCATCGCGACGGGCTCGATCTGCGCCATGGCCGCCCTGGGCCTGGCGCTTGTCCACGGAATCATTCGCATCCTGCACGTCGCCCACGCAGCCGTGTACACCATCGGCGCCTACGTGGGGCTTTTGTTCTTCAACCTCACGGGCAGCCTCCTGCTGGCCGTTTTGGGGAGCATGGCCGTCTGCGCCCTGGTGGGGGTATCGATCGAGCGTTTCGTCTATTTTCCCCTGCTCAAATACCCGCCCTTCGTGCCCCTGATCGCAAGCATCGCGATCCTGCTGTCCGTCGAAAAGCCCTGCCGGCTGATCGCAGGCGATGGGAGGGCTTCGTCTTCGTCACCGACCTCAACCGCGACGACAAGCGGCCGTTCGTTAAGGAGTTTTTAAAGGAGTACGAACCCCGCTTCATGATCCGGCCGGACATGGGCGGCGTTTCGGCCTACGATGCCTTCATGATCCTGTGCGACGGCATCCAGCGCGCCAAGAGCACCACCGGCAAGGCCATGCGCGATCCCATCGCCGCGACCACTGTCCCCGTGGCATTCGGCACAGTGGATCCGATACAGCTCTTTACCTCTTCCGATTGAAGCCTCGTTCCGAACCACTTGATTCTTGCGGGCGGCCGACTGGAAGGGCGCCTTCCAGTCGTGAGCAAAAACGCTTGCTGAAATCGCCAGGCTGCCCAACGTGATGATCATTATACCGCTTGTCGTAATAATGGTCCGAAAACGAGGATGGCGGCATAAGCGGTTGTAACAACATACCGTCCGACAATCGGAACGTTATTTTGACAACCACTATAAGCAAACGATGCGGTTGTTGGTCATGATGCCTCCGTTTCACTGGAACCGATTTCCCATCAAAAAGGCGCATTGGCGGCGGCCTCCGCGTTCCAGGAGGAATCTCTCTTTTTTTGATTCATACACAGGTATGGCCGGTTATTCAAAAACACCCTCGCACATTTACGATCCTGCCTAATAAACGGCCTCGAAGCTCCGCGGGAGATATGCGAAAGATAAGGGGGTTTAAAAAAACAGCCGAAGGCGATAGGATGCCGCAATATCACGACAAGGCCTATCCCATGCATACCGCCTCTTACAAATACCTGACCGAAGCCGACTGGCCGCAGCGCATCGCCGAGTTGGAGCGGATCGCCGGCTGCTGCGAGCTTTGCCCACGGCGTTGTCGCATGAACCGCTTCGAAGGCGAGCGCGGCTTCTGCGCGGCCCCGGGCGAGCTCGTCATCTCGAGCATCTTCC
>Ga0210069_1000069_pt1 | contig 19551 bp, 19 predicted proteins | sample RushSE_TuleB_D2_FD_185568 | JGI IMG/M metagenome (GOLD analysis project Ga0210069, IMG submission 185568) | Wetland microbial communities from San Francisco Bay, California, USA, that impact long-term carbon sequestration - RushSE_TuleB_D2... | ecosystem: Environmental > Aquatic > Marine >... | reverse complement strand
CCCCAACCTCCTCCCAAGGCCTTGTACAGAGCGACCAGGTCGGTCGAGACGGCTCTGGTGCTCAGGGCCAGCGTTTCTTCGGTCAGAAAAAGAGACCGTTGCGCGTCGAGCACGCTGAGGAAGTCCGTCAGCCCCTCGGTGTATAGAGTTTTCGACAGGCTCACGGCTTTGCGGTTGGCGGCGACGGCGGTGATGAGGGATTTGCGGGTCTCCTGTTCCTTCGCGGAGGCGATGAGCGCGTTTTCGGTCTCTTGCAGGGCATTGAGCAGGGTCTGCTGGTAGGCGATGAGCGCTTGCTCCTGCAGGGCCTCCTGCTGCTCGATGGCCGCGCGCGTGCGGCCCGTGTCAAAGACCCGCCAGGTCGCCGATGGGCCGAAAGAAAAGAAACGTTGGGTCCAGTTCAGCCAGGAGGTGAAATCGCTGGAGCGCACCCCCGCCGAGCCGGTGATCGTGAAACGGGGGAAAAGATCAGCCGTGACGACCCCGATGCGGGCCGTGGCCGCATGAATGTCTGCTTCGGCGCGGCGAATGTCCGGCCGCCGGCGCAGCAAATCCGATGGTACGCCGACCGGGACCGAGGGCGGGCCGGCGGGGATGGAAGACGGCGGGGTCAGCTCGGGAACGAGGTCGGCCGGATCCAGGCCCAGCAGGATGGCGAGAGCGTACATGGATTGCCGGGCTGCCGCCTCCAGGGATGGGATCAGGGAGGACGTGGTCGCGACCTGGGCGCTGGCGTTGGCGACATCCAGGCCGCTCACGAACCCGCCCTCAAACCGCTGGCGGGTCAGGCGGGCGCTGTGTTCCTGCGTGGCCAGGTTCTGCCGCGCAATTTCAATCCGCTGCTGAAAGGAGCGCAGTTCGATGTAATTGCGCGCCACCTCGGCCGTCAGCGAAACCAGGACGTCCCGGCGAATCTCCACGGCGGCTTGCAGATCGGCGTCGGCCGCCTCGATGTTGCGCCGGATGCCGCCGAAGATGTCCACCTCCCAGCCGGCGTCGAAACCGGCATCGTAGATGTTCGAGACCACCCCGCGGGTGTCCCCTTTTCGCCAGCCGGAATTCAGGCCTGGATTCCGGCTGCGCTGAGCGGCGCCCGTGGCATCCACCGTGGGGCCGAGCCCGCTCACGGCAATGCCCCGTGCCGCGCGCGCCTGGCGAACGCGGGCCTCTGCCTGTTTCAGATCCAGATTGGACCGCACGGCTCGTTCTTCGAGCGAGGTCAGGATCGGGTCGTCGAAGACCGTCCACCATTGCGCCAAGTCGATGTCGGGAGGCGCAGGGGCGGAGTCGGGGGTGGGTCCGGCCCAGCGGTCCGGAACCGTTGCCTGCGGTGGATGGTAGTTCGGGCCGACCATGCAGCCGTAACATAGAATTACGCAAAGGCCGCCTGCCAGCAGGCAGCCGGCCTTGTGGCGCCATTTTTGAAGCGGTGACCTCATTGCTGAAACCAAGTTGAACCTCCTTGTGGAGCCATTGAGAGTCCACCTCCTGTGGCTTTCCGCAAGCGCATCATTCGTAGCGTAGCGCGTCGATGGGATCCAACTGCGAGGCCTTCCAGGCCGGGTAAAAGCCGAAGAGGATGCCGACGCCGGCCGAAACCAGGACCGCGGCGGCGATGGCCGCCGGCGAGGTCTCGACGGGCCAGCGCAGCAGCAGCTCCACGAGGCGCGACCCGCCGTGACCGATTAGGATCCCGACGCTGCCGCCCACCAGGCAGAGGACCACGGCCTCCACCAGGAACTGCCGCAGGATGTCCCGTGCCCGGGCGCCGACCGCCATGCGCAGCCCGATTTCGCGCGTGCGCTCGGTGACCGAGACAAGCATGATGTTCATGATCCCGACCCCACCCACGACCAGCGATATCATGGCCACGCACAGCAGCAGGTTGGTCATCAGGCGGGTCGTCGAGGTCAGGGTGTTTGTCATCTCGGTCATGTCGCGGATGTTGAAGTCGTTCGGCTCACCGGCGCGGATGCGGTGGCGCTCGCGCAGCACCTCGGTGATCTGCTGAATGGCCGTCGGGATCTCCTCAGGGCTGCGGGCGGCGGCAAGCAACTGGTCGATGTTGGCGAAGCGCACCGGCAGCGGGGTGTTGGCCGCCTGGATCTCCGATTGCTTGGGGTAGAGCTCCGGCGCCTGGCCGGGGTAAAGCTTGTTCAGGGTGTTCACGGAGCTGGTGGCGCTGCCGGCGGCGCTCTGGTTGGTGTTGGCGAGGGTGGAACCCGTCACCCGGTACTTGAGAGTGGTCCAGGGGGTGAGCAGGATGTCGTCCTGGTCCGAGCCCATCATGTTGGCGCCCTTTGCACTGAGCACACCGACCACGCGGAAGGAAACGTTCTTCACGCGGATTTCTCTGCCGATCGGAGATTCCCCCTGGAAAAGTTCGCGGGCAAGGGTCTGCCCGATCAGGCAGACTTTGTTGGCGTTCAGGACGTCGCGCTCGGTGAAGGTGTCGCCGTCGGCCAGGTTCGCCCAGTCCCGGATGTCCAGAAATTCCGGGGTGGTGCCGATCATCTGCTGCGGCACCCAGTTGCGGCTGCCGTAAACCACCTGCGTCCGGGCGCGCACGATCGGGGCCACATTGCGAACGGCCGGGCTGTCGCGCAGGATGGCCTCGCCATCCAAAGGCGTCAGCGTCGTCACGGAACCGGCGCCGAAGCTCACCCCGCCGCTGGCGGCGGTACCGGGCAGCACCAGCAGGACGTTGGCCCCCATGGTGGCGATGGTCTTCTGGATCGCCGCCGAGGACCCGGTGCCGATCTCCATCATGGCGATGACAGCCCCGACGCCGATGACAATGCCGAGGGTCGTCAGCAGGGCCCGCATCGGATTGCGCCGCAGCGCCGTCATGGCCGTGCGCGCCGTGCGATAGATTTTCATGGGACACCCCCCGGCGCTGTTGGCCCCAGGGCGGCTTCCATGGAGGCGCCAAGCGTGTCTTCGACGATCAGCCCGTCGTGAATGCGTATGATCTGCTGGGCGTGCTTGGCCACGTTCGCGTCGTGGGTGACGATGATGATGGTGATGCCGCCCTGCTCGTTGAGCTCTTGGAAGATGCGCAGCACCTCTGCGCTGGTATGCGAATCGAGGTTGCCGGTCGGCTCGTCGGCGAATATCAGCGGGGGGTTGTTGACGAGCGCCCGGGCAATGGCGACCCGCTGCTGCTGGCCTCCGGACAGCTGCGATGGTTCGTGGTCCAGCCGGTCCACCAGGCCGACCCGCTCAAGCACCTTGCGGGCCTGCTTCCGGGCCTGGCGTTCGGAGAGGTGGCCGGCCGTGTAGGAGAGCGGCATGGCCACATTGTCGAGAGCGCTGGTGCGCGGCAGCAGGTTGAAATTCTGGAAAACGAAGCCGAACTTGCGGTTGCGCACCAGAGCGCGCTGATCGGCCGACAACCCCGACACCTCTTCACCATCGAGCCAGTATTCACCGGAGGTCGGCCGGTCCAGGCATCCGAGAATATTCATCAACGTGCTTTTACCCGACCCGGACGCCCCCATCAAGGCGACCAGCTCCCCGCGGGCGACCGTCAACGAGACCCCCTTGAGCACGGGAACGGTGATGTCCCCGAGCTGGTAGGTCTTGTAGATGTTGCGCAGTTCGATGAGTTCCATGGGCCTACCGGGGCCGCCCGCCGCCGGCGGCGCCGCCGCCGCGCGTGAAACTGGGCGTAAAGGGATTGCTGGTGTCGGTTTTGCCGCTGGCCTGCAGCTGGACACCGGTTACCACCATCAGCCCGTCGGCCAGCTGTTCGCCGGCCACCTCGGTCAGGGTGCCGTCGCTCAACCCCACCTGCACCGCCAGGGGCCGCACGCCCTCTCCTTCAGGCAGCCAGAGATTGGCGCTTCCCGGTAGGTCGGCGGGAGCCACCGCCTTTCCCGCGGCGGGTCGCTGGCCCTCCTTGGTTTGCTCTTTGCCCCCGCCGGAACCTGACAAGGTCTCACGAAACCCCGGCGCGACCTGTTCCGCCGTCGGCTTGAACCGCAGCGCCGCATTCGGCACCAGGTACACGTTGCTGCGCCGTTCCAACTCGAATTGCACGTTGGCCGTCAGGTAGGGCAACAGGCGGCCGCTGGAGTTGTCGGTGACCACCTCCACCGTGTACGTGACGACGTTCTGCGTCATGGAGGCATTCAGCCGCACCTTGCCGACTTCGCCCCGAAAGGTCTCGCCGGGGAACGCGTCCACGGTGAAGGTCACCGCCTGGCCTGGTCGGATTTTGCCTATGTCCGCCTCGTTCACCGCCACCCACACCTGCATGCGTCTGAGGTCCTTGGCGATCAGAAACAGGCTGGGGGCGTTCAAGCTGGAAACCACGGTCTGCCCGATGTTCACGCGGCGATCGATGATGACGCCCTTCACGGGAGACGTGATCGTGCAGTAGCCGAGATTGCGCTGGGCCCGCCGCAGAATGGCTTCGGACTGGGCCTGGCCGGCCCTGGCCTGCAGGATCGCCGCCTGGCCTACGGCGAGGTTGGCCACCGCCGTGTCATAGGCCGACTTGTAAGCGTCGTAGCTGGCTTCGGCCAGTGCTTCGGATGGTCCAAGCTTCTGGGCGCGCTGCCAGTCGCGTTCGGTCTGCTGAAGTTTGGCGCGCAGCTGGCCCAGGTCGGCTTCCGCACGCTGCACGGACGCTCGGCCCGCCTGGACCTGGGCCTCGGCTTGAGCTGCATCCGCGGCATAGAGGGAGTCGTCGATCTTGGCGAGAACCGTACCCGCATCCACCATCGACCCGTAGTCGACGGCTTTGCCGGAGGCATCCTTGCCGAAGGCAAGGATCTGACCGGCAATCTGCGCGCCCACATCGATCACTTCCTCCGGCTCCACCGTGCCGGTGGCGCTGATCGACACCAGCAGGTCTCCGCGCTTCACCGGCACGGTGCGATAGGCGACGTTTTGCCCGTTGCCTCGCTGCAGATACCAGGCGGCAGTGCCTGCAAGTGCCGCCAGAAAAATGATTCCCATGATGATCTGTTTGACCCGTCGACTCATGTATGCTCCCTCGGCATTACGGCAAAAACACCAGATAATGTAAACGGAAGATATGCACGCCGATGCGTGTGCACCACCACCGGCTCTAACGCGGCGGACGGCCTGCGGTTGCCGACCTTCCGTCCGAACATGCGCTGCGAATGCGCCTTGGATCAATCAGAGCAACAGCCACTGCACCCGGCAGCCATTGTTGGCGATAGAAGCCACGTGCCCGTCGAAAAAGAACTGGTCGACCGGCCAAGTTCGGTCGGCATAGTCCACGAACAGGCGCGCGCTGCTTTCAATTCGGGCCACCCGACAGCGGGACAGGTCTTTGATCCCCTCGCCGCCGGTTTTCAGGACGGCCTCCTTGGCGGTCCAGTAGCGGAAAAACGTCTGCGGGCTTTCACTGCCCTCGGCCAAGGCCCATTCCTGCTTGGAAGCCGTCTTGCGTAACAGCGCCGGCGAGCAGGGGCGCACCTGCTCCAGGTCGAGGCCGACAACCTCCGGGGCGACCACCCCACCGACATATTCCGGTTTATGGGTCAGCGACCAGAAGTTTCCCTCGAAGGGCAGGGGGGCGCCGCGCGCATCTTTTTCAAGCGGCCCCAGTTCGACATGCATTCGCTCGGCGGACAGCCTCAAGGCCTCCCGGGCGTGGCGGCTGAGGAATTGGACCCGTCGCTTGGGAGGCAGGCCGCGAGCGTCCGGCGGGACCGAAAGGATTACCGGGTAGATGGTTGGGACTATTTTTACGGTTTGAACCATTTCCGCTCCAATTTTCCGGGCTATCCATATCAGGCCCCAGCACCGCTTGCAACGTTTCCATTTCAACATTTTCCAGCATGCGGGGCAAGTTTGTTTGCGCAGTGGCTTTTTTGCGGCGCTGTACCGGGTTTTTGAATTGGCTTGTGTTGCAGAGAGGATTTGGAGTCCAGGGCGGTTTTGGGATCTCTCTAAGGCATTTTTTTAATAATTCTTGACAATGTGACGGCAGAAATCTACAGCACTTCCAAGGTGGAGTGCCGATATGGAGAAAGCCCGGTTGAAATACTTAATTTCCGCTGTTACGGCGCTCTTCCTTTCCGGGTCTACATCTTTACCGTTTCACCATCACGATTTTCCCCTTCAGCTTGTTTCCTGTGCGATCTGCAAGGCTAAAACCTCGACTTCCAGTGCACAATCTAAACCGAATATGGATTGTGGTCTTAACGAGTTGTCAGAGCCCTCCCAAATGACCCTTCAGCTGGTCTGCTACGGGTTGATTGCCCTTCTATCCATTTCTACCACACATTCCGTCCGCCTTTTCACTTTTCCGAACAGAGCTCCGCCCGAGCGCTTCCTTCCGGCATATCGCTTATTACCTTAAGCCGAGAGAGTTAAGTCAAAGCTTAATAATCCTGGATTGGATTGATAATGGTCAGAACGCTGCTTCGCGACACGGCCTCCGTTGCGGGAGAAGTAGGAGGCATGAGATGAAAGGCTATCGTGCCATCCGAAGGGCGATCACGGCGTTGCTTCGAACTCCGATGCGCGCCATGTTAACCGCCCTTGGCATCATCATCGGCGTCGGGTCCGTGATCGCCATGATGGAAATCGGCGCGGGTTCCTCGTCGGCTATCCAGAAGTCCATCTCCACCATGGGTGCCAATGTCCTGAATTTGAGCCCCGGTGCCGCCTCCAGCGCGGGCGTGAGCTTTGGATCGGGCAGCAGCACCACCCTCACGCCCGAAGACGGCGAGGCGATTCTGCGGGAATGCACTGCGGTCCGTGACGTGGCCCCCCTTGTTCACACGCGGGCCCAGGTGGTCCGAGGCAACCGCAACTGGGTTCCGACCTATATCTACGGGTCCACCCCTTCCTATTTGGACGTGCAGAATTGGACCATCGCCGAGGGCGAAAATTTCACGGATCGGGATGTCTTGAACGCAAACAGGGTCTGCCTGTTGGGGCAAACATTGGTCCGCGAGCTGTTTCAAGGTGAAGCGGCCGTGGGCAAGAACATCCGTATCAAAAACGTTTCGTTCCGGGTTGTCGGTATCCTTGGAGGCAAGGGCGCAAACATGATGGGCATGGACCAGGACGACATCATCCTGGCACCCTGGACCACCATCAAGTCCCGTGTGACGGGTTCCATGCTCGAAAACACAAACCAAAGTGCCGGCGGCTCGAGCGGCTCGGCGAACAACCTCAGCGATCTCTACCCCGGCGGGCAGCAAGACCTCTACCCTGAACAATCGGCTATCCAGGCGGCCAACAACCCGATGCCGGTTCGTTTCGCCAATGTCGATCACATTCTGGTGGCGGCGCGGGGCACGGATGACATTCCTTCGGCGATTGACCAGATCACCTTACTGCTTCGCGAGCGCCATCGTCTCCGTCCGGGCGAGGCGGACGATTTCAGGATTCGCGACATGACCGAAATGACGGCGGCCCTCACTTCCACGACGACCCTGATGACCAATCTTTTGCTGTGTGTGGCCATGATCTCCCTGGTAGTGGGCGGTGTGGGGATCATGAACATCATGCTTGTCTCGGTCACCGAACGCACGCGCGAGATCGGCTTGCGCATGGCGGTCGGCGCGCGGGCGCGGGACATCCTGTGGCAGTTTCTGGTGGAGGCGGTGGTTCTCTGCCTGGTGGGCGGCAGTGTTGGAATCCTGCTGGGCCACGGCGGGTCCCGCCTCGTGGAATACATGCTGCGCTGGCCTGTCGAGACTTCGCCGGCTGCCATCGCCGCCGCCGTCATTGTCTCGGCCGGCGTGGGGATCATCTTTGGTTTTTACCCCGCCTGGAAGGCGTCGCGGTTGGACCCCATCGACGCGTTGCGCTACGAATGAGGAGAATGACCTTGATGTCAGCGGTGGAATTCACGGGCTCGAGAATGGCGTTTACGACGATGATTTTGTAGAGATTCCCAAATAAGAATCGGATTTCTCTGAAATATACTTTGGCGCCAGAGGCATAGAACATTCTCTTATTCTGTTGATATTATGCTGCAAGATTTTCTGGTTATGCTGGTTTTGGCCTTTGTTGCTTTTGAGTTAATAGAGCATGTTTTGGCTCCAGTTTTGTGGTTTTTATTAAGGGGTAGAAAAAAATCCGACCACGGCATTGGAGGAATGAAAGGCAAGACGGTTGAAATAAAATACTGGAAGGATAAATCGGGAATAGTCTTATTTCATGCAGAGCGATGGCAAGCCGTGAGTGAAAAACCGATGCAGCCCGGTGAAAAAGCCATCGTAGAGGAGGTCTCAGGCCTGACGTTAAAAGTCAAACCCCATATGGATACCCCCAATGATTAAGCTCGTCGCAACCGAGCCGAATAGAGAACGTGTGCATCGCTGGTTTGTTTAAAATTTTGCAGATCGACGGTCATGAAATGATTAAGAGTGAATATTATAGGCTGGGTGAGTACAAAATTATCGAAGGCGAAGATGGTTATATGTGGTGGGAAACACATTCCGGTTTTTGCTCTGTAAAGATGGGGCGCTGCTTTGTGCGCGGAAGCATTCTGTTCATTGAACCGGGGCACACATCAGAAGAAAATGGATTCTTAAAAGGGGAGTTTCTCGATCGGCTCAAACGTTTGCCAAAGTGGGAAAAGACCAAATACTACATCACAAGTTTTCGCATTTTTAAATGCAACCCCGATCACGCAGAAAAATCTCCATTCGTGGACAATAAATTCCCTCAGCCAACCACCCAAGAGGATGTTTCATATAGGTTGGGCAAATTTGAGATTTTTGAAAAAAGTGACGGCAGCCTGCTCTGGAAGTCATACAGTGGCCGGTCGGCCATTAAAACAGGTCGGGCTTTTGTGGATGGTAACATTCTGTTTTTGGGACGTGGCGAATCCGAAAAAACCGTCATAATAAAAAAAGATTTTCTGGGGCGGCTATCCCTACTGCCTGCTTGGGGGAAAACTCATTATTTCTGTGAACAATACACACGTTACAGCTGTGAAACGAATACAATATGCTATGATTTAGACGAATTTCTTCTGTCGAACAAAAGTGGCAGTGATGCGGTTGTCATTGGAAAAAGATCCACCCGGATGGAATCCGACATAAAGCCAAAAACTGTCGGCGTAATTTTTACACAAAACTCCTTAAAAACCTTTTTGTCGTTCTGCTCTATATCGTTCTTTATTATTTTGAAAGTGCTATTTCTGTTCATTAGAACGGTTTTTAACGTACTAAAATTATTTATTAGCGTGTGTGCGTTGGGTTTGGAACGACTATTAAAATGGGGCTTAAAAACTATTAAATGATTCGACTCGGCGATGAAACCAATCTTTGCAATTCTTGGGGATTATTATGGTGTTGGTCAATTAAAGAGCTAAGATGGTTGGGGTCATTTGGGCCAAAGGGTTCATGGGGCCAAGGGCTCAAGTGAGGTTTTCACTTGAGCCCCGAACCCCTGGTCCCTTCAACTGCTGGTTCAACAGCTCAATGTGTCGGCTGCTGGTTGCTACCGGGCGCCTTGAGGATCATCCGGCAGTCGGCGGCCGTTGCGCCCTGGCCCTCGGCGTGGACGAGCAGGGGGTTGATGTCGAGCTCCATGATCTCCGGGTGGTTGATGGCCAGGTTGGACAGTCCCACCAGGCATTTCTCGACGGTCTCGATGTCGCCCTTGGGCCGGCCGCGGAAGCTCTGCAGCAGCTTGTAGCCTTTGATCTGCCTCACCATTCGCCGGGCTTCGTTGCGGCCGATCGGCGCCAGCCGGAAGGTCACGTCCTGGAACACCTCGACGAAGATGCCGCCGATGCCGAACATCAACAGCGGCCCGAACACCGGGTAGCGGTTCAGGCCCAGGATGATCTCGGTTCCCGAAGACGCCATCTTCTGGACCAGCACGCCCTCGATGATCGCATCCGCCTTATAGGCGCGGGCGCGGGCGACGATGGCGTCGAAGGCCTGTTTGGCCTCCTCCGGGGTTTGCAGCCCGACCATGACACCCCCGGCATCCGATTTGTGCAGGATCTGCTCGGAGACGATTTTCATCACCACCGGGAATCCCATCTCCGCGGCAATGGCCGCAGCCTCATCGGTGCTTTTGGCCAGCTTTGTCGGCAGCACTGAAAAGCCGTAGGACTCTAAGATGCCGATGCCGTCGAGCTCGCCGAGGCGGGTCTTGCCGCGGGCGAGACAGTCCTTGATGATCTGGGAGGCGCGGTCCCGGTCGAACTTCAGGTTGTACTGGGCGAGGTGCTGGCGGTTCAGCCAGTTGGAGTATCGGTAGAGCGCACCGAAAGCCTTGGCCGCGTTTTCCGGGAATTTGTAAACAGGGATGCCGCGGTCCTGCAAATACTTGACCCCTGCGGACACGTCGATCACCCCCATGAAGCAGCACAGGATCGGCTTGAAGGACTTGCGCGCGATGCGCGCGATGGCCTCGGCCGTGCCCCGAACGTCGGTCATGGACTGCGGGGTCAGGATGACGAGCGCGCCGTCCACGCCCTCGTCGCGGATGACGGCGCCGAGCGCGTTTTCGTAGCGATCGATGGTGGCATCGCCGATGACATCCACCGGGTTCTTGAGGTTGGCGGTGCTCGGCAGGTGGCTCGCCAGGGTTTCGATGGTTTCGTCCTTGAATTTGGCGAGCTCCAGGCCCGAAAACATGGTCATGTCGGTGGCGACGATACCCGGCCCGCCCGCGTTGGTGACAATGGCCACGCGGTTGCCGGCCGGCACCTTGCGGCGCAGCTTGCCCAGTTCGCTTTCGTTCTTGTAGGCAAAAGCGGTGGCAAAGTCGAACAGCTCATCGATCGAGTCGACCCGGATGATGCCGGCCTGCTGGAAGATGGCGTTGTAGACGCCCTCGGTGCCGGAAAGCGACCCCGTGTGCGAGGCGGCCGCCTGGGCGCCGGCGCTGGTGCGGCCGGACTTGATCACCAGGACCGGCTTCGGCCGGTAGTCGCCGCAGGTGATCTCCTTGACGGCTTGGATGAACTCCGGCCCGCGCCGCAGTTCTTCGATGTAAAGCAGGATCACTTCGGTGTCGTGGTCCTGGTGCAGGTAGCGCAGCAGGTCCAGTTCGTCGACGTCGGCCTTGTTGCCGATGGAGATGAACTTGGAGAACCCGAAGTTGCGGTCGGCGGCGAAATCGAGCACCGCCGTGCACAAGGCGCCGCTCTGGGAGATGAAGGAGATGTTGCCGGCCTTGGGCATGCGCGCGGAAAAACTCGCGTTCAACCGGACGGCGGGCAGGGGATTGATGACCCCCAGGCAGTTCGGGCCGATCAGCCGCACCCCGGCCTCCCGGCAGACGGACACGATGCGGTCTTCGATCTCGCGGCCCTCGGGGCCCACTTCCCGGAAGCCGGCCGAGACGATGACGATGCCCTTAACCCCCTGGGCCACGGCATCCTGGATGGACTGCAGCGCCGCCTTGGGCGGGAGGATGATGATGCCGAGGTCCACCTGGTCGGGCACGTCCTTGATCGAGGGGTAGGCCCGCACGCTCGAGATTGAGCGCGCGGTCGGGTTGACCGGGTAGAGCGTCCCGGTGAACCCGCCCTTCAGGATGTTGACGAAAATGTCGTGGCCGACTTTGCCCGGCGTAGTCGAGGCGCCGATCACCGCCACCGATTTCGGCGACAAAATGGCATCCAACGGTTCTATGACGAAATTATTTTCCATACCTCTAACTCCTCCTTTGCATGCGTCCCATCGTAGGGGTTTTATTCGTTTCCATTTCCGGATTCCTTCAGCTCCGCTTTGATCTTCATCGCTTCCGTGTAGACCGCCTGGCGCGGCAGCCCGTGCGCGCGTGCCACTTCTTTCGCCAGTTCCGCAACCCCCTTGGATGGTGATGACAATTCCCGTCGGATGTCTTCCCGGGCCTCCTCCCAGGAAGAAGGCCCTTCATCGGCTCTGCCTGCTATCAGAAGGGTGCATTCGCCTTTGATGTCGCTGCGGCGGTTCAGGCTCTCCAGGATCTCGCTGAGGCCGCCGCGAATGAATTCCTCATATCGTTTGGTCATCTCCCGGGCCAGGACCGCACGGCGGTCGCCGAAGACCGGGAGCATCTCCGAGATCAAGGCCGTGATGCGCTGCGGAGACTCATACACTATGACGGTTCGCGCTTCGGAGGCAAGCGCCTTTATCTGCCGGGCGCGCTTGCCGGCCTTTTTGGGCAGGAAGCCCTCGAAGACGAAAGCGTCCGTGGGCAGCCCGGACGCCGACAGGGCGGCCGCGGCCGCCACCGCCCCCGGCACGGGAACCACTCGCAGTCCAGCGGCCGCGGCCGCGGCGACGATGCGGTAGCCCGGATCGGAGATGCCCGGCGTGCCGGCCGTGGTGACCACGGCGATCGAAGCGCCCTGCTGCAGGCGGCGCATGAGATCAGGGGTCCGCGCAATTTCGTTGTGCTCATGATAGGAAACGAGCGTCGTGGTGATCCCGAAGTGCCGCAGCAGCTGGCCGGTTTTGCGGGTGTCCTCGGCCGCGACGAGGTCCACCGTTTTCAGCACGGAGAGGGCCCGCAGCGTGATGTCCTCGAGATGACCGATAGGGGTGGCCACGACGTAGAGCGTCCCGGGCCCCTTGGGGCGGCTGCGACTATCCATAGAGGAGTTCGAAGGCATTCGGAATGATTTCCACCTCCGGCGGCTGCGCCGTGGAGTGAATGGCCACGACGTCGAAGCGGGCCTTGGATTGGCTTTGCCCCGTGGTCTTCAGGTAGTAAAGGGCCACCATGGAGATTTTGCGCTGCTTGCGCGGCGTGACCGCTCCTTTCGGGTTGCCGAAGTGCAGGGACCGCCGCGCCTTGACTTCAACGAAGACGATGGTGCTGCCGTCCCGGGCGATGATGTCGATTTCCCCCAGCGGCGTGCGGTAGTTGGTCTCGATGATTTTATACCCCTTCTTGCGCAGCAGACGGGCTGCGAGGGCCTCGCCGGCCTCACCGTATTGTTGGCGCGGGTGCGGCATGGGCAGCCCCCTCGGGCGCGGGCAGGTGTTCCCGGACGCCCCTGAACGTGCGCCGGTGGATGGGCGAGCAGCCGAAGGTGCGAATCGCTTGCCGGTGGTCCTGGGTCGGGTAGCCCTTGTGACGGGCGAAACCGAAATGCGGGTAGTGCAGATGATAGATCTCCATCAGCCGGTCGCGGCTGACCTTGGCGACGATCGACGCAGCGGCAATCGTGATGCTCAGGGCGTCCCCTTTGGGGATTGCATTTTGGGGCAAGTCCAGCGGGATGGGGAACGTGCCGTCGATCAGGAGGTAGTCCGGCGGCGGGCTCAGGTTGGCCACGGCGATCGCCATGGCTCGAAGCGACGCCTGCAGGATGTTGATGCGGTCGATTTCGACGGCATCGACGATGCCGATCCCCACCGTCAAGGCCTGGCTGTAGATGGTGCGGTAGAGCCGGTCGCGCCGGGCAGGGGTGAGCTTTTTTGAATCGGTCACGTGCGGGTCGGAGAAATCCACCGGGAGCACCACCGCCGCGGCGACCACCGGTCCGGCCAGCGGCCCGCGGCCGGCCTCGTCAATGCCGGCGATGCATTGGTATCCGCGGCGGGCGGCTTGATGTTCGTATGCCCACAGGTCCATCAGGTTGGCAGGTCGTTCGTGGCGGCCGTGGCCGGACGGCCGCTTTTTCGGCAGACAACCTGCATTCCTCAACCGGCTAGGTCAGGCGCTTCTCGCGGATACGGGCCGCCTTGCCTCGGAGGTTGCGCAGGTAGTAGAGTTTGCCGCGCCGCACCCGGCCCCGGGTGATGATCTCGACCCGGTCAATGGACGGCGAATGCATGGGGAAGATGCGCTCCACGCCGACGCCGTAGGAGACCTTGCGTACGGTGAAGCTGGCGCCCATGTTTCCCTCGCGCCGGCTGATCACCACTCCCTGAAAGGCCTGGATGCGTTCTTTTTCACCCTCTTTTATTTTAACGTGGACTTTGACGGTGTCGCCCGGAATGAAGTCGGGCAGGTCCATCCGCATCTGTTCGCGTTCGATCAACTCGAGCTTGTTCATCTCTCATTTCCTCCAGACAAATTTCGATGGTGCTGAAATTTGGAATATTATTCCAAAACAATGCATTTCGTCAACAAAATAGTTGCTTCAGCGACGCTTGCGGCCGGGCGCATCCGTCCGACCGCCGACAAGCTCGCCCAGGTGTGAGTGCCAGCGCCGCAGGATTTCGGCTTCCTCCGCCGTCAGCGCCCGCTCCTGCAAAAGATCCGGACGGTTGACCAACGTCCGCATGAGGGAGGACTCGAGCCGCCAGCGTTCAATGTTGCCGTGGTGGCCGCTCAAGAGCACCTCGGGGACTTCCGCACCCTCGAACACCGGCGGTCGGGTGTAGTGGGCATGCTCTATGAGCCCGTCGGAAAAAGAGTCGCGCGCGGCCGAATCCTCGCCTCCCAGGACGCCGGGGATCAGCCGGGTCACGGCGTCGATTACCGCCATGGCGGCGATCTCCCCCCCGGTCAGGACGTAGTCCCCGACGGACAGCTCATCCGAGATGAGGTCGTGGCAGAGGCGGTCGTCCACCCCTTCGTAGCGTCCGCAGACGAGAATGAGCCCCTTCAGACCCGCGAGTTCCCGGGCCAGGGCCTGGTTGAAGACGCGCCCCTGGGGGGTCATGAGAATCGTGCGTGCCTCGGGCGCCATCTGCCGGGCGCGGCGAATGGCGGCGGCCAAGGGCTCGGGCTTCATCACCATGCCGTTGCCGCCCCCGTAGGGCCGGTCGTCGGTGACATGGTGCCGGTCGTCGGCGAAGTCCCGGATGTTGAGCGCCGCCGCCGAGATCGCCTGCTGCTCGATCGCCCGGCGGACCATGCCGTGCGACCACAGCCCGTCGAACATTTCCGGGAAAATCGTGAGCACCAGGATCCGCATGCCGCCGCTACTCCTGATCCAGGCCCTCGGGCAGATCGACCTGCATGCGGCGTGCCGTGAGGTCGACGGCCTTCACCACGGATTTGAGCGCCGGTACGAGGATCTCTTTGCCCGCGCCTTTCACCACATACACGTCGTTGCTGCCGGTCTCGAAAATGGATTCGAGCCGACCGAGAGAACGGCCGTCGACGGAAACCACCTCGAGCCCGATGAGGTCGGCCCAGTAATACGTGCCTTCTGCGAGAGCCGGGAGCGTCGCCTTGTCAATGAACAGGTCGCAGCCGGTCAACGCCTCCGCCTGGCTGCGGTGGGTGATCCCGGACAGGAACAGAACGGCCCCCCGCCCCTGAGGCCTGACCTCGCCGACTTCGTAAACCGCTTCTTCTCCGTTGGCGCCGAGCGCCCGAATCGGAAGGCCGGCCGTGAACACGTCGAGGGATTCGGCATAGGATATCAGTTTCAGGCCGCCCTGCATCCCGTGGGCCCCCGCCAATCGTCCGATAAGAATGATGCGTTCGTCGGGCACCGCTTATTCGAGAATCTCCAGGACCGTGCGCTTCTTGAGCTTGGCCGACGCGGCGCCCAGGATGGTGCGCATGGCCCGGGCGTTGCGGCCTTCTTTGCCGATGACCTTGCCCAGGTCCTCCTTGGCGACCTTGAGTTCAAGCACGGTGGTCTGGTTCCCTTCCACCTCGGTGACTATGACCTGATCGGGGTTGTCCACCAGTGCCTTCGCTAGGAGCGTGATCAGATCTTTCATGGTGTCGTCTCCTCAGTTGGCTGTTGAGAACGTCACATCGAGACCTGCTATGCGCGCAGCGGCTTCTTTCCGCCGCTGCGGAACTGCGCGGTTTCATCGGCGCATGCCTTGCCCTCGGGCGTGACCCGGACGGGTGAAACCGCCTCTACGCCTTTTTACCAAGAACGCCCTCTTTTTTCAAAAGGCTTCTGACGGTGTCGGTGGGGGTGGCGCCCTTGCTCAGCCAGTACTGCACCCGCTCCGATTTGAACGTGACCTTGACGGGGTTGGCCTTGGGGTCGTAGGTGCCGACGTTTTCCAGGAACCGGCCGTCACGCTTGCTGTCGCTGTCGGCTACCACGATCCGGTAGTAGGGTTTCTTGGTGGCGCCGTGGCGCGCGAGTCTGATTTTTACTGCCATGTCTCGATCTCTCCTTCAGAACGGCAGCATCCCGCGACGGGAGCCGCCTTGGTTGAACTTTTTGAGCATTTTCAACATCTGGGCGTAGTTTTTCAAAAGGCTGTTGACGTCCTGGATGCGGGTTCCGCTGCCCTGCGCGATCCGGCGCCGGCGGCTGCCGTTGATGATGCCGTGCTGCCGCCGCTCCATGGGCGTCATGGAGTTGATGATCGCCTCGATCCTGACGAACTCCCGGTCGTCGACCTCAAGGTCTTTGAGGTGCTTGATCTTGCCCATCCCGGGGATCATCTTCAGGATGTCTGACAGCGAGCCCATTTTTCGCACCTGGGTGAGCTGGTCCCGGAAGTCATCCAGAGTGAACTGGTTCTTGCGAAGTTTTTTCTGGAGCTCGGCCGCCTGCTTCTGGTCGACGGCCTCCTGCGCCTTTTCGATCAGACCGAGCACGTCCCCCATGCCGAGGATGCTCGAGGCCATGCGGTCGGGATGAAACGGCTCGAGGGCGCTCAGCTTTTCGCCGACGCCGACGAACTTGATCGGTTTGCCGGTGATCGCCTTGATGGACAGGGCCGCACCGCCGCGGGCGTCGCCGTCCATTTTGGTCAGGATGACGCCGCTGATGTCCAGCTGATCGTTGAAGGACTTGGCGATGTTGACTGCGTCCTGGCCGGTCATCGCGTCGGCCACCAGCAGGATGTCCGAGGGCCGAATGGTCGTCTTGATCCGGCCGAGCTCGGCCATGAGCTCTTCGTCGATGTGCAGGCGGCCGGCCGTGTCGAGGATCAGCGTGTCGCAGCCGTTTTGAAACGCCCCTGCCTTGGCCTCCAGGCAGATCTGCACCGGGTCCTGGTTCGTCGTGGACGGGAACACCGGCACTCCCAGCTGGCTGGCGATCGTCTTGAGCTGATCGATGGCCGCCGGACGATAGACGTCGGCCGGAACCAGAAACGGCCGCCGCCCGGCCTTGCGCAGCTGGGCTGCGAGCTTTCCGGCAGTGGTGGTCTTGCCGGAGCCCTGCAGCCCCACCAGCATCACGGCGGCCGGCGGCGGCCCCGCAAGGTTCAGCGCCTCATGACGCGAGCCCATCAGCTCGGTCAGCTTCTCGTTGACGATCTTGACCACTTGCTGGCCGGGGGTGAGGCTGGCCAGCACCTCCTGGCCCAGGGCACGGGAGCGCACGTCTTCAATGAAGCCTTTGACCACGCGGTAGTGGACGTCGGCTTCGAGCAGGGCCATGCGGACTTCCTTGAGGCCCTCCTCGATGTTCGCCTCGTTCAGCTTGCCGTGCCCGCGCAGCTTCTTGAAAGCGGATTCGAGCTTGTCGCTTAGATTTTCGAACATAAAAACTCTGCCGTTGATTTACAAATTCTTGAAATTACAATTGCATCGGTGCTATGTCAAGTCAAAAAGGTAAGGATTCAGGCATTCGAGGGGTCTGTGGGTGTGGCAAAGGACAAGGGATGGGTCTTTTGCCTTCAGCGCTACCCCTATCACATTCCGGGGCATCTCGTAAACAGACTCCTTTCGAATTTGATCCCGGATTGTCCGGGTTGCGGCGGAAGAGGACCATGGTTTCGGAGGCCGAGCCTATCAATATTCTGAACGTTTCCCGGGAACAGCTCTCGGGCTGGCTGGTCGAACGCGGGATCGCCGCCTATCGGGCGGGCCAGATCCTGAAGTGGGTCTACCGCCGCCAGAAGGACAGCTTCGCCGAGATGTCGGACATCGCCAAGGATGTGCGCGCCCTTCTGCCGCAGCATTTCAGGATTCCGCGGCTGGAGATCCGGGCCATGCAGACCTCGGCGGACGGGACCCGCAAGTACCTTTTCGGGCTTGCGGACGGCGAGAACATCGAAAGCGTTCTGATCCCCGAACGCGACCACTACACCCTGTGCGTGTCGAGCCAGGTGGGCTGCGCCCAGAACTGCGGGTTCTGCCTGACGGCCAAAAGCAAGCTGCGCCGCAACCTCGCGCAGGGGGAGATTCTCGCGCAGGTCCGCGACATCAAGAAGGATCTTCCCCGGCCTGAGCAGCTCACCAACCTCGTTTTCATGGGCATGGGGGAGCCGCTGGCCAACTTCGACCACCTCATGGGCGCGCTCGCAATCATCACCGACAGCGACATCGGGCTCGGGTTCGCCGCCAAGCGCGTGACCGTGTCCACGGCCGGCCTGGTGCCGAAGATGCTCGAGTTCGGCCGGCAGTCCCGGGTGAGCCTGGCGGTTTCACTCAACGCCGCGGACGACGAAACACGCAGCCGCCTCATGCCGATCAACCGCACCTACCCGCTGGAGACGCTGCTTGCCGCCTGTCGCCGCTACCCGCTGCCGGCCGGCCGGCGCATCACCTTCGAATACATCCTGATCAAGGGGGTCAACGACTCGCCGGAGGATGCCCGCCGCCTGGCCCGGCTGCTGCAGCCGATCCGCTGCAAGGTCAACCTCATCCCCTTCAACCCCCACGAGGGCAGCGGGTTCGAGCGGCCACCGGAGGAAACCATTTTGGCCTTCCAGGAGGTCCTCGTGCGCAAGCATTTCACCGTCATCATCCGCCAGAGCAAGGGGCAGGATATCTCCGCCGCGTGCGGGCAGCTGCGCGCCCGCAGTGCAGAAACTTCGTGAGGAACCAAATTTCGGCGTTGCCCTTCGGCACGCGGGCGCCTTGAACTTGGGCTCCTCGCGAAGCCTCCGGCTAAAATCCAAATGGGCCCTTTCCATCCAATCTTCAAGTTAGTACCTTCAAGCCGTTCATATCATTAACTTGCGCACCTCGTCGGGCGGCACGGCGATGGCCTGGATGACTTCCTCGCCCGCGGGCCGCCTTACCACCACATCCACGGGAGACAGCTTCGGGGCCCGGCTGTAGCCGACGCAGACGGCGGCCGCCAGCAAAAGGGTGTTCTTGTCCGGCTCCCCCTGCAGCACCCCGACGGGGCTGGGGTAGTCCCGCACGTCGAGCAGCACGTCCCGTGCCGGGTTGTGGTATTGCAGGGCGCTCTCGTTGTCATTTTCGGTGCGGCCGACGATCAGCTTGGCCTGGCGGTTCAGCCGGAAGTGCCGGCCGAACTTCAGGAGCTGGACCTCGCTTTCAGTGCAGTCGGTGCCATGGTCAAAGAGATCCTTCAATCGCCGGCTGAACCCCTTGTCCGTGAGCAGGCAACCTCCGGCCGGCGCCGGGTATTCCGTGATGCCGAAGACCTTGGCGAGCGCGATCTGGTCCCTGCGCCCGCGGCCGTGGATGTCGAGCAGCCGCTCGCGGTCCACCAACCCCTGCTGCTCGGGAATGGTTTCGGGCAGGTGTTTTGCGCAGAGGGGTCTAAGTATGTAGCCGGCCAGGCCGGAGTGCTTTTCAACATATCGCAGCGACGGCTTGGTCTGGGACATGGGCCGCTGGCCGAGCACCTCGCCGCTGAAGAGGAAATCGAAGCCCTTCTCGCGCATGATCTCACCGGCCAGGCGGAACATCAGCGTGTGGCAGTCCATGCAGGGGTTCAGGTGCTTGCCGTAGCCCGCGGGCGGGTGGCGCAGCATGACCATGTAATCGGCAAAGATGGGCTTCACCGTCAACGGGATT
>Ga0210069_1000067_pt1 | contig 19655 bp, 15 predicted proteins | sample RushSE_TuleB_D2_FD_185568 | JGI IMG/M metagenome (GOLD analysis project Ga0210069, IMG submission 185568) | Wetland microbial communities from San Francisco Bay, California, USA, that impact long-term carbon sequestration - RushSE_TuleB_D2... | ecosystem: Environmental > Aquatic > Marine >... | reverse complement strand
CTGTGCCGCCGGTTCCTCACGGTGTACGGCTCCCCGAACTTCATCCGTACCCCTTCCATGCAGGACGCCTATGAGATGGCGCTCTACCTGACCCAGGGCAACCGGGCGATGGCCGGCTTCGATGTCGGCCAGGCCACCTACGTGCTGAGCTTCGGCAGCGGTCTGGTCGAAGGCTGGGGATCCCCGCCGTATATGTTCCGGGCCAAGGGCGCCATGCAGGCAAAGGGCGGCCGGTTGAGCCAGGTCGATGCGCGGCTCTCCAAGACCGCCGCCAAGGCCGATCAGTGGCTGCCCGTCAAGCCCGGCACGGACGGCGTGCTGGCCCTGGGCCTGATCCACGTGATCCTCAAAGAGGGCCTTTATCGGAAGGACTTTGTGGCAGACAAGGCCGGCGGCCTGGACTCACTCAGGAACCTCGCCGGCGATGCCTACGCACCGGAGGCGGTTTCCAAAGCGACCGGCCTCGAGGCCAAGACGATCGTCGACCTGGCGAAGGCCTTTGCCGGTGCCAAAAAACCACTGGCGATCTGCGGCCGGGGTGCGGGCCGGGTGCCGGGAAACGTGCAGGAGTACCTGGCCGTCCACTTTCTGAATGCGCTCGTGGGAAGCATCAACACGCCGGGCGGCGTGATCGCCGTGCCTGAGCCCGACTATATCCGCTGGCCCGAGCCGGAGATGGACGCCGTCGCTTCCAAGGGCATGCAGCAGCCGCGGGTGGACGGTGCCGGCACAAAGAGCTTTCCCGTGACCCGGTACCTGCTGAACCGTTTGCCCGAAGCCCTGGCCGCGGGGTCGACCGCGCCGGTTCAGGTGCTTTTCGTGAGCAGCGCCAACCCGGCCTACAGTCTCGTGGACACTCAGAGCGTGGTCAAAGCGCTCGAGAAGATCCCGCTCATCGTGAGTTTTTCGTCTTACATGGATGAAACGGCCGCCATGGCCCACTACGTCCTGCCGAGCCCCATCTACCTGGAGCGCTTCGAGGACGTTCCGGTCGCCCTGGGGTTCCCCAAGCCTATCATCGGGCTCACCAAGCCGGTGGTGAAGCCGCTCTTCAACACCCAGCCCACCGGGGACGTGGTGATCCGGCTCGCGAAGGCGGTCGGCGGCACGGTAGCCGGCGCTTTCAAGTGGGAGAGCTACGAAGCCTGCCTCAAGCAAACACTCGGCAACACGTGGGAGCCCCTCAAAAAGAACGGCTACCAGGTCGACGCCAAGTTTGCCCCCGGCCCGTTTGAAACCCAGAGCAAGAAATTCGAATTCACAAATGCCGACATCGCCCAGCTTCCGGCCTACGCCGCTCGCAAGGCGCCGGGGGACGAAACCTCCTATCCGCTGACCCTCGTTCCCTACGATTCCATGCGGCTTACCGCCGGCGCCATCGGGTCTCCGCCCTTCCTCGTCAAGTCCCTCGAGGCCACCGTGCTTTCCAAGAACGATGTGCGGGTGGAGGTCAACCCGGCGACGGCCAAGGAGATAGGGCTCGCCGACGGCGCCGATGCCGTGCTGAGTACGCCCAAGGGCAACGCCAAGGTCAAGGTGTATCTCTTCGACGGCATCATGCCCGGCTTGGTCGGCATGGTGCGCGGCCTGGGGCACACAGCCTACGACCGGTTCCTGGCCGGCAAAGGGGTGAACACCAACGATCTGATGGGCTCCGTGGAAGACCCCGGGACCGGCCTTGAGGCCGTCTGGGGCATCCGGGCGAAGCTGGCGAAGGCGTAGCGGATTGCATGCGGTCGCAGGACAGATCTGAACCAATTGCCAACTAAGGGTGTTCGAATGGATCAGCAGAAGAACAAGAAGTACGGAATGGTCATCGACTTGGACAAGTGCACGGGGTGCGGGTCCTGCATGGTGGCCTGCATGGCCGAGAACAACGTGCCGTTTCGTGAAGACGACACCGACAAGCTGTTGAGCGTGTCCTGGATGCAGGTTTACCGGCTGTCCAACGGCAAGGCGTTTCCGCAGACGGAGGAGTGTTATCTTCCCCGGCCCTGCCAGCAGTGCGAGGGGCACCACGGCCATTCCCCCTGCGTGTCGGTCTGCCCCGCCACGGCTACCGACTACGACATGCACACCGGCATCGTGAGCCAGATATACACCCGCTGCTTCGGCTGCCGATACTGCATGGCCGCCTGTCCTTACCACGTGCGTCAGTTCAACTGGTGGGACCCGGTTTGGCCGACCGGCATGGAGCGTTCACTCAACCCGGATGTTTCCGTGCGCATGCGCGGCGTGGTCGAGAAGTGCAGCTTCTGTTTCAGCCGCTATCAGACTTCGATGAACAAGGCCTTTTTGGAAGGCCGCCGCGAGTTGGAGGAGCATGAGTACCAGACGGCCTGCACCCAGGCCTGTCCGGCGGGCGCCATCATTTTCGGCGACTTGAACAACCCCAAGCACGCCGTTCACAAGCTGGCCCAGCCGGACTTGGCCCATGAGGGCAAACCTCGCAACCCCAAAGCCTTCCGGCTGCTGGAGCGGCTGGGCACCAACACCAAGGTGTACTACCTGTCTAACAGGGAGTGGGTCCGCAAGGCGGGCGACAACGAGGTCAAGAAAGCCTGACGAGACGGGGGATCCCGCAACGCAGGCCAACCGGATGCGCAAAAAACCTAAACCGGCAACGAGGTAGGAGATATGGATTCGGCTTTGATACCCAAAGGGGTGAAGCGCTGCCCGATCGGTCAGTTTGCCCTCTTCATCGCCGTGGTCGGCGCCGTCCTGCTGTGGGGGGTGGTGGCGATGCTCCTGATTTACATCAAGGGGCTGAACCAGACCAACATGAACAACGCCTACGGGTTTGCGCTGTGGATCTGGGCGGACCTGGCCGTCATCGCTCTGGGCGGCGGGGCGTTTTTCACCGGGCTGCTGCGCTACATCATCGGCAAGGACGAGCTCAAGAACATCATCAACTATGCCGTGCTCATCGGGTTCGTCTGCTACAGCTCGGCGTTGCTGATTCTTGCCATCGACGTGGGCCAGCCGCTGCGGGCCTGGTTCATTTTCTGGCACGCCAACGTGCACTCCATGCTGACGGAGGTGGCCTTCTGCCTGACCTGCTACTTCGGCGTCCTGACCATCGAATACGTGCCCCTGGTCCTGGAAAACCGTCAGGTCGACAAGGTCCCCTTTTTCCACCACCTCAGCCATAACATGCACGGGATCATGGCGATTTTCGCCGCTACCGGCGCCTTCCTGTCGTTCTTCCACCAGGGATCATTGGGCGGGGTGAGCGGCGTGCTGTTCGGCCGGCCCTTCGGCTTTCGCACGGGCATCAACATCTGGCCCTGGACCTTTTTCCTCTACACGTGGTCGGCGGCCGCCTGCGGTCCCTGCTTCACCATCTTCATCACCCGGATCACCGAGATGGTCACCCGCAAGAAGCTGGTGAAGGACAACGTCATCGACCTGCTTGCCAAGATCGCCGGCTGGATGCTGCTGACTTACATCATTGCCAAGATCATCGACACCGTGTACTGGGCGACGGTGACGGCCCCGGCCATGGGCTTCACCCTGATGGATTTTTACTCCAACAACCCCGGGTCGGTCTACGGGATCTGGATCCTGATAGCCGAAGTCGGCATCTGCGGCCTGCTGCCGGCGGTGATGCTGGTTTCTAGCGGCATACGTCGGAACCCGACCCTGCTCTTCATCGCCGTGACACTCGCCGCGATCGGCGCGTGCCTAAATCGCTGGGTCATGGTGCTGCAGACCCAGGCGGTGCCGGTGCTGAGCTTCGAAGAATGGTTCACCTACATGCCAAGCTGGCAGGAGATCGCCACAACCATTCTGCCGGTCGCCTACGGCATCATCATGATCGCGCTCTCCTACCGCTACCTTCCCATTTTCCCGCAGGAGCGGGAGCTGAATCCGATTGAAGGAGGCAAATGATGTTCCCGTTCAGCTTTGAATGGATTTGGGATATGAGCCACATGGTCTTCCACGGCGGCCTGTGGTACGCACTTTCCGTCATCGGCATGGGGCTGACCTACTGCGTCATCAAAGCGGTTTACGACACCGTCAAGGGCCCGGGCGGAGGCCACGGCCACGGTCATCACTGATCCGTCCGCAGAAAAGCGGTCAAGCGCTCTTCCCGCCCATGGCGCGGGGAGGGCGCTTTTTTTGTTTGCATGAAAATGGTGTTTAGTGTTTATTGTTCGGTATTTGGTCGCTCCCATTTCATGAACACCATTTTTCGCCATGCAGAATCAGCCAGACACAAACACCAAACACTCAAATGGACAAAATCGTCATCCACGGCGGCCGGCGTCTTGAGGGTACCGTCCGTATCAGCGGTTCCAAGAATGCCGCCCTGCCCATCCTTTTTTCGGCGCTGTTGACGGACGGGGTCAGCACTTTCTCCAACGTACCCAATCTGCGGGACATCGACAGCACCCTGCTCCTGCTCTCCACCCTTGGCGTGCGGGTCGAAGCCGCCGCCGGCGCGGTGCGGATCGATGCGGGCGGGCTCAACTGCTGCGATGCCCCCTATGACCTCGTGCGCAAGATGCGTGCCTCGGTGCTGGTGCTGGGGCCGCTGGTGGCCCGGATGAAGCGCGCCCGGGTGTCGCTTCCCGGCGGCTGCGCCATCGGCGCCCGGCCGATCAATCTGCACTTGAAGGGCCTGGCCGCCCTGGGGGCCGAGATCGCGCTCGAGCATGGATATGTCACGGCGTCGGCCCAACGGCTGAGAGGAGCCGAAATCTACTTTGACATCGTCACCGTCACCGGGACGGAGAACCTCCTGATGGCGGCCGCTTTGGCCGAGGGCACCACGGTGCTGCGCAACGCCGCTCGTGAGCCGGAGGTGGTGGCGTTGGCCGAGGTGCTCACCCGCATGGGGGCGGACATTGCCGGCGCCGGGACTCCTGAGATCACCATCCGCGGCGTGGGCTCGCTCCGGCCGGTTTCAACGGAGATTATTCCGGACCGGATCGAGACGGGGACGTTCATGGCGGCAGCGGCTCTCACCGGCGGCCGCGTCTTGATAACGCACTGCGAACCGCAGCACGTCGGCGCCACCACGGACAAGCTGCGGCAGGCAGGGGTCCAGATCACCGCGCAGGGCCGGACCCTCATGGTTCAGGGGCCGGAGAAGCTTGCCAGTGTTGACGTCATGACCCAGCCCTACCCGGGGTTCCCGACGGACATGCAGGCCCAGTTCATGGTGATGATGAGCGTCGCCGACGGGGTGAGCGTCATCTCCGAGACCATCTTCGAGAACCGTTTCATCCACGTGAGCGAGCTGCGGCGCATGGGTGCCGATATCATCGTGTCCGGGGACACTGCTACGGTCAGGGGCGTGCCGCGGCTATCCGGCGCGCCCGTGATGGCGAGCGATCTGCGCGCGAGCGCCTGTCTGGTGCTGGCCGGCCTCGTGGCCGACAACACCACCGAGGTCCAGCGCGTCTACCACCTGGATCGGGGGTATGAGGCCATCGAGCAGAAGTTTTCGGCGTTGGGCGCGGCCATCCGCCGGGTCAAATGACGGCATTTCTGCCGCCTGCGGCGGAAAAAATTTATTTCGGTTAATCGTGCGTGCCGAAGGCCATGCAGGCTGAGAAATTCTACCATCGCCCCGTCATCCCGCTGACCGCCGCACTGATGGCGGGCATCGCCTTGGGCTCCGCGATGCCGGGATTTGGGATGTGGGCGCTGGCGCTGGCCGTGGTGAGCGGCGCTGCAGTCGTTTGCTGCCTGGTCCGCCGCGCGTCTGCCCTGATATCTCCTCTGTTGCTTTTTGCCGCCCTTGGATATTTATCCCTGCAGCCGTGGGTTCACCCTCGGTTTCCGGATAACCACGTCAGCCGCTTCCTCGACACGGGGCCGTGGCGTATTATTGGGGTCGTGGATGCCCGCCCGCTTGAGTTTGAGAGTCGGACCCGGCTTGTCTTGCGGGTCGAACGGCTGGAAAGCGATCGGGTAACGCACGAGGTGAGCGGATTGCTGCGGGTCACGGTGGCCGGAGAGGCTGCCGGGGTGGATCAAGGGGACCGCGTCTCGGTTCACAGCCGAATCCGGGCCCTCCGCAATTTCAACAACCCGGGCGGGTTCGATTTCAAGCGCAGCATGGCCTACCGCGAGATCTGGGGCAGTGCCTTCGCCGACGGAAAGAATTTGAGATCCCTGGAAAGAGAGGCGCAGACCGGTTGGCTGGGGGGGATCGACCGCCTTCGCAGCGGCATTGCGTGCCTCATCGACCAGGCCGGGCTGGGGCCCGAGGCCTCCGTGCTCAAGGCGCTGGTGGTGGGCGACCCGTCGGCGATCCCGCCGGATATCCGCCAGGCCTTCACCCGGACCGGTACCAGCCACATCCTGGCGATCTCGGGTCTCCACATCTCCCTCGTGGCCTCGGTCGCCTTTGGCGTGTTCCGGTGGCTGCTGAGCTGGTTTCCGCCCGCGCTCAGGCATGCCTGGGTGCGCAAGGGTGCGGCCATGCTGACCCTGATCCCGGTCATGCTTTACGCCCTCGTCGCCGGGTTCTCGCCGTCCACCCAGCGCGCGCTGCTGATGGTGTCGGTATTTCTATTGGCTTTCCTGGTGGAGCGTGAAGCCGACCTTATAAACACGTTGACATTGGCGGCCTTTTGCATTTTGGCGGTCCAACCGGTCTCTCTTTTTTCCATCTCGTTTCAACTGTCGTTCATGGCCGTCTTGTCCATCGTCTACGGGTTTGACCGCGTGAAGGCCCTGCGTTCGGCCGTTCCGTCCGAAGGCAAGAGGCGGACGGCTCAAATCAGACGCGGCCTGATTGCTTTTCTCGGGGTATCTCTTCTCGCAACCTGGGGGACGCTTCCGCTCGGCATGTATTATTTCAACACCGTGTCCTTCATCGGTTTGCCGGCGAACTGTGTCGCTATTCCTCTGATCGGGTATTTCGTTGTCATGGTGGGGTTGATCGGGACACTGCTATCGCCGTTGAGCGCTTCAGCGGCCGTGGCATGCTACCAGATCAGCGGCTGGGTGCTGTCAAAATCCATCGCTCTTATGCAGCTCATGGCGGCGATGCCCTTTGCCGCTGCCCGGACGGTAAGCCCCTCGCTTATAGAACTGGCGCTGTTCTACCTGCTGACCTGGGCGGTGTTTTATCTTGCCACCGGGCGAGAATCGACGGCGGATCCGCGGTCAGGTTCCGTTTCTCCCCATCGAGGGGCGGTGCCTGGCGTCGCGTGTCGTCTGCGGGGGGCTTTCTTCCAGGTGACCCGTTGCAGAAACCCGGGGCGAAGGGCGGCGGCGATTGTTCTCACCCTTTGTTTGATCGGGGCCTTCGCCGACGCGGCCTACTGGATTCACCAACGCTTCGGGCGGCGGGATTTGCGGGTGACGCTTCTGGACGTCGGCCAGGGCAGCGCCGTGCTGCTGGAGTTTCCCGGAGGAGCCACCGCGCTGGTCGACGGCGGCGGGGTTGCCGATCTGACGGCCTTTGACGTGGGTGCCAATGTCGTCGCCCCGTTCCTGTGGCGCCGTAAAATCGCCACCGTCGACACGCTCATCCTGACCCACCCCAACAGCGATCACCTCAACGGACTGCTCTTCATCGCCGACAGTTTCAACGTCAAAAGATTGTGGACCAACGGCGAATCCTGTCCGTTGCAGGGATACGAAAGGTTGATGCGCACGGCCTCTACGCGTGACATTGCCGCTCCGCGATTTGCGGACATCCCACGGAATGCCACGGTTAGAGGGGTTAAGTTGGAGATCCTGTACCCGCCGGGCGATTTCCTCGAGCGGCTGCAGGTCGACCGGTGGCGACGAGATGAAAACAACAACAGCCTGGTGACGCGGGTGGCGCTGGGAGACGTCTCGGTCCTGATCCCCGGGGACATCATGCGGCCGGCGGAAAAGGAACTGGTCGCCCTGGTCGCTGACAGGCTGAAGAGCACCGTCCTGATCGCGCCGCACCACGGTAGCCGCACGTCCAGCTCCGAGGAATTCCTGGCCGCGGTGGCGCCGCAGGTCGTCTTGATCAGCTGCGCCGACCGGCCGGGTTCCGGCCTGCCGCATTCGCAGACGCTCGACCGCTATGCGGCCCACGGGGCGCTGATCTACCGTACCGACCGGAGCGGGGCGATCCAGCTCACAATAGACGGCCGAAATTACCGCATAGAGCCCACCGTTGAGAATCAGCCCTGAACGGCAAGCTCAGTTTTTTGCTCCGACCATTCAATCATCCCCACCGCTAGCGGCGGGGATGATTGAATAGATAGGGCCGGTTTAAAAGTCGATCTGCCACTTGGCGCCGGCATACCACTGATAGCCCTGGTCGTTGCCTGCGACGTCGTCCATGTAGTCGTAGTAGCCGACTTCCGGGACGATGTAGACGCCCGGAGCCAGGGTGATGACGGACTGGGCGTAAGCGATCCATGAGCCGTCTTCCTGAGAGGGCCCCGGAGCGTTCTTGGCGTTGTCAAAGCGGGGGCCGCCGCCGGCTTCGAATTTCAGGGTGTCGGATACCTTCCAGCCGCCGACCAGCATGCCGGACCAGCTGTAGACGTTGCGGACGTCATCGCCGCCCGGGCTCAGATAAGGCAGGCTGCTGGTGGGCGCGTTTGTGCCTGATTTCCAGTTGGGTGAGCTCCAGTTCGCGCCCCAGGCGGCTTGGGCGTTTACATAGAAGGCGCCGATGTTCACCTGGCCGCCGGCCCCAAGGACGTAAGCATACACGTCGAGGTCTTTGGTGACGTTCCCGATGCCGTTCTCTTCGACCTGGTACCACTGGAAGCCGGCGAAGGGGCGAATGTACCCCGCGTCGAACCTAAAATTATAGGCCGCTTCGAGCTTCGGGAAGTAAGAGTCGGGGTCGCCGCCGGTGGCGCCGTTGATGCCGGTGGCGGTGGTGCCGACGTCATTGCCGTAGATGGGGGTCAGGGCGGCAAACTCGAAGTTGCCCACGTAGAGCCCGATGTAGGCCGGGCGTCTGCCGTGGAAATGGCCGGTGCCCTCCATATCATTGTCCGAGTCGAAGACTTGGTTGCTCATGTTGTTGTCGGTGACCGGGGAGTAGTCCTTGCCGACCTTCAGAGAGGCGGTGTCGGAAAACTGCCACTGGCCGTAAGCGAGCCGGGTGGTAACAGCGGTGTCCCCGCCGTCGCCGCCTTTGCCGAGAGCGAGCTCGACGCGGCCGCTGACCTTGTCGGCTTTGACCTTGGCGCCCAGGCGGGAGTTGCCCTGAAAATACCATTGGGTGGCCTGATCGTCGTCCTGGCCGTTGACTGTGGCGTCGCCGTAATCCCGGTCGACATAGAAGGTGGAGACGCGCCCGCTGCCGTAGAACGACCAGTCGGCCGCCATGACCGGGGCGGCCAGAATCAGAACCGCTAAAACAGCTGCAAATTTTTTCATCCGTGCAATTCCTCCTTGTGGGATCGATTTGTAAAGCTTGCCCAATAACCCTCCACCCTCTCGCGCGAGTTCCATGTCACCTCCTTTCTCATCGCGAATCGGTGCAAGGGAGCTGACAAAAACAGCCGACCCTGGTATGTGAAACTCGAAGAGAACTGATGGCCGGGCGTTTTTCCCTTGTGCAGACAGGTGAGTGCGGGACCCGGCGGACAATCGGGGAGAAAACATGAAACCGTCCTTCAAGGCCAAGTTGCTCACGTGGTTTGGAATCGCCGCAGTCCATTTCGGCTTGAGCAATCTCATTCTGCCCATCACCATGTCCTTGGCCGCGCAAGGCGCCGGTACCGCGACCGGACAGGGGCTGGGTGTGACCCTGCTGGTGCGAATGACCAAAATGCTCCACTTCCCCCTGGTCACGCTGGCGCTCTACCCGCGGGAGTGGTTTCCGGGAAACTGGGTCTATGTGCCTATGGCTTTGAATAGCGTGATCTGGGCCTTCGGTATCTATGGGATGATAGTGCTTTTCCGAAAATCCCGTTGAATGATTGAGCTTTAGTCGATCGCTGCCAAAACGTCGAAGCCGGCCTTGATCAGGTTTTTCTTGATCAGGGAAGTCTTGCAGGCGGCGAGGCGGAAATGGTAGACCCGCTTGCGCGCCTTCTCCAGCGTCATGATGACGTTGATCACATCCCCGCCGTTGTCGCTGATGACCTGCAGCATTTTTTTTAGCGACTCGGGCTTGTTCCCGGCGGCCACATCGAGGCGGGAGGTGGAAGAGAGGATGCCCATCATGTCGATGAAGGCCCGCAGCATGTCGGTTTCGGTGATGATGCCCACCAACCGGCCGCTCTTCGTCACCGGGAGCCCGCCGATCTTGTGCTTGTAGATGATCTGCGCTGCGGTCTCGATGTCGTCCTCGGGCGCCACCGTGATCGGGTCAGTGATCATCAGATCCTTCAAATCCACGTCGCCCAGCATGGACGGGATGAGGCCCTGTTTGAGGTCGGCCAAGGTTACCAGACCTTCCAGCTTGCGGCCTTTGGACACCACCGGGAGATGGCGGATGTGGTTGGTCTTCATCAGTTCGATGGCATCACCGATGGAGGCGTTGGCGGTGATGGCGATGGGGTTGGGGATCATCAGGTCTCGTATCTTCATACCTCACCTTTGATGACTTCGTGAAACGCCCAATCTCTGCGTTGCGCCGAATTCCTCGTCGTTACAGCCTACGGCAGGTGCGCCGCGCTCCTTGGAATCAGTGGGCCTTGTTCCTGGCTCTTTTGCGGAGCCATCGACAAGCCGGACCCACTGCCGAAATACTCTTGTTTGCCCCATAGAAGGGCCGCTGAAGAAGGTAATCGTATAATTAATTTACATCGAATTGGCTTCGTTTGGCAATAAAAAAAGGAATAGGAAGAACGGCGGAGCAAAAAGGCTTTTGTCAGCAGGCCCGGTGGGGGATGTGACTGCAGAGGGGTTCCTCGGCCAAATAGTCGCCGGTGGCTTCGAAGGCCCGGGCGCGGCATCCGCCGCACACCCGTTTGAACTCGCAAAGGCCGCACTTGCCCTCCAGGCGGTCGTAATCGCGCAGGGCGGTGAAGATCTCCGAGTGCCTCCAGATCTCGGCAAATGAGGACCGGCGCACGTTCCCGCAGATGGTGCCGAGGAACCCGCAGGGCTGCACGTCGCCCACGTGAGAGACGAAGCAGAAGCCGATGCCGCCGAGGCAGCCGCGGGTGACCGCGTCGAGGCCGTGGGTTTGAAACGAAACCGATTTGCCCTCCTTGGCGGAGCGCTGCCTCAGGATGCGGTAGTAGTGCGGGGCGCAGGTGGCCTTGAGCTCCAGGGACGTCTTGCCGCGCTGGTCGTAGAACCAGTTCAGGGTGCGCTCGTACTCCTCGGCGCTGATGGCCTTGTCGACAATGTACTTTCCGCGGCCGGTGGGCACCAGCAGAAAGATGTGGTGGGCCACGGCCCCGAGATCGACCGCCAGCTGCTGGATCTTCGGGATCTGCTCGAGATTGACCTGGGTAACCGTGGTGTTGATCTGAAAGGGAATGCCTGCGCGTTTGATGAGCGCGATGCCGCGCAGGGCGCCGTCGAAGGCCCCTGGTACCTTGCGGAACTCGTCGTGGGTGTCCGCCGTGGCTCCATCGAGGCTGATACTCAGTCGTTGGATCCCTGCATCGGCCAACCGGCGGGCGATGTCGTCGGTGATGAGGGTTCCGTTGGGCGCCATCACCATGCGCAGCCCCAGGCGGCTGCCGTATGCGGCAGTCTCAAAAATATCCGGCCGCAGCAGGGGCTCCCCGCCGGTGAGAATCACGATTGCCTTCCCCACTTCGGCGATCTGGTCGAGCAGGCGGAAGCCTTCCTGGGTGTCAAGCTCCCCGTCGTAAGGACCTAATGTGGCCGAGGCCCGGCAGTGGACGCAGGAAAGGTTGCAGTTGCGGGTGGTCTCCCAGGCGACCAGCCGCAGGCCTGAGGCGTTCCCGGCGCCATGTTGCCCATGAGGGCGAGCGTTGTTCGAAAGCGGATGTGTCATAGCCAATCTTATCGTTTACAACCGAAATGCCGGCGCGGCGGCATGGCTGAACGGCTGCCGGACATGCGTTGAACTTAGCCGTTGATTATTTTTGCCGCGTCAGCGGCAAAATAGGTCAGGATCATGTCCGCGCCGGCGCGCTTGATCGCCGTGAGGGTCTCCATCATGACCCGCGGCCCGTCGAGCCATCCCATTTTCTCGGCGGCCTTGATCATGGAGAACTCGCCGCTGACGTTGTAGGCGGCGACCGGCAGGTCGAACTCCTGGCGCACGCGGTGGATGATGTCGAGATAGGCCAGGGCCGGCTTCACCATGATGATGTCCGCACCCTCCTCGACGTCCATGGTCGCCTCGCGAAGCGCCTCCAGGGCGTTGGCCGGGTCCATCTGATAGGTGCGGCGGTCGCCGAACTTGGGGGCGGAGTCCGCCGCCGCACGAAAGGGGCCGTAGTACGCCGAGCAATACTTGGCCGAATAGGCCATGATCGGGACATGGCTGAAGTTGTTTTCATCCAGCGCTTCGCGGATTTCCGCCACCCGGCCGTCCATCATGTCCGACGGGGCCACCATGTCCGCCCCGGCCTTGGCGTGGGAGAGCGCGGCGCGCGCGATCAGATCCAGCGATGCGTCGTTTTCAATGCAGCCGCTCTCGACGCAGCCGCAGTGGCCGTGGTCGGTGTATTGGCAGAGGCACACATCGGTGATCACGGCCAGCTCCGGCAGCGCGTCCTTGAGCGCGCGCGTCGCCCGCTGCACGATGCCGTCGGCGGCGTAAGCGGCGGTGCCCAGCGGGTCCTTGCGGTCCGGAACCCCGAAGAGAATCACCGCCGGGATGCCGAGCGCGTGGGCCTCCCGCGCGGTCTTCACCAGGTTGTCGGCGGAGAGCTGAAAGTGTCCGGGCATTGAGGCGATCGGGTTCTGGACCTTCTTGCCGCCGATGGCGAACAGCGGCAGGATCAGATCGTCCACCCGGAGATGGGTCTCGCGGATCATGCGCCGGAAGGCCTCGTTCTGGCGCATGCGGCGGGGGCGGTAGTCGGGGAATAACATGTTTTTTACTCCGCAAAAAACTAATCTAAGGTTAAACTGTCACGAAATGGTCGGACTGTTGCGGCGCTTTGCTCAACACGTAAAGTCCGAAATACAAAAAGGCAGCTACTCGCAACGCGCCGGCGTGTGCGTCAGCGCGATCTCTTCGTCCGTGAGATAGCAGGCGGGGTCCGGCGCCCAGACGTCGCCGGTAACGGCCTCTGCCCGCACCCGGAAGTTTCCTCCGCAGATATCCAGCCAGCGGCACTCGGCACAGCGGCCCGTGACATGCTTTTTCTTCTCCTTGAGCCTTCCCATGAGCGGGTTGGAGGTGTCCATCCAGATTTCGGAGAAGGACCGCTCTTTCACGTTGCCGAAGCTGTAGTGGCGCCAGAACTGGTCGGCGTGCACCGCCCCGTCCCAGCTCACGCAACCGATACCGCGGCCGGAGTTGTTGCCCTCGTTCCACTGCAGCAGCTCCATCACTTCTTTGGCTCGTTCGGGGTTCTCCTTCAGCATGCGCAGATAGATGTAGGGCCCGTCGGCATGGTTGTCGACCGTCAGCACCTCTTTGGGCTTGCCCATATCGTGCAGCCGCCGGGTGTTGTCGATGATGAGGTCCAGGGTTTTGCGGCTGTCCTCGAGGCTCAAGTCCTGCTCGACCAGCTCCGAGCCCCGGCCCGCGTAGACGAGGTGGTAAAAGCACACCCGCGGGATGTCCATCTCCTCGATCAGGTTGAAGATGCTGGGTATTTCCTGGACATTGAAGCGGTTGATGGTGAACCTCAGACCCACCTTGATGCCCGCCGCCTGGCAGTTTCGGATCCCGTCCAGGGCGGACCGAAAAGCGCCCGGCACGGCCCGGAAGCGGTCGTTGATCTCCTGCATGCCGTCCAGGCTGATGCCGACGTAGGACAGTCCGATCTCTTTCAGGGTGCGGGCCATGGGGGCGGTGATCAGGGTGCCGTTGGTGGAAATGACCGCCCGCATCCCCTTGCCCACGGCGTAGGACGCAAGCTCCGGCAGGTCTTTGCGCACGAGGGGCTCGCCGCCGGAGAAAAGGACCACCGGGACGCCGAAACCCGCCAGGTCGTCCAGGAGGAATTTTCCCTGTTCGGTGGTGAGCTCGTCCTTCTCGGCGTGATCCTTGGCGTGGGCGTAGCAGTGCACGCAGCGCAGATTGCACCGGCGGGTTACATTCCAGACGACGACGGGTTTTTTGTCCGCCGAGAACTGCAGCAGGTGCGAGGGCAGTTGGGAGGAGTGCCGCCCGTAGCGCAAGGCATCGGACGGCTCCACGGTTCCGCAGTAGAGCTTGGATATGCCGATCATGGTATGTCCTTGAGGGCCGGGGTCGCCGTTATCAAGGTGCGGATGTGTTCTTCAGGGTTCAGCAGCGCATTTCGGTTGATGAAAAACCGGCTGCGCCCGGTTTTTTCCCGCACCAGTTTGAGGCCGTGCTCGAAGTGGTTGTTCAGCTTGGGGTAGACATCCTTGAGCTCGAAGGCCGATTCCACGATCATTTCCATTAGAAAGTCGATCGCGTCCTCTTCGAGCACAATGTTGATGTCGTGGCTTTTGTAGAAGTACAGCTCGATCTTCTTTATCTCGTCGTAGCAGGCCTTGATGTGCCGGATGGCGTTGCCGGTGTCCACCACGCTTTTTGAGTAGTAGCTCGCCACGATGTCGATGCGCGCCGGCGTCATGGTCAGGTTGAACTTTTCGGACAGGCTCCTGCCGTTGGTTTTGAGGTAATCCCGCATCGAGGCTTTCTCTTCGTCGGCCAGGCGCTCGAAGGCGCTGCGCACCTGCGGGTCATCCGGCGAGGCGACCATGCGCTGCAGGGCGGCGGTGTCGGTCAGAATCTCCAGCGTAACGGGGAACTGCTTGACGGACGAGGAGGGCAGGGCGCGCTCGAAGTCCAGCAGGGCCTTCTCGATTACGCTGACCAGGCCGCGCGCGCCGGTGTTCTCCGCAAAGGCTAGCGCGGCCATGCGGCGCAGGAAAGCGTCCTCGAACTTCACCGCGATGCCGTAGGCGGCGAAGTCGAGCTTTTTGCCGAGAACGATGGGGTTGTTGGGGTTTTTAAGAATCTGGTACAGGTCCTCCTCGCCGAGGTGGTCGAAGACGGCCTTGACCGGCAGGCGGCCCACGAACTCGCTCTCGAACCCGAATTCGATCAGGTCCTCGGCCTTGACATGCGCCAGCATGTCGACCTGCTCCTTGGCAGCGGTGATGCGTGCGCCGAACCCGATGCCTTGGCGGGAAAGGCGCTTTTGGATAATCGGCACCAGTTCGGTGAACGCGCCGCTCATGATGAAAAGCACGTTCTTGGTGTTCAACGCGACCTTCTCACGCTTGCCGGTTTTGCGGAAGCGCTCGATCTCCTGCATCATCGAGACCGGGTCGTGCGGCACCTTCAGCTCGACGTCGGTCTCCTCCATGGGTTTGAGCAGCGCGCGCTGGACGCCGGTGCGCGAGACATCTGCGCCGATGAGGTTCCTGGCCGAGGCGATCTTGTCGATCTCATCGATGTAAATGATGCCGTACTGCGCCAGCTCGAGGTCCTCGTTTGCCTCCCGCACGAGGTCGCGCACCAGATCCTCGACGTCGCCGCCGACATACCCGGTCTCGCTGAACTTTGTGGCGTCGCCCTTGACGAAAGGAACCCCCAGCTTGGCGGCAATCAACTTGATGATGTAGGTCTTGCCGACACCGGTCGGCCCGATCATGAGGACATTGTTCTTGATCCCGCCCGCCATGGACTCGAAACGGTCTTTTTCCTCCCGGCTGCAGCGGATGCGGTTGAAGTGGGTGCAGACTTTGGTGGCCAGAATCGCCTTGGCCTGATCCTGCCGGACCACGTACTGATCCAAGTAGGCGATCAGTTCCTCGGGCTTGAGGTTGAAATTGATCTTTTTCTTGTCCCGAGGCGCGTCCTGGGGCTTGCCGGTCACCGCCTCCTGGGTCATCACGAGCGGGGACAGCACCTTGACCTGGCCGCCGAACTTTTTGGCCAGGAATTCGCTGATTTCCTTCTCCAGTTCCTTGGGGTCAGGAATTTTTTCGTTTTGTTCGCTCATAGGAGTGAATTGTAACCACCGAGGGGCAAAAAAGCAACTACCGAGAGCGGCCGGCGCGGGGCCGGCCGTCATGGAAATTGATCTGAAGCGTTTGGGCGAAGAAGCGGGATCGGGACAGACATCTCAGCGAGGATGAACCCGAAAACGTTTTACAGAATTGCCCAGGCGAGGAGGCCTTGGTGATTATCCGTTTGAGCAGCCTCAGATGCTTCAGCCGGCACAGCGGATCGCTCTTTTAAACAAGCCGCCGACCGCGGAATCCCTGAGGTTCAGAAAACAAAAATCCACCACGTGCAGCAGTTCCGGCCGATGGTCGAAGATCACTTCGGCGGCCAGGGCGGCGGCCTGGGCGGTGAGATCGGAGCAGTGGTCGAAATGGGACTTGGAATCGATGGTGCTTTTTTTGGAGAGGACCCGGCAGCAGGCAGACCCGAAACGACTTTTGAATCTTTTCAGCAAGTCGCGGGAAGCCCGCTGCACGGTTGCGCGGCGCCGCACGGGGGAAGTCCCCCCGATGAAAAGACCGAGCGCCATGAGCGCGCCGGCGAGCGCGCCGCACATGCAGCCGGTTTTCCCGACGCCCTCCGAAAACGGGGCGGCCAGGGCGAGCGCCTGGTATTCTACCAGGCTCCCGCCCAATGCTTGATTGAGCGTCACCAGCACGGCCTCCGAGCAGTACATCTGCCGGCTGAGGAACAGGTTCTGCGCGCGCTCGCCGATCTGCCTGCCCACTTCGATAGAGTCTTGTGTTGCGGCATCCACTCGCAGGGGTCCTTTACTTGACGTCGGCGGTGGGATATTTCGCGCCTTTCCAGGCAAATATCCCGCCGGGGTATCGATACACGTTGGTATAGCCGTTCTTGACCGCCCAGGTTGCCCCGTTGTGGCTGCGGGTGCACTTGACGAAGCCGCAGTAGATCACGATCAGCTTGTTCTTGTCCGGACCCAGAAGCTTCAGGAAATCCTGCTCGCTTTTGCCGGCGGTCTCTTTCGTGTCCCAGGTCTTCATGGTGGGGATGGGGAAGAGGAATTGCGTGGCGCCGGGGACGTGCTCCTTCTTGTAACTCTCCTCGTAGGGCATGGTGTCGACGATCAGCATGTTCTTCTTGGCATCGACCCAGGCCTTCAGTTCTTCGGTGCCGACCAGCTTGTAGCCGCCGGCCTTGGTCTGGTTGAAGAGGCCGATGGAAATTTTCTCCCAATTGAATTCCTCTTCGAACTTGTCCGCGGCCATGCAAACGCCGGCAACCATGAAAAAGAAAACGCACAGAATGATCCCGGTTTTAGCCAACTTCCCCATCTTAAATCCTCCTTTCAAAATGCAGTGAAGTACCTGCGACAATTTAAGCGGGCCGGCAGCCCTGAAACGGCGCCACCCGTAGAGATAAGCGATCCCCGCCGCCATCACGGAGTCGCGGTAGAGCGCATCCCGCAGGCCGTGATAGGCCCGGTATTCGATGTCCTCCGGGTTGAAGCAGCCGCAGTCCACATCCAGGCCCATCCGGATCCCGTAGACCAGGATGCCAATGAAAATTGCCAACAACCCGGATATGACGGCAAGCGACCCGCGAACATCGGCCAAAAGACCGAGGGCGGCCGTCACTTCGAGCAGCGGCAGCCCGACTGCCACCGGCATCAGCAGCGGGTCGGGGACGATACCGTACGCGTCGATCAGCGCGGCGAACGCCCTCGGGTCGGCCAGCTTGGTTGCGCCGGCATACAAAAACACGACGGACAACGACAATCGTATCAATCGATAGGCCCAAAGCGATGTCAGCGCGTTGACCATTGGCGAAACTTTCCGGAATTGAAGCGTGTTGACGGAAGCATGATGCGGCAATTTTTATATTGGTAAAAAATATTAGTCAAATAGTTTATTTCTATATGTTGGCCGGGTCCAATCGGCGTCCTAAATGAGGCTCCGGAAATCAGACCGATTCGGACCCGTGCTGGAAGGCTATGCTCAGACGCTCGCGGGGAAATGCGATGGTTTCTGACAAACTGCCCAGACTAAAAAAATCAGGATATCATCTGACGAATCGCTTACAATAGCGAAAATCCTTTGCTCAGACCGCCGATTCAGTATCAGCAGATGTTCGCAATGAATTGAGAAGGAGGCAAAGTTCGAGGCATGTCACGGTGCCGCGGTCTCCCATAGTACACCCTGTCGAATAACCTGGGGTGGATGAAAAGCGACACTGCCAACCTCAGTGACCAGGTCCCGGACATGCGGCGCAACGCGCATTTTTAACGCCGACGGCGAAAGGGTTGATTTCCAGTGCTTCAGATTGTATGTTGTGATCAATCGTCAACTTGCCATATTGCGCTCCACAGTCCAAATTATATAGCCCACGTTTTCCAGCATCAACACCATAACCCAAAACAGCTGTTTTGAATCTGGACCCGAAGGAGACTGTTGTCCTGCGGTGGATTCGAGTTCATTGCGGTCTACGAACGCAAGCAGGTGGATTGGGAAGGCTGGGTTTGGAGCGGCGTTCTCAATAACCCGGGTCAATCGAAGATACGGGGCTGCGCAGAACCCCAATTCGGTTTAAAACCCCACGACCATGCACAAAAGGATTTGAAACCGATGGAGCGACATCCGATAACCGGGAAAAATTTTGATGCCGTCTTGTTCGACCTGGACGGGGTTCTCACCGATACAGCCAAGATCCACGCCCATTGCTGGAAAACGCTGTTCGACGAATTTCTGAAGACTCATGCGCTGCGCACCGGGCAGGCCTTCCGCCCTTTCGACATCGGCACCGATTACAATCTATATGTGGACGGCAAGCTGCGCCAAGATGGCACCGGCAGCTTTCTCGCGTCGCGCGGCATAGAGTTGCCTTTCGGGCAACCGGATTCTCCTTCGGACGAAGAGACCGTTTGGGGCCTTTCCAACCGCAAGGATGAAATGGTACGAACGATGTTGTCCGACCAGGGCGCGGAGGTTTTTGAAGACGGCGTCGCTCTGGCGCGCCATTTGCGCGAGATCGGCCTCAAGACCGGGGTCGTGTCGTCCAGCAAAAACTGCCGTGCCGTTCTGGAGTCGGTGGGACTCCTGGACCTTTTCGAAACCAGAGTGGACGGAGAAGTTGTGGATTTTTTAGGCCTGACCGGTAAACCGGCTCCGGGTCAATTTCTGGAGGCAGCCAGGCAACTGGGCGTTTCCCCGGATCGGACCGTGGTGGTGGAAGACGCCGTTGCCGGTGTGATAGCGGGCCGCAGCGGCGGCTTTGGTTTGGTGGTCGGCGTCGCTCGCAAAGGTGATGCCGCTGCGCTCAGGGAAAACGGCGCCGACATCGTCGTGACCGACCTGAAGGAGCTGATTGTGTGACCACATAGCGGACGAAGAGGATGGGAAGCTAAGAGCTGAACGCTTCATGTTAGAGAGGTGATGAGATCGTTTTTGATCAAAAGGCTGGTGTCTTGATTGAACATTTTTGCTTGATCAGCGCGTAGGAGATCCGATTATGATCCATAGAGAGCGTCTTAATCCGCCTCGCTACATCTATCCGATCGATGAATGGAAAATCATCGAAAAACGCTTTCATCCCGAATTCCTGGGGCAAATGGAGACCCTTTTCGCGTTGAGCAACGGGTATCTCGGTATGCGCGGCACGTTCGATGAGGCAACCCCGGCCATCAACCCCGGCA
>Ga0210069_1000066_pt1 | contig 19769 bp, 17 predicted proteins | sample RushSE_TuleB_D2_FD_185568 | JGI IMG/M metagenome (GOLD analysis project Ga0210069, IMG submission 185568) | Wetland microbial communities from San Francisco Bay, California, USA, that impact long-term carbon sequestration - RushSE_TuleB_D2... | ecosystem: Environmental > Aquatic > Marine >... | reverse complement strand
ACCGGGATAGTCGCCGAAGCCTTCGCGCGCATAGGCATACACGCCGGCGTCGATCTCTTCGGCCGTCTTGGCCCAAGCGCTTTGGGCAGCGGAACTCAACATCACGACCACCACAAGGAACAGGGAGACTTTTATAACAGACGGTGGGTAGGTAGCGGGTTTCGTGGTTTTCATTTCCCCTGTCTTTTTCAAGTGGCGCTCGAACTTCCAAACCAGCGCGTTAACCGCCGCGTGTTGTTCGAGTATTGCCGGCGGCTCCTGAACAAGTCCGACAGGCAGGGTGTTGAATAAGCAGCTTCAGTTCGTGAGTCCCACCAGTGAAATGAGCTTCGCATTTCAGCGGGCAGACGCGGCTCGCCGTGCTTTGGCAGGGCACCGCCCTCGTCGCCTTCAGGCGTGGGACGGTGCTCTGCCGACTGCCGCCCAATTCAGGAGTCGGAATCTGAAACTTTGTTTATCAACACCCTGCCGGGACTACCCTCATCACAGCCCGCTGACCGCGACCTCCACGCGGCGGTTCTTGGCCCGGCCTTCTGCGGTGTCGTTGCTGGCCACGGGGTTGCCTTCACCGTACCACATGGCGGTCACGCGTCCGGAATCCAGTTTGAAGTTCTTTGTCACGTAGTCCGCAACCGCTTCAGCCCGTTTCCGAGAAAGCTCCATGTTGTATTCAGGCGTGCCTCGGTTGTCGGTGAAGCCCTGGATGGCAACGAAGGCTTTCGGGTTGGTTTGGAGGAATTTGCCCAACTGATTGAGCTCTTCCTTCTCCTGGGGTTTCAGCTCGAACTTGTCGTAGTCAAAGTAGATATTGCCGACCCGCATGCCCGCGATCTTCTTCTCGGAAGTCGTGTCGACCGACGTTTCTGACTTTGTGTAGTAGAGCGGCCCCAAGGCATAGTAGGGGTTGGTGATGTAGGAATCGAAGGGGATCACCCGCGAGCAGGCATTGGCCTTGCCCATGTCCTTTACCCGCTTGATCCCGTCCGGTTCCTCGGCGTAGCTGATCACAATGAAGCACACATTGTACTTTCGGGCGAGCTCCGCCGTTTTGTCGCCGGGGTCTTTTTTGCCGGCCGCTTTTTCCCAGCCGCCGTCGCTGAAAATGTAAACCACGGTCTTCCCCGACAGGCCTTTCAGCACACCTTCCAGCTTTTCGAGGCCTCCCACCAGCGGCGTCCTCCCGGATGCTTTGGCGGGGAGCTGTTTCATAGCCTCGGAGACCTTGGCCGCATCGAATTTCTGTACCGGGTAGATCTCTTTCCAGGAGGGGCTGAAGTTGTAAACGCCGATGTTATAGCCGAGATCAGGAAGGCGCGAGTTGCCGGCAGCGAGGGCCTCTTTTTCCAACTCGTAGTTGGTTTTTTTGAACTTGCGATGGCCGAAGGCCATCGAACTGGATGCATCCACCAAAACAATCACGTTGTCTGCCGTGCGGACCAAAACGTCCTTGGTGACGACGTTCTGGATAATGTCTTCCTGATAAATGATTTCCGCGGCGTTTACCGGAACGTTTAACCCCAGAACCACCAGGGAAAGCAGCGCCACTGCCAAAATTAATTCTCTTTTTTTCATTTCTTTCTCCTTTTCATGATTGTCGGTGCGATCCTTCCGGCCCCTGCACCATCTGTAATGCGTCGCACCGGTTGGTGTAATTCGAGCATCGGTTATCAAGGCTCGAAACGCTTCCGATTTCCCTGCTATTGGTTGACAATTTCAGTTTGAATTCTCTCTCTTCGAACGGTCGAATCTTTCCAACACACCCATGCAATTCATCACTTCTCGAACGGGAACACCTGTTTCCAATCGCGTTGCATGCTCACGATGACCCAGCCGCGCTGTCGTGCCTCGTCCAGGCCGCGTTTCAGCCTGCCGATGTGCGACTCGCGGTCATAGGCCCACTCGCGCACGGCGTCGTCGTGGTGGACGATCAAACCGAAGCGTGGGCCGGGGCCGGACGTCGTCCACTCGAGCATCTCGAAGTCGCCGTCCGAGTTTCCGAAAGCCATAATCGGTCGTCGGCCGATGAACTTGTGAATGCCGACCGGTTTGCCGGCCTTGTCGTCGATGAAATCGATCTCGGGCATCCGTGCGATCACCGGTTTGCCGTCGCGCACTTCGTATTTGGTCTTGATGCTGCTGCCGACCACCTGCTCCGGCGGCACCCCGTAGACCTTCTCGGCGAAGGCCCGCATGAACTCGACCCCGCCGCCCGAGACGATGTAGGTCTTGAAACCGTTGGCGCGCAGGTAGGCCAGCAGCTCGAGCATCGGCCGGTAGACAAGGTCGGTGTAGGGTCGTTTGAAACGCGGGTGCTTCGACGTCGCCAGCCAGTCCTTGACGGCCTTGTCGAACTCATCGCTCGTCATCCCGCCATGGGTCGCCCCCACAAGCTCCAGCAAACCTTTCTCGCCTCCGGCAGCCGCACCCGCCATGTCGCCAGCCAGCACCGACTTGAACGGATCCTTGTCCTTCCAGTCGGGGTGCTGAGGTGCAAGTTCCTTTACGCGGTCGAGCGCAAATGCCAGCTGGAAGTACATCGGCTGCTCGGCCCAGAGCGTTCCGTCGTTGTCGAAAACCGCGATGCGTTCGGCGGGACGGACGAGATTCGGACTGCCCTTGGTGGTCACTTCCTTGACAAACTGCACGATCGCCTGTTTGGCTTTACCATCCTTCCAGGACGGCAGGGCGTCGGCGGCGGTCGCCGCAGACCCCAGCGCCAGCGCAAAGGCCAGGGTGATCGCTGATAGAAAAATGCGTCTCATGGGTTGCTCTCAGCGTAAACCCGGCAGCGGGGCCGTGCCGGAATCGGACGGCCCCGCGCGGGTTGGTTTTATGACTATTGCGCTCCTTGAGGCGCCTTCATTTTCTCCATCGCCTGGTCCAGGCTGAAACTTGCCGCTTTCTGCCGCGGCGGGAACTCCTTGAAGGTCGCCAGAAACTGTGCGACGTAGGCCTGGGCCGGCACCAGGAGGTAGGCGCGGTCCAGCAGCCAGTCGAAATAGGTGTTGGAGGTGATCGTTGCGCGCTCGTATGGGTCGCGCCGCAGGTTGAAAATCAGCGGCACTCGTAGGGGCACGAAGGGCTCCATCCAGACGCGGAAGGTGCCCACGGCCTTCTGCTCCATGAAGATCAATTTCCAATCCTGGTAGCGCAACGCCGTCAAGTCGCCGTCGTCGGAGAAGTAAAAGATCTCTTTGCGCGGGCTTTCCTTGACCTGGCCGGTCAGCAGCGGCAGGATATTGTAGCCGTCCAGGTGCACCTTGTAGGTGCGGCCGATGGCCTTGACCCCGCCCTTCAGGAGCTGCTCCTTGATGTCGGGTACCCCGGCCGCGGCCAGGAAGGTCGGCAGCCAGTCCATGTGGTGCACAACCTGGTTGGTGACCGAACCGGCTGCGATTTTTCCGGGCCAGCGCACCATGGCCGGCACCCGCCAACCGCCTTCCCAGTTGGTGTTCTTCTCCCCCCGGAAGGGTGTGGCGGCCGCATCCGGCCACGTGTTGTAGTGCGGCCCGTTGTCGGTCGAGTAGAACACGATGGTGTCGTCGGCGATCTTCAGCTCGTCGAGCAGTTTCAGGAACTTCCCGATGTGCATGTCGTGCTCGACCATGCCGTCGCTGTACTCATCCTGGCCGCTGACCCCGCGCAGCTCTTTCTTCACATGGGTGCGGAAGTGCATGCGCGTGCCGCTCCACCAAACGAACCAGGGTTTGCCCGCTTTCTGCTGCTCGCGGATGAAGGCGATGGCACGATCGGAGGTCTCGTCGTCGACCGTCTCCATGCGTTTCTTGGTGAGTGGGCCGGTGTCTTCGATTTTCTGGGTGCCGTCCGCGTTGGCCCAGGAGTGAAGCACGCCCCGGGGTCCGAATTTCTTACGGAACTCGGGGTTTTTCGGGTAATCCACGTTCTCCGGCTCCTCCTCGGCGTTCAGGTGGTAGAGGTTGCCGAAGAACTCGTCGAAGCCGTGGTTGGTGGGCAAATGTTCGTCTTTGTCCCCGAGATGGTTCTTGCCGAACTGGCCGGTGGCGTAACCCTGGGCTTTGAGCAGCCCGCCGATGGTCGGCTCCTCCTTGCGCATCCCCAGGTCCGCGCCCGGGAGCCCAACCTTGGACAGGCCCGTGCGGAACACGCTCTGCCCCATTATAAAAGAGGAACGCCCCGCGGTGCAGGATTGCTCGCCGTAGTAGTCGGTAAAAATCATGCCTTCGTTGGCAATGCGGTCGATGTTCGGCGTGCGGTAGCCCATCATGCCCTTGGTGTAGGCGCTGATGTTGGACTGGCCGATGTCGTCGCCCCAAACGACCAGGATGTTCGGTTTTTTGTCGGCTGCCTGCGCTATCCCAGGTAAACATAAGGCTAACGCAAAGACAAAAAACACCAATTGCAGGGGTTTCCCTTTCATTTTTTTACTCCCTTCTTTTTGCACTTTTTTGGGTCCAAACAGGATGAAGTTAAAAATGGATGGGCCGACGAGCAATTGGACCTTGGTCCAATAGGGTGAAAACCGGCAATTCTAATCTTTAGCCCCGCCCAGCCAGCGGTAGACGGCCCCACCCATTAAGCCGCCGATGATCGGGGCGACCCAGAACAGCCACAACTGCCCGATGGCCCATCCGCCGACCAGAAGGGCCACACCCGTGCTGCGGGCCGGGTTGACGGAGGTGTTGGTGACCGGGAGGCTGATCAAGTGGATCAAGGTCAGACACAGACCGATCGCAACCGGAGCAAGCCCCTGGGGCGCGCGCCTGTCGGTGGCGCCATGAATAACCAACAGGAACATGCAGGTCATGACGACTTCGCACAAAAACGCCGCACCGAGCGAATACCCTCCCGGCGAGTGGGCGCCGTACCCGTTGGAGGCAAACCCCGCTGACAGATCAAAACCTGCTTTGCCGGAGGCAATAAGATAGAGAACGACAGCGCCGGCAACCCCCCCGAGCACCTGCACGACGATGTATGGGACCAAGTCCCTGGCCGGAAACCGCCCTCCGGCCCAAAGCCCGATGGAAACCGCGGGGTTGAGATGACAGCCGGATATGTGCCCGACGGCGAAGGCCATGGTCAGAACGGTCAGCCCGAACGCCAGCGCAACACCCAGCAGGCCGATACCGACGTTCGGGAAAGCGGCTGCCATAACCGCGCTGCCGCAGCCGCCCAAAACCAGCCAAAAAGTGCCGATAAATTCGGCACCCAATTGTTTTGCTTTCATAGCGATTCTCCCTTGCGGCCGTGAGTATTGAATAAAACTGCTTAGGTGGCAGGGGTCGGTGTTCAGGGTTCAGAAAAGAAACGATCGCTGTGGTATGGTCGCCGCCGGCCCGATTCGCCCGTGGGGAGGAACCTTGGATTATGGCATCTGTTCTATATGGATTCCCCAACCCCAGACCCTGAAGCCGGCGACCTGATCATCTACCGGAAAATTTCAGCATGCCCAAAATAGAGAAGAGAGGGAGGAAATGCTATTGGACCTTGGTCCAATATCGAAAATTATTTACGGAATGAAAAAATAGAGGAGGAGCAGGGGGGCAGTCTCAGCGTTTCGGCCATGGTGACCAGCTCGGCCAGGGAATTCGCCTGCATTTTTTCCATCACCCGCGCCCGATGCACCTTGACGGTTTTTTCCACGATCCCGAGCTCGCAGGCGATCTGCTTGTTCAACAGACCCTTGACGACGAGCCGGAAGACCTCGCGCTCACGGGCCGAAAGCGACTCGAATCGTTGCTCCAGATCCAGGCATTTGCTCTCCTCCGCGGATTTTTGACGGCTCCGCTCGATCGCCTTGCGGATAATATTTAGAAGGGTGGGGCTGTCGAAAGGCTTTTGCAGGAAATCCACCGCCCCTTGCTTCATAGCCTGCACACCCATTGGAACCGTGCCGTGCCCGGTGATGAAAACGATGGGCAGCTTCATGCCCAGCATTTGAAGCTCGGCCTGCAGCTCCAACCCGCTTTGTCCAGGCATGTTGACATCGAGCAACATGCAGCCGACGGCGGGCGCCGATGCCCTTTGCTCGAGAAACTCCTTTGCGCTGCAATATGATCGTGTCCGGAAACCGTGGGTCATCAGGAGCCTTTTGAGCGCGCGCTGGACGGAGGGGTCATCGTCGACGATGATAACTTCCGCGGCAATCCCATCCGGCATGGTTTATCCCTCCTGTTGGGTGTTTCGCGTTTTGGGTTGCACCGCCGGCAGACGGAGGCAGAATGTTGCGCCGCGGGGGTGGCTGGAAGCGAAGCTGAGAGAGCCGCCGTGCGCCTCGGCGATCGCCCGGCTGATGGAAAGCCCCAGCCCCAAGCCCTGCGGTTTTGTGGTGAAAAACGGCTCGAAGAGCCTGTCTGCGGTTATCTGGTCGATCCCTGCGCCGGTGTCCGACACGCAAAGGCTGACGCTCCCATCACCTGCCCTGTTGGTTTTGACCGTTACGACCCGGGACGGTATTTGGTTCTGGCTCACCGCTTCCACGGCGTTGACAATGAGATTCAGGGCCACTTGCTCAAGCTGCACCGGATCCCCGTACACCGGCGGGAGGTCGTTTGCGAGATCCAGGTCCACGGTCACGTCCTTGGATCCGGCATCCGCTTCGATCATGTGTGTGGTATCCTCCGCGATGCGGTTGAGGTCGATCTGGTCATGCACCGGGGTCGTTCTTTTTACCAGGCTGCGAATGCGTTGAACCACGCCTTCTGCGCGCTTGTTGTCCGCCACAATGTCGTCGAGCGACTCACGCACCTGAGCGAGGTCGGGCGCTGCGCCCCCCAGCATATGCCGTGCCGCCTCGGCGTTCATCCGAATCGCCGCCAGCGGCTGGTTGATTTCATGGGCAAGATTCTGGCCTATTTGACCCACCGTGGAAACGCGGGCCACATGGGTCAGTTGCCCACGGACCCGCGCCGCCTCCCGCTCCGCCCGCTTGCGTTTGATGAGGTTGTTCACCAACAGGGAGATGAGCAGCGTCTGGAGACATAAGAAGGAGAACGCCCCGACAACCCACCATCGGTAGACATCCCAGAGCGAGGCCTCCCTGAAGCGAATGATGCTCCCCGATGGAAGGGCGTTTTCGTCGATGCCCCAGCGTTTGATCTCGCGCCAGTCGAACATGGCGGGGTTGTCGTCGATCACGGCGGGCGCAATCGAAGCGATGCTCTCCCCGGATAGCACCCTCAAGGCGATCTCACCCGTTTTCCGGCCCATGGCTTCAATTTGAGTCATGCGGCCGCCGACAGTCCCATAGCCCAGGGCCGTGTCGATCATGCTGAAGAGCGGCGCATTGGCGGCTTGCGACACCAGTTTCTGGGTAACTGCCGATGAAAATATCCGCCCGGCACCGTCTCTTTGCAACGTGAGGTAAAGAATACACGTTGATGCAGGCAACCGGGATACTCGCTCGAGCAGGCTGTCCAGGGGCAGGCCTGTGAGGTCGATAAATTCGAGCTTCTCTTTGTAGTCATTGAAGACATCGTGGAAAAGCGATAGCAGGTATTCATCAACCATGCCCGTGCCGGCGACGACGGCAATCCGCTTCAGACCAGGCTGAAGAGCGCGCGCAAGCTCGATCGTGCCGGCAAAATCCAAAGTCAACGCAGTTCCGGTAACGCCCTTCCGGTGCTCCAGCCGCTTGTGCCCGTGAGCCACTTCGCCGCAATACACAACCGGTATCTCGGAAAAGATGCTGTCGCGTGCGCGAAGCACAAAATTCAGACTGGAGTGCGCTACAGGGATGATGAGATCAATTTTCATGTTGCCGTACTTTTCCCCTAAAAACTCGGCAAGGTGTTGTTGTGCAGCTTGATCGGGAAATAGATAGAGATCGAGGCTTTCACCGAAGAGAGTGGCTTCGATTTGGGGAGTTTCGTCGAATCTATGTTTAATCGCGTCGTAGACCGTCCGGTAGGCAGGGGCGGACCAGCCCTCCTCGGGAAAGATAATCAGAACCTTTTTGACATCCGCAGTGTCACCGTCACCGGGATGGAGCATGCAGATGCAGACCGCCACCAGGCAGGAAAAAACGACTCGCGCAAGTATGCCTCGTTTGGATGGGAAACGCATGCGGAAAAAACTCTTTTTTCAGGTTTTATCCGATGGCCCTAACCCTTGCACCTTGAACCAGAACCCTGTCCACCTGATTAATTTTCGAAGTTATTGTTTTTTTCTCACAAAAACAACATCAAACCGCTGGCCCAGGGCGGCCTGGAAATAAACCCCGGAGAGCAGATCGCTGCGGGGGTCGTGAATCAGCTCATAGGTGGACCCGGGGTAGCCGGCGTCCCGCAGCTCGATGAACAGCTTTGCCGTGTTACCGGCGACGGACACCTCGGCCCTGGCGACGTTGATCGGTCGCGGGTTCAGGTAGGCCGCCTCCACGCGCCCGCCCGGCGCGATCCGGCGGATGGAAAGCACGTACCCGCCGTCCGGCCGCACCCAGTCTCCGATCAGCCGCTGCAAATCAGCTTTCGGCATCGCTGCGGTAGCAGGGCTTCCCGCTGCCCTCTGGCCGGGCGGCGAGAACATTCGGCCGCCCCAATACACGTATGCCGCCGCTGCCAGCACCACCGCCACTGCGATGGCGACAAGGAGTATGGACTTCCGCCTGGATTTGGCACGAATACCCTTCTTAGCTTGTTTGGCCTTGGCTGGATTCATTTGTTCTCTTTTGGGTTTTTGGTTTTGGAATTGTTTCGAATTTCGGATTTGGTGCTTCGAATTTCCTTTTGGATGGCCTCCAGCAGTTCATGCCCTAAACGCCGGGAGGGGTCTGAAGCAACCATTTTCTCGGCCATCTGTTCGGCGAGGAAAATTTTCCCCCGTTTGAAGTAAAATTCCGCCAGGGCGTAAAGAAAATCGATGTTCTGCGGTTCGAGTGAGAGCGCCCTTTTCAACGCTCCTTCCGCTTCGGCATCACGCTTCAGCATCTGTAACAGCAAGCCCTGATTGTAGTGAACCCGGGCCTGGCGCGGAAGCCCGGCGGCCGCCTTTTCAAGGTAAAGCGCGGCTTCCGCATACTTCTGCTGCTCGGCCAGCAGGAGCCCCAGGGAGTAGGCCGCATCATAGACCTGCGGGTGGGCGGACACGACTTCCCGCAGCAGGGTCTCGGCCTCCCCTTTGCGGCCCAGGCGGTCGTAGAGCATGGCCAGGTTCACCTTTGCCGGATACTCCTGGTCATCGATTTTGATCGCCGCCCGGTAGTTTTCGATCGCTGCCTGGGGCCGGTTCAGTTCGACGTCGAGATTTCCCAGGTTGAATCGGCCGAAAACGAAGTCGCCGGAGTACTCCATGGCGGCGATGTATTCCCTCAGAGCCGCTTGGAACATGGCCTGCCGGTCCGGCGGCAGGCGGCGGGAGGGTTCCCCGGCGAGCATGGATGCCGCCTGGATGCGCGGGGCCTTGACCGGGTCGTACAACAGGGGACCGGCCAGCTCGACCCGGCGCCGGGGGTCGGTGAGGTTGAGATGATCCAGCGCCGTGCGCCGGATCAGGGCCTCGGGGTCCATGAGTGCCTGCGCCAGGAGCCGGTCGAGGTCCTCGCCGGGAGAATGGGCGCCGAGCAACGCCAGCGCCGTGGATCGCACGATCACGGGATAAAGCGGGTCTCCGGCCAGCCGGATGATGCTTTCGCGGGCCCCGGCTTCCTGCCGGCGCCCGGCGGCAATGATCGTTCCGTAGTGGGGCCGCCGGCCGGGGCCATACCACTTGGTGACGGCTTCATCGGACCATTTGGCGGTCTTGTCGACGTGGCAGCGGTTGCAGGCGTTGGGGCTGCCGATGGCTAAACTAAGGTCGGGCCGCGGGATGCGTATGCTGTGGTCCAGCCGGTAGTCGACTCCCATGTAATAGCGGCCGGGCATGTGGCATTGGATGCACTCGGCGCCGGTGCCGACCCCGAAGAGCACCTTCCCATCGGCGGATTTGATCGGATCCCCTTTCTCTCCCTTCTTTTTGTGAAAGTGATGCGCCTGGGTGTCGTATTCCCCTGCCCGGTGGCACTGCAGGCAGAGGGCGTTGCCTTCCTTGTGGGGCTTGATGCTGTGCACGTTGTGACAGTCGCTGCAGCGCACGTCGCGGTGGTACATCTTGCTCTGCGTAAAGGACCCGTAGACGTAGACCTCATCCAGGATCTGGCCGTCCGCGAAATAAAGCCCCTCGGTGAGCAGGCTCGGCAGCATGCTGTCGAGCAGATCGGGCTCGGCGTGAGTGTAGTCCCCGAGGATGGCGCGCCGGGAATGGCAGGGTGCGCAGAGCTCGACCAGCGCCCGGGACCCGAGCCCCGACGTTTTTACGGCCAGGTCGTAATTCTTCACCGCCGGCCGCGCCATGTCCGGCAGCTCGGCCCACTTCAGGTGCCGCGAGCCCGGCCCGTGGCAGGCTTCGCAGCCGACGTTGATGTCGGTCCAGGTGGTTTTGTAGCTGTCGGTCCGCAGATCGTAGTTTTTCTTCAGGTTGGTGGAGTGGCACTCGGCGCACATGCCGTTCCAGTTCTGGGCGGCATTGGTCCAGTAAAGCCAGTCCGTGGGGTCGGGCGGGTCGTTCGGGTAGAGGTGATACCAGCGCTTGTCGCGCGAATCCCAGGCGATGGGCAGGCACTGCAGCCGTCCGCCGGAAAACGGCACGAGGTACTGCTGCAGCGGGAACCAGCCGAAGGTGTGGGTGATCTCGAAATCCCCCATCTTGCCCTCCGGCCCCTGGGTGTGAACGAAGAATTTGCCTTCCCTGCGGTAGAACTTCGACGATATGCCGCGGTGCTCGAAAACGGTGTCGTTGAAATCGCCGAGCACGCTTTTCTCGGAGGCCTCCCCCATGGCGTGGTCGTGGTGCGAGCCCTTCCAGAGCTTGTATTCCGGCTGGTGGCAGGCCTTGCACTTCTCGCTTCCGACAAATTCAGCCGCAATGTCGGCTGCCTGCTTCCCCAGCGCGGATTGTCGATGGTTGAATTTCACCACGGACAACGGGATCGCAAGGACGATGATGGCGGTGGCGGCAAGGCCGATGAGTTTCCATTTATGCATATGCATTTCGAACTTGTTGGCGGCTACCCGAACCCTCTCTACCTGAGAAGCAACGATTGTTCCGAATTTACCCTTTCGGGGGATACGTAACTTGTTTAGCTTCGAAGCCGCTGCGCTTTATTCGCCTGGAGGTGTCCACCTTCACGATGTTGTTCTCGATGGTAACCGGAAAAACATCAAGCGCCCGCGGCGCCGGGGCGGCGGTCACGTTGCCGGTGATATCGAAGGAGGAAGCGTGGCACGGGCACAGGAATTTCTTTTCTTTTGCAACCCAGGGAACGGTGCACCCCAGATGGGTGCACTTGCAGGAAAGCGCCAGGAATCCGCCGCCATCCAGACGCACGAGGTAGAACTGCCCTCGCTGGAATGCCTCCACCGTTCCGGGCGGAAAGGATTCAACCGCTCCGGCCGAGACCACCGCGTTTGCCGGTTGGTCTCCAGCGCTTCGTTTTCCGGGGCTCAGGAAGGAAAAGGCCACCCACACCAATTCCGCCAAGGCCGCAAGACCGAGGGCGCCCCAAAGGAAATTGAAAAAACTCCGCCGTGAAACGCCGCCGCCTGAGGGCGTCGGCGTTTCAATTCTGACTGCCGTCGGTTTGGGTTTCTTGGGGTTCATCTATCTTTCTTCGCCCCGGCTGATTTCAAATAAGTCCGTTTTGCTTCGGATGTTCCTTTCCGCATCCCGAAGTTGCTAAATCCCGGGCCACCTGAGGGCCATGCTCTCACCTCGGAATATGGCGCAGATGATGGTCAGCATCACGAACATGACAACCAGAAAAACAACCAGCGCCTGGACGGTCTCCGGACGCGGAGCGCGAAACGCCTTTTTTATCGCGATAGTGACCCCGGCGAGCAATCCGATGAACAAGGCGGCCGGGATCAGACCGTTGCTGATTTCCGGCGGCCAGCCGGGCATCCAGCCTGCGAAATCGACCACAGCCTCATCCAGGATCACCGCCAGCGGTGTGATCAGGCCGGAGGCAACGGCGCCGGCGACAGCGGTTCGGCGGCCGATTGCCGATATAAACCAGACGCCGGTGGAGCCTGCGCTGCCGCCAAGATAGGGCAGCAGGGAAAAAGCCGCCAGCGCAAAGGCCAGGACGATCAGCAGGGCGAAGGTCGGGTGGAAGTGCACCAGCATTTCCTGGACCCCTGCAAAATACCAGGGCGCCTTGGTCGGGTTGGGGCTGAGACCGGGGTTGGCCGGCAGTCCCAGGGGAGCGTCGAAGAGCAGCGCAACCGTCAGCACGAAGGCGATGGCGGAGAGTGCGACCGCCGCCTCGCGCAGCAGCAGGTTGGGGTGGCTCGGGACCATGGCAGGCTTCTCTTCGGGCACCTCCAGAGGCGAATGGGGCACCACCAGGCCGCCGGCCTTGCGGGTCTTCCAGAAGTGGTAGGTCATCAGCGCAACGATCACCACGGGCAAAACCGCCGTGTGGAGGGCGAAGAAGTTGCGCAGCGTGGCGGGTCCGAGCTGGGGGCCGCCCATCACCCACTGTTGCAGGCGCTGTCCGATCCCCGGGATGTACTCCAGCATGCCGAGGCAGATGGTGGTGGCCCAGTAAGCCAGTTGGTCCCAGGGCAAAAGATAGCCGGTAAGATTGGCGGCCAGTACCAGGACGAAAAGGCTCAGCCCGACGATCCAGTTCACCCGGCGCGGCGGTCGAAAAGCGCCGGTGAAGAAGACGCGCAGACCGTGCAGAAAGAGCACCCCCACGAGAAAATTGGCGCTCCAGAAATGGATGTTGCGGATGAACTGCCCGAAGGCAAGCCCCGCCTGCAAACGGGTCAGCGAATCGTAGGCCTGCACGGGAAACGGCTCGTAGGCGAACTTCAGGAGGATGCCGGTGAAAAGCTGAAGCGTCACCAGCACCACCGCCGTTCCGCCCAGGCCGAAGGTGAGGGTGAACCGCAGCGTCCGCTCCGCAACCATGCGGGGGCGGATGTGGAAAACCAGGGTTTTGAAAATTCGATGAGGGCTTCCGGGATCCTCGCGGCGGGAACTCAGATTAAAAAAGGAAGCGAAATTTCGGATGATTTTAACCATGCCTGCCCGGTGCGTTGGTTCGGTGGAGTTCTCCGACTCGGTTGAGGATGGCACTCAATCAGCGATTTTCATACCCCGGGGCGGCACAAACTGTCAAAACTTCTTTCTTTCGCTTTGAAATGACGGCAGGATTACGGCTTGCCCACCTTTTTGCGATAGCCTTCGGCGCTCATGATGGCATCGAGAAGGAACCCGCGGACGTGGGCGTCGTTTATCTTGAAGCCTTCCGCCGTGACGATGAAGTTGTTTTCGAGGAGGTCCTTGAGCTTTGCGCACGCCTCCAGCAGCAGCGGCGCGGCGGCGATGAGGTCTGCATCGGCGATCCGCTTGGCGTCGTCGTCTTTTTTCCTGCGCATCACGGCGACCAGGGAGGAATCCTTCCCGATGACTCCGATGGCGTCGTCTTTCGTCTTTACGAACCAGGGGCCGGGCGTGCGTTCGCTCATGTTGCTTCCTCACATCTGATCTGAACTAAAACGAGATGTTTAGCGGTGGTCGTATGAAAATCGAATTTCGAGGAAACGGCGTTCAGGCATGGGCTTCGGGGTTCAGCCCCCCAGATAGGCCTTCTTGACCTCGGCGTTCTCGAGCAGCTCCTGCGAGCGCCCTTCCAATACCAGCCGGCCGCTTTCGATGACGTAGCCCCGCTGGGCGAACTGCAGCGCCAGCCGCGCGTTCTGCTCCACCAGGAGGATCGTGGTGCCTTCCGCGTTGATTTCCTTCAGGGCCTTGAACATGCTCATCATCAGCAGCGGGGCGAGCCCCATGGACGGTTCGTCCAAGAGCATCATCCGACGACCGCTCATATAGGCCCGGGCCACGGCCAGCATCTGCTGCTCGCCGCCGCTCATGGTCCCGGCCTTCTGGCTCCGACGCTCCTCGAGCCGGGGAAACAATGTCAGCATGCGCTTCAGGTCGGCGGCGATGCGGTCTGCATCCCGACGGGCGAAGGTCGCCAGCTTCAGGTTCTCGGTGACGGTCAGGTTGTCGAACAGCCGCCGCCCCTCGGGAACGTGCGAGACCCCGAGTTCGCTGACCACGCGGTCGGCGCTGTAGCCCAGAAGGTCCTTGCCCTGCAGCGTCATGCGGCTGCCCGGCTCGGGTTTCACCATGCGCGAGATCGCCCGCAGCGTGGTGCTCTTGCCCGCGCCGTTGGCCCCGATGATGCACACGATCTCGCCTTCGCCGATCTGGAAGTTCAGGCCGTGCAGCGCCTTGATGTTGTCGTAGGATACCCGCAGGTTTTCAACCGATAACAGCGTCACGCCACCGCCTCCTTGCCCAGATAGGCATCGATCACGGCCGGGTTGTTCTGGATCTCGTGAGGGGTGCCCTCGGCGATGATCTCCCCGAACACCAGGGTCTGGATCCGTTCGCAGAGCTCCATCACCACCCGCAGCCGGTGCTCGATCAGAAATATGCCTATGCCGATTTCGTCTCGCATGCGGCGGATGATGTCCATCATCTGGGAGAGCTCCTCCGGGTTCATGCCGGCCGTGGGCTCGTCCAGGAACAGGATCTTGGGCTCCGTCGCGAGCGCCCGCGCCATTTCCACCCGGCGCTGGGCGCCGTAGGGCAGGTTCGTCACGACCTGTCCGGCCAGCCCCTCTATCCCCATCATGGCCAGGAACCGGCGGGCCGCCGCCTCGTGTTCGGCTTCTTCCCGGTGTCGTTTGCGGGTGCCGAGAAAAGCGCCGGTGAGGCCATAGCTGAGCTTTGAATAGCGCGCCAGTTTGATGTGATCGAGCACCGTCATGTGCCGCCACAGCAGCATGTTCTGGAAGGTGCGCCCCAGCCCGCGCGAGGCGACCTCGTGGGGCGCAAGACCGATTAGGTTCACCCCCTCCAGCGTGATGCGGCCCTCGGTGGGGCGATAGATGCCGGTGATCAAATTGAAGATCGTGGTCTTGCCCGCCCCGTTCGGGCCGATAAGACCGCACACCTTCCCGGCCGGGATTTTGAGATTGTAGTCGTGAACGGCCCGGAGCCCGCCGAAGAAGTGGGTCATGTGTTCGACATTCAGCAACGCAGTCATATCTGAACTCAAAGATGTTGGCGGTTGTCGGTTGCGTGTTCGATCGAGGCTGAAAGCCTCTCCCACAAAAGCGCTTCAAATGTGGGAGCGGCGTCCCGCCGCGATCCTTATCGGCTATGAACTCCGCTTGCCTTTCGGCTGAATCAGCCGCACCGGGTCGAAGTCCCGAAAGGCGATCAGGCCCGTGGGCCGGAAAATCATCACCAGGATGAGCAGCAGTGGGATGAAGATCCACTTCCAGATCTCGAGCGGCCGCAGCATTTCGCTCAACATGTTGATGCTCACCGCCCCCACGATGGACCCGTAAACCGAGTTCAACCCGCCGAAGTACATCATGGCCAGCACCTCGGCCAGCTGCTGGAGGCCGAAGGTGCCGGGGTTGACATAGCGCAGCACGTGGGCGAAGAGCACGCCGGCCACCCCGGCCCAGAAGGCCGAAAACGTAAAGGCGATCATCTTGGTGCGCTGGGTGTTGACGGTCATGGCGTCGGCGGCCATCTCGTTGTCGCGCACGGCGTTCAACGCCAGGCCGTAGGTGGAGCGCACGAAGTTGTTGATGACCGCCACGCAGATCACCGTGCAGGCAAAGACCGTCGGCAGGTTGGACCAGTCCGGCTGACCCCTCATCCCGCGCGGGCCGCCCACGATTTCAAGATTTTCGATCAGGCTCTTCACGATGAAGGTGAAGGCCAGCGAGATGATGGCGAGGTAGTCGCCCCGGGTGCGAAACGAGGGGATCGCCACCGCGAGCGCTCCCACCGCGGCCACGCACCCGCCGACGAAAAGTGCCACCGGGAACAGGAACGGGCCGATGGCGGGCGGCAGCAGCGCTTTCCCGTACATGCTGCTGTTCGTGAACAGGACGATCGTGAAAACAGAGCCCGCATACGCCCCCAGCGCCATGAAGCCGGGGTGGGAGCAGCTAAACTCCCCCATGTACCCGTTGATGACGTTTAGGCTCAAGGTGAGCATCACCGCGATGAGAGTGATCTTGACGACGATCACGCGGTAGTCGTTGATGTCGGACCAGATGTGCAGCACCGCATAGAGCAGCGCCAGGTGGAAGACAATGGACGCGGTCGGCCAGCGCCGCGCCAGAAACCCCGCCACGCGGTTGGCGGGAAGTTGAAGCAGGCGCCCCACCAGAAAAACGGGTAGGAGGTAGATCAGCAGGATGTAAAGAACGGTGCCGGGGATCAGCTCGGGTTTTTTCAGGGCGTTCTCGAACCCGAAGAGCACCGGGATCTTGGGAATGTCCACCAGGTGCGCCAGGTCCAGGCCCACAAACTGCTCCGCCAAAACCGCCGCCAAGGCCCCCGTCAGCCAGCCGAGCAGTGGGACGTCCTGGAAAATGCTTCTCAGGCGGCTGAAACGGCGCGGGGCGCTCTGAGTGTCGTTGGGTGTGCTCATGAATGCTCGTTCCCCGTTTTCCTCCAGCGGCGTTTGCGCATGGGAATTAGAGTCTCAGACGGACGGAGTAGGGTTCTCCGAAAAGGCCGTACGGCCGGAAGACCAGAATCAGCAAAATGATGGAGTAGGCGATGAAGTCCCGCAAGGTCGAGGGAAACACCATCGCGACAAAGATCTCGATGAACCCCAGGATAAAGCCGGCCAGGGTGGCGCCCAGAATGGAGCCGCGGCCGCCCAGGATGGCCGCCACGAAAGCCTTCCAACCGAACACGATCCCCATGTAAGGGTCGAGCACGGGGTAGGCCACGCCGAAGAGAATGCCGGCCGCTGCGGCGAGCCCCGAGCCCAGCGCAAAGGTCATCGCCGCAATCTTGTTGATGGGGACCCCCATCAGGGGAACAACGACATAGTCGAAGGCCATGGCGCGCATGGCCATGCCCCACTTGGTGCGGCGGATGAACTGGTGCAGCGCAAAGGCCAGGGACAGCGAGACCACCACGATCATGATCTTCTGGTTGGTGACGAACACGCCCCCGAGATCGTAGGTGACGGGCTCGACCAGCGCCGGGAACTTTACGCGCTGGGCCCCCAGCAGGATCAGGTTGCCGGTCTCCAGGATGATGCCGATCATGAGCCCGGAGATGGCGGCCGAGGCCCGCGGCGCGTCCCGCAGGGGGCGGTACCCCACGCGCTCGATGAACATCCCGAGGAAAGAGGTGAGCACCATGGTGATCAGGATGGTGAGCACCAGGATCAGCCAGCTGGGCAGCGCAAGGACGCCGGCGGCGCTGAGGGCGATCAGGCCGGTGGCGACGCCGAAGCCGATGTACGAGCCGGTCATGAAGATGTCCCCATGGGCGAAGTTGAACAGCATGAGGATGCTGTAGACCATGGAGTAGCCGATCGCGATCAGGGCATAAAAGCTGCCCCACTGGAGGGCGTTGATCAAATTTTGCAGAAAGACGGTCATGCCGAATGCCTGTCTTGGAGAAAGCCGGTTAGAGTGTTTTGTCCCGGTACGCAACGAAATCCCCCTTCGCCCCCTTTGACAAAGGGGGGTGGGGGGATTTTGATGCCGCAATTTTATTTGAAAGCAGCGCCTGCGTGCAGCGCGTAAACCGGGAAAGCGGTGAGGTTATTTTCCGTTGCCGGCTTCTCACCGGCAACGGAAACATGCGACCCTCTGCATTCACAGCGCCTATGAGATGATCGTTCTCAGCGGCGCGGGTTATGGTTTCTTACGGACACGCAGTCTTGTAGAACTCGAACTCACCCTTGTCGTTGATTTTGACGATGTTGGCGCACTTGACAGGGTCGCCGCTGCCGGCCGGGAAGCTGATCGCTCCCGTGATGCCCGGGAAGTTCTTGATTCCGGCGATACCGTTGCGTACGGCCTCGCGGTCCTTCTTGATGTCGCCGGTGATCTTGCCGGCGTTCTTGATGCCCTGGCCGATGAGGCCGATCGCATCCCAGGTGAGGGCGGCCACGTCGTCAGGGATGTTACCGTACTTGGCCTTGTAGCGGTCGATGAACTCCTTGGTGGCGCCCTTGGCGCCGGCCGAGGCGTAGTGCGAGACGAAGAAGGAACCCAGGCAGTCCTTGCCGCAGAGCTTGACCAGCTCGTCCGAGGCCCAGCTGTCGCTGCCGAGGATCGGCTTTTTCCAGCCCAGCTGCTTGGCCTGCTGCACGATCAGGGGCACTTCGTTGTAGTACTGCGGGGTGAACAGGAACTCCGCGCCGGAGTTGATGATCTTGGTCAGCTGGGAGCTGAAGTCGGTGTCCTTGGTGGTGAAGCTCTCATAGGCCACGACCGAGCCGGGCCCGTTTTTCTTCTCCCAGTCCTTCTTGAAGAACTCGGCCAGCCCCTTGGGGTAGTCGCTCGCCACGTCGTAGAGCACGGCCGCCTTCTTGAATTTGTATTCCTCCGAGGCGAAGATCGCCAGGGCCGGCCCCTGGAAGTCGTCCAGGAAGCAGGCGCGGAACACGTAAGGCCGATCCTTGGTGGTGTTGGGGTTGGTCGACCACCCGGTGATCATGGGGGTCTTGTAGTTGTTGCAGACCTCGCCGGCCGGGACGGCCTGCTTGGAGGCCTGGGGACCGACAATGGCGATCACCTCGTCGACGGTGATCAGCTTGGTGGCCGCCTTGGCCGCGGACTCGGCCTTGGCTTCGTTGTCCTCGACGGCGAGTTCAAGTTTGTATTTCTTGCCGCCGACCTCAATCCCGCCGGCCTTGTTGACGTCCTCCACGTACATCTGGGCCGCGAACTTGGTGGCCTCGCCGACTTTCGGGATGTCTCCGGTGATCTCGGCGTTGATCCCGATCTTGAGCGTCGGCGTCTTCTGAGCGACGGCCGCTGTGGCCATGAGAATGCCGGCCAGCAACATCAGGGAATAGACGATGGTCTTCTTCATGCCTTCCTCCTTTTCGGTTGAGCTTGGTTTGGTGGTTGGTGAAAGAATCCCCCGCAAATCGACGAAAGTTGCTTAGCATAGTCGAAGGGTCATTGCAACGACTTAGGAGTTAAGATTCGCTTCATGTGAACAGGCAAACAGGATTCATCCGGATCATTATTATTCTCCGAGGAGCCGAGCAGTTGCGGGCCTCAGATCCACGCATGAGTTTTTGTTAATTGCAATTATTGACCATTTTTAATCTGAATTTTTAAGAAAAAGAATTCCGGATTGACACAATCCGCAAAATTACCTAAAAGTTACGAAATGGCCCCGCCTGAAGCCAGACGGCGGAGTTGCAGGTCTCTCACCCTGCCAGATAAAAAAGATGGTTGCTGAAAGTTTTGAGTCGAGCGCCTCAGAGCGGTAACGCCATGCAGATCGATCCGACCAACTTGTCCATCATTCGCCAACTCCGTGACGGCCGGAAATCCTACAAGGCCATCGCCGACAAACTCCACCTCTCAGAAAACACCGTGCGCTCGCGCGTGCAACGCATGAACGAGGAGGGCCTGCTCGAGATCAGCAGCTTGGTGAACCCGGATTCGCTGGACGGCCACCGCGCCATCCTGATCGGCGTCAAGCTGAAAACCCCCGACCTGGTCGCCAAGGGGGCCGAATTCAGCCGCCTCAGGGGCGTGGTGTCGGTCAGTGTCGTCACCGGCCGGTTCGACCTGATCCTGATCGTCATGTTGAAACCGGGCTTCGACCTTTTGGAGTTCTTCACCCGGGAAGTCTCCAAGATCGCCGATGTCCTGTCGACCGAGACGTTCGTCATTTACAAAAACTTCAATCTCAGGATTCCCTATGTGCTATGATGGATTACC
>Ga0210069_1000065_pt1 | contig 19874 bp, 19 predicted proteins | sample RushSE_TuleB_D2_FD_185568 | JGI IMG/M metagenome (GOLD analysis project Ga0210069, IMG submission 185568) | Wetland microbial communities from San Francisco Bay, California, USA, that impact long-term carbon sequestration - RushSE_TuleB_D2... | ecosystem: Environmental > Aquatic > Marine >... | reverse complement strand
CCCATTGCGCAAAATTCCTCACTGCTGCCTCCCGTAGGAGTCTGGACCGTGTGTCAGTTCCAGTGTGGCTGATCATCCTCTCAGACCAGCTAACCATCGAAGCCTTGGTAGGCCGTTACCCTACCAACAAGCTAATGGTACGCGGGCTCATCTCCAAACAGCAGCTTACATGTAGAGGCCACCTTTGATCACCAAGACCGGAGTCTCGGGGATATCATTCGGTATTAGCACCGCTTTCGCAGTGTTATCCCCAATTCGGAGGTAGATTACCCACGCGTTACTCACCCGTGCGCCACTTTAATAGTCTCAGCAAGCTGAAACGTTCTCGTGCGACTTGCATGTGTTAGGCACGCCGCCAGCGTTCATTCTGAGCCAGGATCAAACTCTCCAATTTAACTGGATCATGTCACCGTGAACGGTGACATGCAATTAACGGAGTTGATTCTAATTGATTCGACCGGACGCCACTATTTAGTTTTCAAAGATCAAAAGGTCACCAGAATCTTTTTATCTGGCGCTCTAACAAACCTTAGAGCCGCAGACCGGCCCTCTTAATATATTGTATTGGGCGGAGTTGTCAAGGACTTTTTATTTTTTTTTGGGGCTTTCATAAGACGCCTTGATTCACCCTTTCCCCGCCTAAAAACCAGGTATATTTATACGGCATCAAAACGTTTGTCAACAACAATCTGAAATTATTTTTCGAGGTGTAGGCGATGAAATCGTTTCTTCCCGGAACGCAGCACCATGAATCCCCCACGGGTCAAATCGGCGACGGTGATCAGCCGCTCACAGGCTTCGATGCGATCCCCGTTGACATAGGCGCCGCCCTGGTCGATGAGTCTGCGCGCGGCTGCCCCGGAAGGGGCCAGGCCGGTCTCGTGAAAAAGCTTGAAGGCCGGAACTCCCGCCGTAAGCCGATCCAGGCGGATCATGGAGGAAGGGACGGCGCCCGGATCCGTTTCGGGCGTGCCACGCGGAAGATCGCTCGACGGCAGCACATCTTCAGGCAATTCGCGACTGCCGAAGAGGCGCTGCGCAGCTTGCAGCGCCGCGAGGGCCTGCTCGCGGCCGTGCGCCAGCCGCGTCGTCTCGAAGGCGAGCACCGTCTTGGCGGCGTTGAGCGCAGTGCCCCGCAAAGTCGACACCGCGGTGATCTCCGTCATGGGCAGAAAGGTAAAAAGCGCCAGGAAGCGGGCCACATCACGATCGTCGGTATTGATCCAGTATTGGTAGTAGTCATAGGCCGATGTGCGCGCCGGATCCAGCCAGACGGCCCCCTTGGCGGTCTTACCCATCTTCTCGCCGGCGCTGGTGGTAATCAGCGGGAAGGTGATCCCAAAGGCGGTCTTTTGCGCCATGCGCCGGATGAGATCCACGCCGGCGACGATGTTTCCCCACTGGTCGCTGCCCCCCATCTGCAACCGGCAGTCGTGCCGCCGCAGCAACTCGAGAAAATCGTAAGCCTGCAGCACCATATAGTTGAACTCAATAAAGCTTAAGCCCTCTTCGGAGTCGAGCCGTATCTTGTAGCTTTCTGCCTTGATCATGCGGTTGACAGAAAAGTGCCGGCCGATGTCTCTCAGAAACGGTATGTACGCCAACGGCGCCAGCCATTCGGCGTTGTTGAGCAGCAGCGCCCGGCCTTCGCTGAAATCCAGGAACCTCGACAGCTGCCGCTTAATGCCGGCCGCGTTTTGTTCGATCTCTTCCAAGGTGAGCATCTTGCGCATCTCGGTCTTACCGCTGGGATCCCCTACCATTCCGGTCCCGCCTCCGACCAGGGCGATCGGGCGGTGTCCGGCGCGCTGCATGTGAGCCAGCGCCATGATGGGCACCAGGCTTCCAATGTGCAGGCTCGATGCCGTGGGGTCAAACCCGATGTACCCGGTGACCTGATGTTTCTCGAAATGATCGCTCAGCTCTTGCTCATGCGTGGTTTGCTCGATGAACCCGCGCTGCCTCAGAATGTCGACTAAATTAGCCATAAGATCATACCGTTTTTTTTGATAGACTCTGCTCAAATTGGGTTCAAACAGGATCCAAGCCAAAAGGTGCCGCATTCAAGGTGCGCGAGCCCCGCGGGACTAAGCCTGTAATTGGTTCGACGCAGTGACTGCAGGGCGGTGCGCAACGCAGAAATTTAGCCTTCCGCTTCGACGTCACTTGTTCGCCAATTCGACCGCCCGCGTCTCCCGTATGACCGTCACCTTGATCTGACCGGGAAAATTCAGGGACTCCTCGATCTTGCGTGCGATGTCCTTGCTGAGCAGCAGCGCCTCGTCATCGGAGACATTGTCGCTCTCGACAATCACGCGCAGCTCGCGGCCGGCCTGGATCGCGTAGGTGTTGGCCACCCCCTTGAACTCGTTGGCGATTCTTTCTAGGTCCTCCAGCCGCTTGACGTAGTTTTCCAGCAATTCCTTTCGGGCGCCCGGCCGAGCGCCCGAAAGCCCATCGGCGGCCTGCACCAGAAACGCATAGACGGAATTCGGCGGCACGTCTTCATGATGAGCAGCGATGGCATGCACCACTTTTGGGCTCTCGCCGTATTTCTTGGCGAGCTTTGAGCCGATGATCGCGTGCGGCCCCTCCACCTCGTGGTCGATGGCCTTGCCGATGTCGTGCAGCAGCCCCATGCGCCGGGCCAGCTTGTTGTTCAGGCCCAGTTCGGAGGCCATGATGCCGGACAGGAACCCGACCTCCACGGAATGCTGGAGAACGTTCTGGGAATAACTCGTCCGGAATTTCAGCCGCCCGATGACCTTGACCAGCTCGATGTGCATGCCGTGAACGCCGAGGTCAAAGGCTGCCTGCTCCCCGGCTTCCTTGATGGTCTGATCGACCTCCTGGCCCACCTTTTTCACCACATCCTCGATCCGCGCCGGATGGATCCGCCCGTCGGAAATCAGACGCAGCAGCGACAGGCGCGCCACCTCGCGACGCACGGGGTTGAACCCGGAGAGAATGACCGCTTCCGGCGTGTCGTCGATGATGAGGTCGATGCCGGTGGCCGCTTCCAGCGCCCGGATGTTCCGTCCTTCCCTGCCGATGATCCGGCCCTTCATTTCGTCGTTCGGCAGCGGAACCACCGAGACCGTGCGCTCGGCCACAAAATCCGCGGCATACCGCTGGATGGCGGTGGCGATGATTTTCTTCGATTTCTTGTCGGCATCTTCCTTGGCTTCGTTCTCGATCTTCTTGACCAACTTGACGGCTTCAAACCGGGCTTCGTTTTCCATGGCCCGGATCAATAGGTCTTTGGCCTGCTCGGCCGTCAGCCCCGATATCTTTTCGAGCTGGGTTTTCTGTGCCTCGATCAGGTTGTCGTATTCCAGTTCCCGCGCTTCGATTTTCTGTTCCCGCTTTTGAACCTGACGCTCGCGCCGCACGTTCTCCTGGTCGCGCTGCTCCACCTGCTCGATCTTTCGGTCCAGAGCCTCCTCCTTTTGGACCAGCCGCATCTCCCGCTTTTTGAGCTCCGCCCGGTTCTCCTTGGCCTCGTGGTCGAAATCGCTTTTCATTTTGAAAAGCGCATCTTTCATTTCCACTTCGGCTTCTTTGAGAAGCGTCTCAGCCTTGTGGCGGGACTCTTCAACGATCTGGGAAGCCTGTTTTTCGGCCGCCTTTACTTTCTGCGACACGATTCTTCCCTTGACCCAAAACGCAACCACAAAACCGGCGATCGCGCCGGCGATTCCTAAAACAATGCCTTCGCTCATATGGTATGTCTCCCAGGGCCGAAACGGCCCGTTAGCAAGAAGAAAGGTTCGTCCGGCATCCAAAGGTGTGCGCCGGACGGATGATGGATACCCTCTGCTGAACGCCCCCATGCCTGCGACACCCCGCGAGACGTATGTCTCGCATTTTGAGCCATGGGCCGAAAACGAAACGGCATGCCAGCGCGTCAAACGTCGCACCTGCAGCCATGTGCGATGCACACGGTCTGAAGAGCATAAAAGGCGATTGCATGACCGCCGGAGGGCGCATGTTCGATGCCCGGATGGAATACGATGACGATGGCCGGTCCGGTCCCAGACCTTGCATGTTCCGTGGCCGCGGATCCGGTCACCAAGAGAGAGGAGAGAGGGTTATGGCTCGGTTTTTCGGATGGTCATCCATTGTGGCGAAGGGTCCCCAACTGCGTCAACCCTTCGTCAAGCATACGGTTCAACGCCTCGCAGCGTCTTGTGATTTGGTCGACGATGTCGTCCGCGTCTTTATTCAACTGAATGATGTTATGCGCAATGTTCAGCGCTGCGAGAATCAAGATCGTCAATTTTGGAATATGAGTGGATGAGCCCGTTTGCTGATCCTGAACCTTCTCGACCTCACGCTTCAACAGATCAGCAACCTCATTGGCCTTGGCAACCTCGGTGTCGGCTTTAAACGTATGCGGCTGCCCGAAAAGCTCTATGGTTACCATATGTTCCAAACCAACACACTCCCGACCATCTCTCCGCCGCCTGACATCAGGGACGGGTTACGCCCTCAAGCTTGGCCAGCAAATTGTCGATTCTGGACCGGATGAACGCCTTTTCCTCGGCGTGGCGCTCCTCCGATACATTCTTCAGGTGAAGTTCCTCCTCTAATTGCTTGATCTTATGATGCAGTTCCAGGTTTGCAACCTGAAGGGACTTTGAAATCTCGATCAGCCTTTCAATTTTTTTTTCGATATCAGCGAATTGATCAAAAAATGCCTCGTTGTCCAATTGCTTCCACCTCTTTGTAGTGTCGGTGTATCTAACCGGTAAAATGCCAAAAAGTCAAGAAAATATCAATAAATCGACCTCGGAGAACCGCTCGTTCAGGAAGCCTTCAAGCAGTGGCGGCGCGACGCGTTTCCATGATAGCCTCCACCCGAGCCAGGTCATCGGGTGTGTTGATGCCCAGGATCTCCTGAGGGTCGTCGCCGCGGCAAATTCCAATGGTGCAGCCCAAGTCATAGCCGACCCGGACGATGTCCGTGAAGTAGAACTCGCCTTGGGCATTGCTGCGGGTCAGCCGCGGCAGGACGTCCGCCAGAAAACGCCGGTTGACACAGTAGATTCCCGAGTTGATGGTCGTTATGGCGCGCTGGGCATCGGTGGCGTCCGCTTCCTCGACAATGCCGCAAACCTGCTGCCGGTCGTCGAGCAATATCCTGCCGTAACCGAAAGGGCGGTCTATGTCCACGGCCAGAACCGTGGCGTCGCGGCGCGCCTCCATATGGTCGGCGATCATGGCCTTGAGGGTGGTCTCGGCCACCAGCGGCACGTCCCCGCACAGAACGACCACCTGTTCGCATTCAACCGGCAGGCGGGGAAGCGCGCACATCACGGCGTGCCCGGTGCCGAGCTGTTGTTCCTGGTGGGCAAACACCACCGAGACCGCCCGGGAAATCACCCGCCGCACTTCTTCAGCCTGGTTTCCCACAACCACGACGACGGCTTCGCCGGCAACGCTGCGGGCGGTTTCGGCGACATACACCACCATGGGTTTCCCCAGGACCTCGTGCAATACCTTGGCTTTGTGCGACTTCATGCGCTTACCGAGCCCGGCGGCCAGTATGATGACCGTTACGCGTTTATCCATTTTTTTCTTAATCGACCTCTCGAAAAAAAACCAGAGGGCAAATCCTTTGGGGATTGCCCTCTGGCGAAACGTTTGGACACAAAATCCGCCCGACGGATTTCCGTCAATGCTGCGATCGGTATTCAGTGACCTTGAGCCGCATCATCGCCCGCTGAAGCGCCGCCTGTGCGCGGACGAAATCAAACTCCTCTTTGCTCCGCTGTTCGGTCAGCCGTTTCTGCGCCCGTTCCAGCGCGGCACGCGCCCGCTCGACATCGATATCCCGGCGCCGCTCGGCCGATTCGGCCAGAATGGTGACCCGGTCCGGCAGCGCTTCCGCAAACCCCCCGCTCACGAAGACCAAATGCTCACCGCCCTTGTCATCGGTGTACCGGACGGCGCCGGCCTTGAGCGCCGTTAGAAAGGGGGTGTGCCCGGTGAGCACGCCGAACTCGCCCAGCACACCCGGCGCCATCACAATCTGGGCGTCCTCGCTGACAACGATCTTCTCGGGTGTGACGATTTCCAGCCTTACAGGTCCAGTCATAGCGCCCCCTCGGGTATTATGCGGATGCCATTTCTTTTGCAGCCGCCACGACCTCTTCAATGCCGCCCTTCATGTAGAAGGCCTGCTCGGGGATATCGTCGTGCTTGCCTTCAATGATCTCCTTGAAACCGCGGATCGTATCGGCAAGCTTGACATATTTCCCCGCCTTGCCGGTGAAGGTTTCGGCAACCGTGAACGGCTGGGAGAGGAACCGCTGCATCTTGCGGGCCCGGGCCACGGTGACCTTGTCCTCGTCAGAAAGCTCCTCAATCCCGAGAATGGCGATGATGTCCTGGAGTTCCTTGTACTTCTGCAGGATTTGCTGCACGGTGCGCGCCGTTTGGTAATGCTCCTCACCGATGTAGGCGGCATCGAGAATCCGGGAGGTGGAGTCCAACGGGTCCACCGCCGGATAAATTCCGAGCTCGGCGATCTGCCGCGACAAAACGACGGTGCCGTCCAGGTGCGCGAAGGTAGTGGCTGGGGCCGGGTCGGTCAGGTCGTCGGCTGGTACGTAAACGCACTGCACCGCGGTGATAGCGCCCCGCTTGGTAGAGGTGATGCGCTCTTGCAACTCACCGAGGTCGACGGCGAGCGTCGGCTGGTAGCCGACCGCGGAGGGCATGCGCCCTAAAAGGGCGGACACTTCGGAACCGGCCTGGGTGAAACGAAAGATGTTGTCAATGAAGATCAGGACGTCCTTTTGTTGTTCATCCCGGAAGTACTCGGCGACGGCCAACGCCGAAAGCGCCACGCGCGCACGCGCCCCGGGCGGTTCGGTCATCTGGCCATAGACCAATGCCGCTTGTGGGAGAACCCCGGAAGCCTTCATTTCGTGATACAGGTCGTTGCCTTCGCGAGTGCGCTCGCCCACGCCCGCGAAGACGGATATACCTTTATGCTGCTTGGCGATGTTGTTGACCATCTCCATCATGACGACGGTCTTGCCCACGCCGGCGCCGCCGAACATGCCCATTTTGCCGCCACGGGGGAAGGGCACCAGCAGATCGATGACCTTGACGCCGGTTTCCAGCACGCGCACGGTGGTGTCCTGGTCCGTAAACGCCGGTGCGGGTTTGTGAATCGGTCGAACAATTTCGCGGTTGATGGTGTTGCCATCAATCCCGTCCACCGGCTTTCCGACGACGTTGATCACCCGCCCCAGCGCGGCTTCCCCCACCGGAACCATGATCGGGTTGCCGGTGTCTTTCACGGGCATGCCCCGCACCAGGCCGTCGGTGACGTCCATGGCGATGGTTCGCACGACGTTGTCGCCCAGGTGCTGTGCCACTTCGATGACCAAGTTGTCCGCTTCTTCGTTGATGGTCGGGTTGGTGATGGTCAGCGCCGTGTAGATCGTCGGCAGCTTGCCTTGCGAGAATTCCACATCGACGACCGGGCCCATGACCTGCACAACTTTACCCAAGTTCTCTCCCATTGAACCTCCTCCTATTCCCTATTCCAAAACGCGGTGAACGCTGTTTTTAGACATTTATCCCTTGAGGGCCTCGGCTCCGCCGACGATGTCCATCAACTCCGCCGTGATGGCCGACTGCCGGGCCTTGTTATAAGCCAGTGTGAGATTGTCGATCATGTCGTTGCAGGCTTTGGTGGCGTTGTCCATGGCCATCATGCGGGCGGCGTGCTCACAAGCTGATGTCTCCAGCAGCGCGCTGAAGATCTGAACATAGACGTTGCGCGGCAGCATCTCGCCGAGCAGTTCGGCCGCAGACGGCTCGCAGATGTGCTCGGGCAGATAGGCGGCCTCCGCTTTTTCCTCGACCTCCGCTTTCTCGATGGGCGGAATGGGCAGCAGTTTTTTCAGCACGGGAACCTGCCGCGCGCTGCTGAGAAACTCGGCGTATATGATGTACACCTCGTCCGTGCTTCCATCCAGGTAGCCCTGCACCAGCTTGCGGCCGGCCGTCGAAGCTTCACTGAACTTGATGGCGGTCCCCATGATCCCGATGTGCTCGTCCGCCAGCACGGCGTTGCTCTTGCGGGACCAGTTCCGGCCTTTACGGCCGAAGGCGGTCAGCGAAAACTCAACGCCGGGGCTGGTTTTCTGCCGCATGAACGCTTCGGCTTTCTCAACCAGGTTGGTGTTGAAACCGCCGCACAGCCCCCGGTCCGACGTGCACAGGACGATGTGGATCTTTTTCACGTCATCGCGGGCAACCAGCAGCGGACTCGCCCCTTCGCCCGCCCGCTCCGCCAAGCTGCCGAGCACCTCAGCGAACTTGCGGGCATAGGGACGGAAGGCTTCCATGTTGGCTTGTGCGCTCCGCAGCTTCGAGGCCGCCACCATGTTCATGGCCTTGGTGATCTGCTTGGTTTTTTTAACCGCTTTGATCTTGTTCTTGACGTCTTTTAAAGTTGCCATACCGATCCCGCCCTCACATCCAGTTTTTCCGGACTGCCTGGTCTCTCGGCCCGATGAACGCCCCCTACTTGACGGTGTCCTTGAACTCCTCGTCGTAGGCGTTCAGCGCCTCGGTCATCAGCTTGTCCAGATCGGGGGTGATTTCCTTTTTCTCCTTCAGCGTGGAGAGCACCTGGGGATAGCGGTCCTCCATGAACTTGTGCAGGCCGGCTTCGTACTTGACCAGCGCGCTCACCGGATACTTGTCGAGAAAGCCGCGGGTGCCGGCGTAAAGGATGCTGACCTGTTTTTCGAGAGGCAGCGGCTGATACTGAGGCTGCCTTAAGATCTCGACCAGCCGCGCGCCGCGGGTAAGTTGGCGCTGGGTCGCCTTGTCGAGGTCGCTGCCGAAGGCGGCGAAGGCCTCCAGCTCGCGGTACTGGGCCAGGTCCAGGCGCAGCGTGCCCGCCACCTGCTTCATGGCCTTGACTTGGGCGGCACCGCCGACACGGGACACCGAGAGCCCGACGTTGATGGCCGGGCGAACACCGGCGAAGAACAAGCTGGGTTCGAGGTAGATCTGGCCGTCGGTGATGGAAATAACGTTGGTGGGAATGTAGGCCGACACGTCACCGGCCTGGGTTTCGATGATCGGCAGCGCCGTGAGGGAACCGGCCCCGAGCTGGTCATTCAGCTTGGAGGCCCGCTCGAGCAACCGGGAGTGGTTGTAGAAAATATCGCCCGGGAAGGCTTCGCGTCCGGGGGGCCGCCGCAGCAGCAGCGACACCTGGCGGTAGGCAACGGCCTGCTTGGACAGGTCGTCGTAGATGATCAGCGCGTGCTTGCCGTTGTCGCGGAAGTATTCGCCCATGGCGCACCCGGCATACGGCGCGATGTACTGCAGCGAGGCCGGGTCGCTGGCGCAGGCCGCGACGATGGTGGTATATTCCATGGCGCCGTGCTTCTCGAGAACGGCGTGCACCTGGGCGACGGTGGATTTCTTCTGGCCGCAGGCGACGTAAATGCAGTACACGTCGGTGTCCTTCTGGGCGAGAATCGCGTCGATGGCCACGGCAGTCTTGCCGATCTGGCGGTCGCCGATGATGAGCTCGCGCTGACCGCGGCCGACCGGAGTCATGGCGTCGACGGCCTTGAGACCCGTGTAGCAGGGTTCATGCACGCTTTTGCGCGCAATGACGCCCGGGGCCACCATTTCCACGCGCCGGAATTCTTTGGCGTCGACCGGGCCCTTGCCGTCGAGCGGCTCGCCCGTGGCCGAAAGCACGCGTCCCAGAACGGCCTCGCCGACCGGCACCTCGGCGATGCGGCCGGTGCGCTTGACGATGTCCCCTTCCTTGATGTGGATGTCCTCGCCCATGACGGCGACACCCACGTTGTCCTGTTCCAGGTTGAGCACGAGCCCGAGGATTTTGCCGGGGAACTCCACCAGCTCCAGGGCCATGACCTTCTCCAGGCCGTAGACCCGGGCGATCCCGTCGCCCACGGACAGGACGACACCGGTTTCGCTCAACTCCACCTTCTTTTCGTAGTCCGTGATCTGCTCTTTGATGATCTGGCTTATTTCTTCGGCTCTAAGTTCCATTAGGCACCCTCACCCCTTTTCATAGATTCTCTCATGTTGAGTAATTGCGTCCTGATGCTTCCGTCCAACACAAGATCGCCGATCTGCGTGATCACCCCGCCGATCAGGCCCGGATCCTGTTTCACTTCCAGGATGATATCTTTTCCGGTCCGCTTGGACAAGCCCCCCCGGATGCGTTCGACGGCGTCCGCCGAAAGCGCACTCGCCGAGGTCAGCGTCGCCCGGGCCACTCCCTTCAGATCGTCCGCCAGCTTCTGATAAAAGTCGTTGATGGGCCCCAGAAAGCCGAAACGGCCTTTTTCGAAAAGCAGCACCAGAAACGACTCCATGGCCCTGGAAAGGGCCAGCTTGGCAATGAGGGACTGCAGCACGCGCTTGCGTGCCGCGCTTTCGTACAGGGGGTTGTTGATGGCCTGGTCCAGGCGCCGGTCTCCCGCCACCAGACCGGCAATCGACTGAAGTTCGTTACGGTACCGCTCGGTCTGGTCGTCCTGCTGGCCGATCAGCAGCAGGGCCTTGGCATAGCGCCGCGCAATAGCCAAATTCTTCATGACGCCACCACCTTCTGAAGGTAATCCTCCACCAGTTGGGTCTGATCCTGGGACGTGACGTTCTGCTTGAGCAATTCCTCGGCCTTCGTCAGGGCTTTTTCGAAGATCTCGCGCTGCAACGCGGCCTTGGTCTGCTCAAACTCGTGCTCGATGTTGCGCCGGGCCTGGATCTGCAGTTTCTCGGCGGCTGATTCGGCCTCCTTGAGAATGCGAGCCTTGGCCTCCTGGCCCTGGCGGGTGTAATCGGCCATGATCCGCTCGGCCTCCTTCTCCATGGCCCCGAGCTTCTGGTTGTATTCGGCCAACCGTTTTTCAGCCTCGCTTTTTTTCGCCTCGAGATCCTTGAGCTGGTCCTCGATTCCCCGGATGCGGCCGTTCAGCGCCCGGGGGATGGGTTTGCGCAGCAGGAAAAACAAGCCGCCGGCCAGCACCGCGAAATTCATGAGCCGGAACCAGTCCGTGGAGGTAAAACCGCCGTGCGCGGCCTCGCCCTCGGAAGCGGCCCACGCCTGGCCGGTGCCTCCGGCCAGAACCATCAGGACGGCAAGCAGGGCCATCCCGCTCCGCACCCAAGGGTGTTTCAGGTAAAGCCTCATCACACCGCCCTCCCCAATATCTTTCGAGCTATCTCGTTGGCAAAGCTGCCGACATCCTGCTGCAGGGACTGCCGGGCGCGTTCAGCGTCGCCTTTGATCTTCTCGCGGATCTCCGCCAGGTCGGCCTGGGCTTTGGCATTGATGGACTCGATCAGCTTGCGCTCTTGCGCCTCGGCCTGCTGCACAAGCCCCTCCTTCTCCTTCAAGCCCTGCGCACGCGCATCCTTGATGGCCTTGGCGAAAGCCGCTTCTTTTTCCTGAACGGTCTGAGCGGCATGTTGGATGGCGGACTCCATGCCTTTGAATTTGTCCCGGCGTTCCTTGAGAACCCGGCGGATGGGGCGATAGAGCAGGATGTTCAAAGCGAAGATGAGGAAAAGAAAGTTGGCGATTTGAAGGGTGAACGACCAGTCGGGAACGACCGTCACCCCGCCGCCTTCACCGGCGGCGAGCGCAGGACAGCCAGGCAAGAGGATCGAGATCCCTGCGAATAACGCCGCTGCGCAAGACACACTCCAGCGCAAACCAGTTGGGCCCATAAAATCAACCTCCGTTCCACCAGGTAAAGGAGACTGCGTGGTCTGATTGTCAGCTGCTGGGGTAAAACAGGAAATGCGGGGTCTATAGCATCGCCTCTTGGGGTTGTCAAAGTTTTTTTTATCAGGCTGTTGAAAAACGGCGCCTCAAACCGTGATCCGGCGTTGCGCAGCATTTGTAAATGCTCACATATCAGTGAATGTGCCGGGCTTTCCAAGACACCGCGCGCCTTGGCCGACGGCTCGATGCTTGTTTTCAGCAGCCTGTTAATCCACCATGAACCGGCGCATGCTTATGTTCATCAGCAACCCGATGCAGATGGCCACCGTGAGCGTCGAAGATCCGCCGTAGCTGATCAGCGGCAGCGGCACACCCACCACAGGCATCACGCCCATGGTCATTCCGATGTTGATGACCACCTGCCAGGCGAGCAGACTGGTGATGCCCACGGCCAGGAGGATCCCGAAGGGGTCCCGGCAGCGGTGGGCGATGTTGAGCCCCCAGAGGATCAGCACCAGGAAAAGCAGGATCAGACAGATCGAACCGACGGCACCCCATTCCTCCGCCAGAACCGAGAAGATGAAATCGGTGTGTTCCTCGGGAAGAAAGGAAAGCGCATTCTGGGTCCCCTGCAGATACCCCTTTCCGGTGAGCATGCCGGAGCCGATCGCGATTTTCGACTGGATGATGTGATAGCCCGCCCCCAGAGGGTCCTGGTCCGGGTTCAGAAAGGTCATGATGCGCTGTTTCTGGTAGTCCTTGAGCAGCGACCAGACCACCGGAACCATGGCCGCAGCGGGGGTCAGCAGGAGCATCAGCGAACGCAGATCCACCTTGACGAACAGCGTTAGGGTGACCGCAATCAACGCCACGAGGGCAGCGGTGCCGAGGTCCGGCTGGATGACGATCAGGCCAAAGGGCAGGCTGGTCAACAGGATCGGCCGCAGCAGATCCCGCAGGGTGAAACCGCGGGCGGTGGCATCCTTGGAGTAGCACTTCGCCAGGACCAGGACGACGGCGATCTTGATCAGCTCTGAGGGTTGAAGGTGGACCGGGCCGAGCACCAGCCAGCGGCGGGAGCCCCCCGCCAGCTTGCCGAAAACCACGACACCCAGCAGCAACAGGACGCAGACGATGTAGATCGGATGGGCCCAGCGATCGAGCAGCCGATAGTTGAAGGAGAATGCGGCCGTCATGACGATGAGCCCCAACGAAAACCAGATGATCTGCTTGTAAAAGAGCAGCTTGTGCGGCGCCGGGGGCGGATCGGCCGTCACCGCGCTGTAGACGGTGGTCAGCCCGATGCCGCCGAGCATCAAGACCACCAGGAGGAGTCCCCAATCAAAGTTGTGAATTAATCGCCGGTCGAACATACGTGCCCTATGCTTAAAGCAGTTACGTTGCCGCGTGTGTCGCGTAGCCCGCGGTAACGACTTTAAAGGATGTGGGATGCAGGTCGCATCCCAACGCGCCAACGCTCCCACGCGATATACACGATCAACGCCTACCCGCTCCCCCCCACGACGACCTTCGCCCCGTCGTCGGCCAGCTTCCGGCTGTTCGGCAATTTGCGCAGATACGTTTTTACCATTTCCCGGGCGATCGGGCCGGCGGCGCTCGAGCCGTGTTCGCCGTTTTCCACCACCACGGCAATCGCTATTTTCGGGGCGTCAAAGGGTGCGTAGCAGACAAACCAGGCATGCGGCCGAAGATGCGGCGGCGTGTAATCGTCACCGCTGTCCTTGCGCCCCACGACCTGGGAGGTGCCGGTCTTTCCGGCGATCTCGATGTCGTTCAGGTGCACCCGGCGTGCCGTCCCGTGGTCGCCGTTCACCGCCCCCCAGATGCCCTGCTGCACGATCTTTAGGTTGCGAGGGCTGATCGGCAGACGGCCGATCTCCTGGGGCGCTGCCTGGAAGACGACATCGCCCTCCATCGTTTCCACCCGGCTCAGAACGGTCGGGCGATACCGAACCCCGCCGTTGGCGACGGCCGCCATGAGCATGCCCATTTGCAGCGGCGTCGCCAGGACGTAGCCCTGGCCGATGGAGACCGAGAGGGTCTCGCCTTCCTGCCAGGGGACGCCGAAACGCTTTTTCTTCCAGACGGAGGAAGGGATCAGCCCGCGGGCCTCCTGGTCCAGCGTCACCCCGGAACGCACCCCCAGACCGAAGGCCTTGGCGTACCAGGCCAGCCGATCGATGCCCAGGCGCAGGCCGGTGCGGTAAAAAAAGACGTCGCAGGATTCCGCCAGCGCCCGCCGGACATCGATCCGGCCATGACCTTCCTTTTTCCAGCACCGGTAATCCCGGCCGGCAAACGGCAGAAACCCGGCGCAGTCGAAGGTCGTGGTCTCGTCGATGGCCTTCTCCTCCAGCCCGGCCAGCGCGGTGACGATCTTGAAGGTGGACCCGGGCGGGTATTCGCCCTGGATGGCCTTGTTTTCAAGGGGGCGGTAGGGGTTTGATACCAGCGACTCCCAGACTCCCGCTCCGATGCCGCTGACGAAGTCGTTCTGATTGAACGAAGGCGAGCTTGCCATCGCCAAGATCTGCCCGGTCGTCGGTTCGACGGCGACGGCGGCACCGGCGACGCCCTCCAGAAGCCCCTCAGCCCGCTGCTGCAATTCGCGGTCCAGGGTCAGATGCACGTTGCGCCCGGGCTTGGGGGAGACCGTCTGCAGGACCCGCATGATCTGGCCGTTCGCGTTGACTTCCACTTGCCGGCCTCCCGGTTCGCCCCGCAGGAAGCCTTCCTGCGCGCGCTCCACCCCGAACTTGCCGATGTAATCGCCGCCGCGCAGGTTGGGGTGGTCGCCGCTTTTCAGCTCGTCGACATTGACCTCGCCGAGATAGCCGATCACGTGGGAGGCGTTCAGCCCATCGAGGTAGTTGCGGCGCAGCCGCACCTGAACGGACACGCCGGGCATGTCCACCTTGTGGGCTTCGACCGCGGCCAGCACATCCCGGCCGATGTCCTGTTTCAGAAGAACCGGCCTGAATGCGGCCAAGCCCCGGCTGTTTTTAACTTTGCCCTGAAGCTCATCGACCGGCACGTTCAGGTAAACCGCCAGTTCGCTGAGCACCCGGCTGACATCCCCGGCGTCCTTGGGAGTAAAGCTGACGTCGAAGGAGGGCCGGTTCTCCGCCAGCTTCGTCCCGTAGCGATCCAGGATCAGGCCCCGGGGCGGGTCCACCGTCTGGAGCCGGATGCTGTTGTTCATGGACAAGCGGTAGTAATCGTCTCCCGCGACCACCTGCAGGTACACCAGTCGCATCAGCAGAACGACAAAAACCGCCAGCACAATGAGCATCATCCCGACGATGCGCTGTTTGTACCAGTCGTGGTCTACCGATTTGACGAATCGCTCCATAAGTCATTCAGCTTGGGTCGCCGCCTGGCTCTCGAGGACCTTCCTCGTGCGCCGGCTCGAGAGCCGTTTCGCCTGCCGCATGCCCAGGGCGATCAACGGCCCGGTCAGCAGCACCCAGCCGATCTGTTCGCTGACGACCCGGATCATCTCCCCGGTGGTGTGCCCACCCGCACCGGACATGCCGATCACCATGAAAAAAAGCCCGTTCTGCGAGGCCACGGCGGCGATGATGATAAGGACCAGCACCATCGCATTTTCAGCCCGCACGACGGTGGCGGCCAGTCGCACGGCGATATAAAGCCACACATAGGAGGTCAGGTAAAGCCCGAAAGGCCCCCCTGAGAGATTGTCCATCAGGGCGCCCATGAACATCACAAACGGCAGGGCCTCATGGACCGGCCGAAACGCTGCCAGGTATATCACCCACGGCAACAGCAGATCGAAGAAGTGCCCCACGAATCCCAGCCGCGGGATGAGCGCCGTTTGCAGGGCGACCAAGCACAGGCTGCTGGCGATGTAAATGAAATAGCTCATCGGCGGTCGGACGAAACCCGCGGCGCTGACAGCTGCGGCTTCAAGATGATCAGCACTTCCTCAAGCCTTTCGAAATCCACCGCGGGGGTGATCCGGACCTCTTTGAAAAAATCGGAGCCCTGGAAATTGACGGTGGTGACGGTGCCCATCAGGAGTCCCTTGGGGAAAACGCCGTCGAAGCCGGAGGAGACCACCAGGTCCCCGACACGCACGTCGTCCTCGTGCATCACATAATCCAGGTAGCACTCGTCGCGTGAAGTGCCCTTGACGATGCCCCGGGCCCGCGTGCGTTGAACCAGGGCATCGGCGGCGCTGTTGCGGTCGATGATCAGCAGCAGCCGCGACTGGTGGCTGGAGGACTCCACGATCTGCCCGACCACACCGTGGAAGGTCACGGCCGGCAGGCCCCGCTGCACGCCGTCCGCCTGGCCTTTGTCGATGATGACGGTTTTAAACCAGGCGGAGGGGTCTTTGCCGATGATCTGCGCGGCGATCGCCGGCCCGGGCAGCGACCGTTTGAACCCCAGAAGCTCCCTCAGCCGGTTGTTTTCCAGCTCGAGTTCGTGCCTTTGGACGTTGCCCTGCACCGCCTGCCCCAGCTGCTGCTTGAGCTCTTGATTCTGCTGAGAAACGGACACAAGAAAAAAATAGTCCCGCCACACCCCCTCGACCGCATTTGCAGTCCGGGTGGCGAGACCCTGAAACGGGGCGGCAAAGGCTATCATCACGCGGCCGATCCCGGTGCCAGGCGGCCGCCGTGTGGTGATCGCCAGCAGGATGACGTTGACCGTTACGAGGAGGATTCCGACAAGTATCAGAACCGTCTTCTTGGAGAACATAGACGCTAATGGACGACGATTTCCTTGAGAAGATCCAGATTGTCCAGTGCCTTCCCGGAGCCAAGCGCAACGGTTTCCAGCGGATGCTCGGCCACGGTGATCGGCAGGTTGGTCTCCTCACGCAACAGCTTGTCCAGGTTTTTGAGGAGGGCGCCGCCGCCCGTGAGGATGATCCCACGGTCGACGATGTCCGCGGAAAGCTCCGGCGGCGTCTGCTCCAGCGCGATCTTCACCGTCTCCACGATGGCGTCGATCTGCTCGGAAATAGCCACGCGGATCTCTTCCGAATCGATGGAAAGGATCTTGGGGATGCCGGATGCGAGATCGCGGCCCTTGACCTCAATGGTTTCCAGGTTCTGGGGGTCCGGATAGGCATTGCCGATGGTGGTCTTGATGATCTCGGCGGTGCGCTCGCCGATCAGCAGGTTGTATTTGCGCTTGATGTATTGGATGATGGCGGCATCCATCTTGTCGCCGGCCACCCGCACAGACCGGCTGTAGACGATGCCTTTCAGCGAAATGACGGCCACTTCGGTGGTGCCGCCGCCGATGTCGACCACCATGTTGCAGATGGGCTCGGTGATCGGTAGGCCCGCGCCGATCGCAGCGGCCATGGGCTCCTCGATCAAAAAGACCTCGCGAGCGCCGGCGGATTCCGCGGACTCGCGCACCGCTCGTTTTTCCACCTGGGTGATGCCCGAGGGGACGGCAATAATGATCCGCGGCCGGACAAAGGTCCGCCGGTTGTGTACTTTGTGAATGAAATGCCGCAGCATGGCCTCGGTGACTTCGAAGTCGGCGATGACCCCGTCGCGCATCGGCCGGATGGCCACGATGCTGCCCGGGGTTTTGCCAAGCATTTTTTTGGCCTCGATGCCGACCGCCAGCACCCGGCTCTTGGCGCGCGAACTGGTGCTTACGGCCACCACCGAAGGCTCGCTCAGCACGATTCCCTTCCCCTTGACGTAGACCAGGGTGTTCGCCGTCCCCAGATCGATCGCCAGATCATTCGAAAACACTCCCAGAAACCTGTCAAAAAACGACATGCACCCTCATTTCTTGGCTGTTGCGAATAGCCGACTCGTTGATTTAATCCTATTATTATTAGCAAAATTCGCAGGGAAGCACAAGAAAAAATTATTGCGCCGCCGTGTGCGACCGCGGGCCGACGGCCTCCATGACCGCATCGTGGATCACCGGCCGGAAGCCCCGGATGGCGATATTGGCGCGGTCCGGGTGGACCCGGTTGGTGAGCAGAATGACGGAAACCGACTGCTCGACGCACACCCAGAAGGAGGTACCTGTGAAACCCAGGTGGCCGATGCCGGTGGGCGGAAAAAACCGCCCACAGCTAGGGGCGACGGGGGCGGGCATGTCGAACCCGAGGGCCTTGTCGGTTCCGGGCACCCGCTGGAAAAACCGGTGGACCGTGCGGCAATCAAACAACCGACCGCCTTCCTCCCGGTGGTAGGCGTTCAGCAGTTCAGACAGGGCGCGGTGGACCCCCTCCGCGGTGCCGAAGAGTCCCGCATGCCCGGCGACCCCGCCAAGCGCATGGGCGTTTTCGTCGTGAACTTCAGCCTCGATCAGGCGCCCGCGCCAGGGGCATTGCTCTGTGGCCGCAAACCGGCCGGCCGGGCGCGAGAGGTTAAGGTCGATGAAAAAGAGCGCGTCCGCCGCGCCCAGCGGGGCATGGACCTCCTCGGCCACAAAACGGTCCAGGCGCCGGCCGGAAACGTTCTCCACGACCCATTCCAAAATCATGAAATCCAGGTCGCTGTAAAGCATTCGCTCGCCCGGCGCGCACAGCAGCGGCTCCTGCATCAGCCGTGCGCGCAGCACGTTTTTGCGATCAGAGACCGGCCACGCAGCGAGCTCCAGGTAAAACGGCCGGTAGTCCGGCAAACCCGATGTGTGCGAAAGAAGTTGGGCGATCGTGACACCGCCCTTGTCGCTGCCCTTAAACGCCGGCAGCACAGACGCCAGGAGCTGCCCCACGTCCAACCGGCCCTGCTGATGAAGCCGCATGACGGCGAGCGTTGTTGCCAGCGGTTTGGTAAGGGAGGCGAGATCGAAGACCGTGTCCGGGGTCATGGGCTCCCCGGTGAACCGGTTGGCATCGCCGTATGCCGAGCGGAAAAGCACGTTCTCGCCGCGTCCGACCAGCAGCACCGCCCCCGGGAACACGCCGTCGCCCACCGCCTTCCGCATGAGTCGGTCCACTTCGGGCATGGCGTCGGTGGGCGGCTGGGGTGGGTTTTTTTGAGCTCGATGTTCAGTGTGTTTGAGGGGTCGTTCTTTCAATTTTAGGCACTTTAGGCACTTTTCTGCCCTTCCCTAACCCGCCGTCGCGCACTCGAATTCAAGCGTCCGGTGCACGGCATCGAGCACCGCGCGCGCTCCCAGCGGCAGCGTCAGGTTCGGCTCGGTATGGCCGGATTCCACTCCGGCCAAGATGGGAAACTCCACCTCCTGAAAGACGTCTTCAACGATCTTCAGAATTTCTGCCGGGGTCCCGCAGCCGTCGAACGATCCCAGCACCAGGCCCTTGATTCCGTCGAAGCAACCGGCGGTTCTCATGTGCACCAGCATGCGGTCGATGCGGTAGGGAGCTTCCCCGCGGTCCTCCAGGAAAACGACGCGGTTGCGCAAGCGCGGTGCAAAAGGTGTTCCCACCAGGTGACACAGGGTGGTCAGATTCCCGCCGCACACCGGACCGGATGCGGACCCCGGCCTCAAGGCCCTTGCGCCCTCCGAACGCACCGTCAGCGGCCGGCCGGAGGCGACCGCCTCCCGCAAGCCCGCAACGGTTTGTTCAGAAGCGTCGGCAAGGGTCGTAACGACCGGGCCGTGGAAGGTGATCAGTCCGCAACGGGATGTCACAGCCGTCAGCAATGCCGTGATGTCGCTGAAGCCGATTAGAACCTTGGGCTGAGCGGCCAGACGGGCGTAGTCGAGCAAGGGCAGAATCCGCAGCGACCCGTAGCCGCCGCGGGCGCACATGATTGCGTCGATGCCGGGATCAAAAAGAAGGCGGTTCAATACATCCGCCCGATGGGCATCGGTCCCCGCCAGATAGCCATTTGCGGCGAAGAGATCATCGGGGACAACCACCTCGAAGTCCATTGCACGCAGGACATCCACCCCCCTGCTGAGGGCTGCCGGCTCGAAGGGACCCGCTGGTGCGGCGATGCCGATGACGGAGCCCGGGCCCAGCCGGGGCGGCTTGAGCGCCTTCTTTCGGGCAGCCCGCGCGCTGCCTGGAACTGCGGCACACATCCTCTCATCCTTTCTTGACACGCGAGATGCGAGGTGTTATATGTTCATTTTGTGTCGGGGCGTGGCGCAGACTGGTAGCGCACTTGAATGGGGTTCAAGG
>Ga0210069_1000064_pt1 | contig 19891 bp, 17 predicted proteins | sample RushSE_TuleB_D2_FD_185568 | JGI IMG/M metagenome (GOLD analysis project Ga0210069, IMG submission 185568) | Wetland microbial communities from San Francisco Bay, California, USA, that impact long-term carbon sequestration - RushSE_TuleB_D2... | ecosystem: Environmental > Aquatic > Marine >... | reverse complement strand
AACCCGGGCCGAGTCCTTTGTCTGACCGACGATCCCAACGATATGGATCTTATCCTCAAAGCAGAATCTCAAGGTATGATTTACCCGGATCGGCTTAAAAGACAGCAACTTCGCGCCAAAGCTCTGGATGTGCTCCGATTTTACAGGGACGTTCAAGATATGGATACGCTTGATCCGGATGCAATGGCACAAAAGCTTGCGGAAAATCCGGCGGAATATTGCCGCGATCTCAATCCTTTCAGCGATGAATCGAGGGTCATCACCTGGCAATGGCCAAGGGACTGCAAACGGGCGGTCATGGTACCGCCGGACCATTTCCTCCTGGTCCGGTCGGACACTTCATTTCGCGCCCGGATCATGGATAAAGACCGATGCCTCTCACAGGAAGAGAGCTGTCCGTGTATGGACGGATCGTTTTTTTCCCTCTTTTGCCCGATACCTTATTCCGGGAGTCGCCATTTTTGTACCCTTAAAATATCGGTTTACACACCAGGAGAAACCAAACATGTCGATGGATCGCTCCTTTTTCTTCCCAAAGTGGAAGATGCAACCGTGAAACAGGTTTTTGACCGGACGGATCTTACAGACCGTTCTCTTCTGAAGCTCGGTACCAACGGACGGGGCGGTATGCTCAGGGCACTTGTTTCCTGGAGTACGCTTTCCAGCCGGTACGATGCCCTTCTGGCGGCAAATATGGATCCTGAGTTTCCGGTAGATCGATGGATCATGTTCACCCGGTGTCGTGCCTGGTTGGTGTTTCAGGACTATTCCCAGGAGATTTGTGATGATTGTTTTGTTTCTTTTTGTTCCGATTCGAGTTCAACCGGAACCTGGCGATTTCAGGTACCCACCGGTCAGGGGCAACATATTTTTTTATCCATTGATGCGGAGATGATGCCCGGGGAAAATGGTTTGCGTATGATATTCAACCGTGAGCCGGCCGGTGGCCGAAACGGACGGCTCCCTGACGATGAACCGGTTCGTCTCATCCTCAGGCCTGATATTGAAAATCGAAATTTTCATGATACGACAAAAGCCTACCGGGGGCCCGAGCATACCTGGCCGAAGGCTGTAAATTATAAACCGGACGGCTTCAATTTTTCACCGGATCCGGCGCATCGTTTGGAGGTGAGGATATCTGCCGGTGCTTTTGTGTGGGAACCCGAATGGCATTACATGGTTTTTAGATCCAAAGAGGCCGAGCGCGGTCTTGATCCGGATTCGGATCTTTTCAGTCCAGGGTATTTTCATACCTTTTTGACCGGCGATCAACCGGTAACGCTGAATGCACGAATTTCCGTCGGAAAGGATACGGACGGCCAGGGAACTCTGCTGCCGTCTTTCAGCCGCATCGAGTCGTTTAACCCGGATGCGGCCGAACCTTTGAAAGTGACGGACGTTCTGGAAAAAGCCATGGATCATTATATCGCGGATCGAGGTGCGTTGCATACGGTCATTGCCGGATATCCCTGGTTCTTGGACTGGGGGCGGGACGCCCTGATCTTTGTTCGGGGGTTGATCTCTCTGGGAAAAACCGAAGAGGCCCGGGCCATACTGAAACTTTTTGGCCAGTATGAAAACCGCGGAACCATTCCCAATATGATTCAGGGAGAAAATGCCGGAAACCGTGACACCTCGGATGCGCCGCTTTGGTTTATTAATGCCTGTAATGATCTTATACAGTTTGAGGGGAATACCGAGTTCCTTGATGTGGTATACGGCAGCCGGACCATACGCCGGATTCTCTTTTCCATCGGTGATGCCTACATGGCCGGAACACCCAACGGTATCCGGATGGATCCTGAATCGGGCCTAATTTTCAGTCCGGCCCATTTCACCTGGATGGACACCAATTATCCGGCCGGAACGCCTCGTGAAGGTTACCCCATCGAGATACAGGCGCTATGGTATCGTGCGGTCTCTTTTTTGGCCGGAATCGATCATTCTAAATATTCCTCCAAATGGAAAAAAGCGGCCTTGCGGGTTCGTTCTTCGATACTCGAATTTTATTTTCTTCAGGATGAGAGGTATCTGGCAGACTGCCTCCATGCCGGTCCGGTAATGGCGGCCCGGCAGGCGGAGCCTGATGATGCATTGCGGCCGAACCAGTTGCTTGCGGTTACACTAGGGGCCGTGTCCGACCTGGGTGTTTGCCGTAAGATCGTCGCAGCGTGTGAGGAACTTCTGATTCCAGGCGCCATACGGAGTCTCGCCGACCGTCCTGTTCGGCGCCCGCTCATCATCGAGCGTCACGGGAAATTCTTGATCGATCCACACCATCCCTATCAGGGACAATATTCAGGGGATGAAGATACAAAGCGGAAGCCGGCGTATCATAACGGTACGGCCTGGACGTGGATGTTCCCCAGTTATTGCGAAGCCTGGGTAAAGGCTTACGGCAAAAAAAGCAAAAATGCCGCACTTGACTTGCTGGCAAGCAGTGCCCAACTTGTCACCGAAGGATGTATCGGTCATGTCCCGGAGATCCTGGACGGGGATTTTCCACACAAACATCGGGGCTGCGATGCCCAGGCCTGGGGCGCCAGCGAGATCGTTCGGGTATGGAGGCTGCTTGAATCTTTGAATTGACTATTTGTTCATCTTTGTGTAAATATTTGAATATTACTTGGTTTCCATCCATAAACGGCTCTTTTTCGCAACCTCTGCGCGTGCCCGGTGGAATGCGGAGCCTGTTTTAATGGGTCAACTCGGTGAACAACAATAAATCTTCAGCAACAAGGATAGACACATATGAGTCACATACAGACATTTCAGGTATTTCCCTCCATACCGGAAGAACTTTCTTTTTTGCAGGTCTTGGCACGCAACCTATGGTGGTGCTGGCATCTGGATGCCATTGAGCTGTTTCGTCGAATAAATCCCAGACTCTGGGAAGAATCCGGGAGAAACCCGATTGTTTTTTCAACGTTGATTTCCCAAATAAAACTGGAAAAACTGTCGAACGACAAAAGCTTTCTGGCACATCAACGGCGTGTGAAAGAGAGTTTTACCGCCGAGATTTTAACCCCTTTGGATCTTAACGAATCGCCCTACGGAAAAGATGGGACCATCGCATATTTTTCCATGGAATATGGGATTCATGAGAGTGTACCTATATTTGCCGGTGGTCTTGGTGTACTTGCGGGGGATCATCTGAAGGCGGCTTCCGATCTTGCACTCCCGCTGGTCGGGGTGGGGATACTCTATCGAAAGGGTTATTTTCATCAATTCTTAGATCCGGCAGGATGGCAGCAGGAGGAGTATCCTGAAACCGATATCTATCATCTGCCGTTGAAACGGGCAAAGGACCGCTCGGGGAAAAATGTGTTCGTATCTGTACAGGGTCCTACCGGCGAAATTCGAGCCGCTGCATGGAAAATATCGGTCGGGCGCATTCCGCTCTACCTGCTCGATACCAATTTGCCCGAAAACCCTCCACAAATTCGGGAAATCACATCACGCCTGTATGCCGGAGACCAGAAGATTCGGCTGGCCCAGGAAGTTCTCCTGGGTATCGGCGGGATGCGCTGCCTCGAATCCATGGGAATTTATCCCAAGGTTTGCCACATGAATGAAGGGCATTGTTCTTTCGCCACACTGGAACGACTTGTGCAAACGATGTCGAGATTTAATGTCGATCTTAAAACAGCCGAGGAAATTGTTACCCGTACGACAGTCTTTACCACCCATACTCCCGTAGCCGCCGGGCATGATGAATTTCCCGTCGATATGGTAAAGCCCTATCTTGATCCTTTTGTTGGCCGACTGGGTGTGCCCATAGAAGAAATACTGTCGTGGGGACAAGCGGTAAAATCCGGCCCGAATTCACCCCTTTCCATGTTTGTTCTGGGTTTGCGAATGGCGAATTACTGTAACGGCGTGAGTGAGTTGCACGGAAAGGTAGCCCGTCGTATGTGGTCTCATGTCTGGGAAGGGACTCCGGAAGATGAAGTTCCTATCACCCATATTACCAACGGGGTACATATTCCATCCTGGATTTCCATTGAGAATGCCATGCTGTTTGAAAGATATCTGGGACCTGAGTGGTATTTGCATATGGCGAATGTAGAAACGACCAGACGAATCAACGAAATTTATGATGAAGAACTGTGGCGTGCCCGTGAAATGAGTCGGAGCCGTCTTATCCGCTTGTGCAGAGGATTGATGATAAAACAATACAGTCGCCGCAATGCACCCAAGGATATGATGAAAGATGCTGAATCGGTGCTGGAACAGGATGTATTGACCGTCGTTTTTGCCCGCCGGTTTGCAACCTATAAGCGGGCCTATCTCTTGCTCAGAGATCCGGACCGCCTTGAGGCCATGATTACATCAAAAGACCGACCGGTTCAGTTTATTTTTGCAGGAAAAGCCCATCCCAGAGACAATGAGGGAAAGGAGTTGATCAAACGCATTATTGAGTTTGCACGCAGAACAAACGTGCGCCAAAGATTTGCTTTTCTGGAAGATTATGACATCAACATTGCCCGGCACCTGGTTCAGGGATCGGATGTTTGGCTGAACACTCCCAGACGTCCCTTTGAAGCGTGCGGTACTTCCGGAATGAAGGCGGCTGCAAACGGTGTCCTCAATGTGAGTATTCTCGATGGATGGTGGTGTGAGGGATATGAAGAAGGAAGAGGGTGGCGCATCGGGAACGGTGAAGAATACGCAGATCCCGAATACCAGGATTCGGTTGAAAGTCTGGCGCTTTATAATGTTCTGGAGTATGAGGTCATTCCCTGTTTTTATGAGCGGAAAAACGGGGATATTCCAGTCCGATGGTTAAAGATGGTGAAAGAATCGATGAGTATGGCGATGGAGCATTTTTGCACCCATAACATGGTAACTAAATATGAAACGCTCTATTACGTACCTGCTGCAAAACGGCTGGATGATTTAACTTCGGATAATGCCCAAAAAGCGAAATCGCTTTCAACACAATTCAAACGACTCGGGACCTTGTGGCGGAATATAAAGATTGACCCCCCTGCCCGGGAAACCGAAGGTCCGTTTCGTGTGGGAGAAAATTTTACCGTAACAACCGAGGTGAACCTTGGGGAACTTCGTCCTGATGAGATCGATATCGAACTCTATTACGGGCCGATGAAAACAGTGGATATCATTTCCGAAAGTCATCACGAAAAAATGGACGTTAAAGAAGCCCGCGGGAATGGTGTGTACCTTTATGCCTGCAATATAACCTGTAATGCTTCCGGCCGTTTCGGATTTACGGCCAGGGCTGTTCCCAAAGGGGACGACAGGATCCGGTTTGCGCCCGGGCTTATTACCTGGGCGTGATGCCGGGATTAAAACTCCATGACCCATTAAAATTAACACGATAGGGATAGTAAAATGGCAAATCCCCGTATACTCATCGTTACCCCTGAGGTCACCTATCTGCCTGACCGCATGAAAAGTATGGCCAGTTACCTGACTGCCAAGGCCGGCGGTTTGGCCGATGTGTCCGCGGCTTTGATCAAGGCCCTGTTTGATCACGGTGCCGATGTTCATGTGGCGATTCCCGATTACCGCGCCATATTCAGAGACCGTCTTGCCCCCTTTCTTAAAAAGGAGTTGAGTACCATCTTCCGCATTATGCCGGATGATCGGGTACATTTGGCCGAAGATCGTGCATTTTTTTATCTAAACCGGGTCTATTCCGATTATGGAAACGAAAACACCAAGCTTTCTCTGGCGTTTCAACGGGAAGTCATCAATAATATCATTCCGCGTGTGCAGCCGGATTTAATCCATTGCAACGACTGGATGACCGGCCTGATTCCGGCACTGTCCAGGGAGGGGGGCATCCCGTGCCTCTTTACGATCCACAATATCCATACCGTAAGAACGCTTCTTTCCTCGATCGAGGATCGCGGTGTTGACGCAGCGTACTTCTGGGAGCACCTGTATTATGTAAATTATGCCGACGAATACGAGAATACCCGAGAAGTAAATCCGGTGGATTTTCTGGTCAGCGGAGTCTTTGCGGCACATTTTGTCAATACGGTCAGTCCGACTTTTCTCAGGGAGATCATAGAGGGTCGACACGGTTTTGTGGAGCCTCCGTTGCGGGAGGAACTCACCAACAAGTGGAATGCCGGATGTGCTGTGGGTATCCTCAATGCGCCGGATCCCGGCTTTAACCCCGCAAAAGATCAGGACCTTTACCGCAGGTACGACGCCAAGGATCATCCGGAAGGAAAGAAGGAAAACAAACGCTATCTGCAGAAAGAATTCGGCCTGATCCAGGACGACGAGGCGCCGATCTTTTTTTGGCCGTCCCGGTTGGACAACAGACAAAAAGGGTGTCAATTGCTTGCGGAGATCCTCTATAAGGTCATCTCCAAGCACTGGAAAGAACATCTTCAGTTTATCTTTGTTGCCAACGGTGAGTATCAAAACCACTTTAAAGATATTGTTAATTTTCATGGGATACATGATCGGGTGGCCATATGCGATTTTAACGAGTGGTTGGAACATCTGGCTTACGGGGCTTCCGATTTTGTGCTGATGCCTTCCCTTTTTGAGCCCTGCGGGTTGCCGCAGATGATCGGCGCCATCTACGGTGCATTGCCGGTGGTGCATGATACGGGGGGCCTTCACGATACGGTTGTTCACATAGATGTGAAAAATGATATCGGTAACGGCTTTGTCTTTAAAACCTATGACAGCGGCGGCCTGTTCTGGGCGATTCAAGAAGCCATTAAATTTTATCGACTCCCGGCGGAAACCAAAGCGCGACAGATCGAGCGTATTATGACGGAAAGCGTCGCCACCTTCAATCATGACGTAACCGCCCGACAATACATTGATCTTTACGAAAAAATGCTGAAGCGCCCGCTGATTTAACTTACGGTTCCCATGAAGAATTTCAACCGACGAATCCATGGCCAGTGATCCCATAAAATACCTTCTGGAAATTGATCCCTATCTCAAGTCCTATGAAAAAGACCTCCGGCGAAGGTTCGCCAGAATTGCTGAAACTGAAAAGATACTCACCGGCGATAACATCAATTTGGCGGACTTTGCTTCAGGTCACGAATATTTCGGTCTTCATTATCGCGGCAATGAATGGATTTTCCGGGAGTGGGCACCCAATGCCGATGCCATATATTTGATCGGAGATATGACGGACTGGCAGGAAAGACGACGGTTCGCCCTGGAACGCATCAATAGGGAAGGCGTGTGGGAAATCCGTCTGCCTTCGCATACACTGAAACATGAGGATTTGTTTCGGCTTCGGGTTCACTGGCCCGGCGGTCAAGGAGAACGGATTCCGGCCTATGCCCGGCGGGTGGTTCAAGACCCCGATACGCTGATTTTCAATGCCCAGGTTTGGCTCCCCTCAGAACCGTATACGTGGAAATGCAGGGATTTTCGGTCTTCCGGTGATTCGCTTTTGATTTATGAAGCCCATGTCGGAATGGCCCAAGAAGAAGAAAAGATCGGTTCTTTTCGATCTTTTACCCGGCATACGTTGCCCCGTATTGTTGCTGCCGGCTATAATACCCTTCAGCTCATGGCGATTCAGGAGCATCCCTATTACGGATCTTTCGGGTACCAGGTGTCCAATTTTTTTGCCGCATCTTCAAGGTTCGGACCTCCCGAGGCGTTCAAAGAGCTTGTCGACACGGCCCATGATTCGGGTCTTCGCGTGATTATGGATCTGATTCATTCTCATGGTGTATCCAATGAGGTGGAGGGGTTGAGCCGATTCGACGGCACGCGGTATCAGTATTTTCATGAAGGGCAACGTGGCATACATGAAGCCTGGGATTCCAGATGCTTTGACTACGGCAAGTATCAGGTACTCCATTTTTTGCTTTCCAACTGCCGTTTCTGGCTGGATGAATACCGCATTGACGGCTTTCGCTTTGACGGCGTGACCAGTATGCTTTATCTTCATCACGGATTGTCTAAGGCATTCACTTCGTATGATGACTATTTTAACGACAGTGTGGACGAGGATGCCCTCACATATCTGGCACTTGCCAACAAGGTCATCCATGACATTCGACCCGATGCGGTCACCATCGCCGAGGATATCAGCGGGATGCCAGGGCTTGCCGTCCCCCTTTCCTCCGGCGGCATCGGATTTGATTATCGTTTTGCCATGGGGATTTCGGACAACTGGATACGGCTTGTCAAGGATGTTCCGGATGAAGAATGGCATATGGGATATCTGTGGTATGAGTTGACCAACCGGAGATGGGATGAAAAAACCATCAGTTATGCCGAATCTCACGACCAGGCTCTGGTTGGCGATAAAACGCTCATTTTCCGGTTGATCGGTTCAGACATGTATGACTCGATGCGTTCGGACTTCGAGAACATTAAGGTAGACCGGGGAATGGCGCTTCACAAACTCATCCGGCTGGTCACCCTTTCCACGGCCGGCAACGGATATCTCAACTTTATGGGCAATGAATTCGGACATCCTGAATGGATTGATTTCCCAAGGGAGGGGAATAACTGGTCTTTTAAATATGCACGACGCCAGTGGCACCTGGTGGACGAAGGCACCCTTAGATATCGTTTTCTTGCCGATTTTGACAGGGACATGATTTTATTGGCTAAACGTTTCAAACTCCTCGAGTCTTCAGGGCCGCACCTGCGCTATGATCATTCGGGGGACAAGGTGATGATTTTTGAACGGGCAGGGCTTATATTCGTATTTAATTTTCATCCGTCCCGTTCGTATGTCGACTATTGTTTTGAAGCTCCACCCGGAAAATATCAGATGATTTTCAACAGCGATGCTCCTGAATACGGCGGTCATTCCCGGCTGATTCCGGGCCAATATCATCTGACGCTGGATGATACTTCAACACCGAGCAAACGTAGTCTGCTCAGTCTATACCTCCCCAACCGAACAGCCTTTATCCTTCAACGGATTGAACAATGAGGGCCTGGGCAATAATATTGATGTTAAAATGCCGATTTCCGATCTATTGTTCAATTTGATTCCGGCGAAATTCAGGTTCAATATCCCACGTAATGAAATGGTTCAATCTCGGAGAGCTGCTGAGGGGAAAGCGTTTTAAAGCCCGAAGTTTCTATAAGATCCCTGGCCCGTGCCAGGTCATTAACATCCAGGATAAAGACGGCATTTTTCCGGCTTTCGATTACAAATCCATAGCCGTTTTCAATATTGATGTTTTCGGCGAAAAGGATCTGTAAAAGTTTATCGAGTCCACCCGGTCGATCCTCGATCAGCACCGCGATAATTTCCTTGAGTTCCACAGCGATGCCTTCATTTTTGAGCACTTTGTGGCCCTGTTTCGGGTTGTCTACAACAAGGTTGATGAACCCCGAATCGCCAAAAGAAGATATCGTGGCAGATCGAATATTGATCTTTTTCCGTGCAAGGATTGACGTGACTCGAGCCAGGACGCCGGGTTTGTTTTCCGCCGGTATTGTAAGTTGATAGGCTTTCATTTTCAATATACCAATTCTTTAATAACCACGGATTGTATTGTTATTAAAATAGCAGGTTTCAAGTCTGAAAATATAGAGAAACAATCCGGGTGTGTCAATACAATTCGGGCAAGATAATCTACTGCCGCGTCACCCACGGACGCCTTTTTGGGTGAAACGAAGATCCCGTTATTGCAAAGACTTGCGGCATCCCGAACTTTTGTGAGGTATGGGTTTATTCGAATTATGTGAATACATGTTGAAAAAATTTTGTTGACATTCACTTTTTTATCATCTCTATTTTAATATATAAGCGAACCCACCAAATGATAGGGGAAAAACCATGAAGAAATATCTGATTGGAGCGATCCTTGTCGGCGTCGGCATTCTTGTCTCTTTTCCGCTGTTCAGCATGACCTACTATACCATGGTGCGAACCTCTACGCCGGATTTTTGTGCCATGTGCCATGAGATCAAACCCGCAGTGGTTGCCTGGCAATCTTCCACTCATGTCAACAACCCCCAGGGGTTCGTGGCCGACTGCATGGACTGCCACCTGCCGGCTCCACACAAGACATTCGACTTCTTCTTTGCCAAAACCTATCACGGTGCCAAGGACGTCGTTAAGCATTTCTTAATCAAAGAATACGATCGTGATAAAAACCGGGAGGCTGCCTACGCCTCCTTTGACAACGCCCAGTGCCAGAAGTGCCATAGAAATCTGCTGGCCATGCCGGGTAAGCGAGGTGCCATGCTGGCACACCGGTCGGTGATCTATGCGCGTCCAGGCTACGAAAAAAAATGCGTGGACTGTCACTACGATCTGGTTCACAATGAGAGTCCGTCGGTCATATACAAGCAATATCGGAGAGTTCCCTATCAGGCCAAGGGCCTTCGAAAACTGTAATCAACCGGTATGAATAGACTGTTTCATCTCTTTTTAAATGAAAGGAGAAAGACCATGAGGCAAAAATTTTTATTCATCACTGTCGGATTGCTGACAATCGGTCTGTTGCTGGCCGGTGCGGTTCCGACGATCAACGCACAGCCGAACTTCCCCAAGGTGAAAGAGTACCGGATCGAACGCAGCATTCCGCCTGAGGCGGTGGCGTGCATCGAATGTCACAAGGCCTCGAACCCCGGGCTGTTTGACGACTGGGCCCGCAGCCGCCACGCCAATGCCAACATCACCTGCCTGGACTGTCACCTGGCGCAGCCCGGCGATACGGATCTGGCCAAAGGACACGAGAAGTATTATAGCCGAAAGGATCTTCCATACGGAGAACAGAAGTACAAGGTGCCTATTGCCGCCATCGTCACACCGAAAGACTGCTCCCGATGCCATCCCGATGAAGTAACCCAGTACAGCAGGAGCAAGCATGCCAATACCATCGAGATCATGTGGAAACTGGATCCCTGGCTGAACAACGGCATGAACTCGGACAACGAGAGAAAGACCGGTTGCTTCAACTGCCACGGAACGGTGATCGCCATTGATAAAAACGGCGTCGTTGATCCTGCCACCTGGCCCAATGTCGGTGTCGGCAGGTTGAATGTCGACGGGAGCAAGGGGTCGTGCACCGCATGTCATACCCGCCACCGGTTTTCTGTGGCCGAAGCGAGGATGCCCGAGGCCTGCGACCAGTGTCACTTGGGACCTGATCATCCTCAGATCGAAATTTATGAGGAGTCCAAGCATGGAACCATGTACCATGCCTATAAAAACGAATACAATTTTGATGCAGCCGCAGGCACCTGGACGCCGGGCACGGACTACCGTGCCCCGACCTGTGCGGCCTGCCACATGTCCGGTTCCGGAAAGGTCATGGGAACCCATGACGTAACCGAACGGCTCTCCTGGGAGACCCAGGCTCCGCTGACGGTCCGACCCCAGGATTTCAAACCCTTTCCATCGGGAACCGACTGGAAGGTGGAGCGGGAAAAGATGAAGAATATTTGCCGCGCCTGCCACGGTGATTCCTGGATCAGCGACTTTTATGACGGATTCGACAAGGCAGTGGAAGACTATAACGAGGTCTATTTCAAGCCGGCCAAGGCAAAGCTGGACGAGCTTTATGAAAAACAATTGCTGGACAAGACCAAATTTTTCGACGAGCGTCTGGAAGTGGAGTTCTATGAACTGTGGCACCACGAAGGCCGCCGTGCCCGTATGGGCGTCATGATGATGGCCCCGGACTATGCCTGGTGGCATGGATTCTATGAGTGCAAGTTGCGCTTTGCCACGTATATGGAAGAGGCCAATCATCTAATTGAAACCGGCGAGAAGGCGTATGTTGCAAAAGATTTTCCCAATGCCACGGGAGACACGAAGAAGCCGCAGAAAATCTTCGGCAACAAATAATTCCCCGTCATCTTAGAGCACTGACCTTCGCCTTCGTGTCGGGCGGAGGTCAGTTTTTTTGCCGGGATGTTTTTGAAAAAGGGCCCCTTGACATCGCAGTGCGACTCCATATTTTAAGATTTTAGAAAAACTTCTCGAATCATCGTCCAACATTCGATTTTGATGACGTTAACGGTATTGGAAGAGAAGCGCAAGAAGACAGGAGGTCGCCATGTCGATGTATTTTTATGATGAAACCGATGACTGGCCGGAATATAAAATTATCAAGGATGATATTCGCCGTCTGGAAAAGGCCTACCTCGAGACCCGAAAAGAACTACTGGAAATCGAGTCTGCCTTTGGGTCTAATCCCTTAAATAAGGATTTAAAAATCAAGGTGGATGAGCTGAAGAAAAAACTGAAAAAGATTGAAAAAAAGCTCGAAGAATCCCTTAGTCTGTACCGGTAGCGGCAGCTTTTTCATGCTTTCGCAGGAACTTGGGATACAACCCATTGAAAAAGGAGAACCCCATGAAGAAATCATTTGGTGCAACAACGCTGATTTTTCCCGCACCGGTATGGTGTGTGGGTTCCTATGACTCGGCGGGAAACCCCAACATTATGACCATTGCCTGGGGCGGAATTTGCTGCTCCAAACCCCCCTGCGTGACCATATCGCTTCGAAAAGCCACATACACCTACGGGAATATAATGGAGAGGAAGGCGTATACCCTCAATGTGCCGTCTGAAAACTATGTGAAGGAAACCGATTATTTCGGCATGGCATCCGGTAAAAACACGGATAAGTTCAAGAAGGCCGGTCTTACACCCGTCAAATCAGATCATGTCGACGCACCGTATGTAAAAGAGTTTCCAATGGTTTTGGAATGCAGGGTGATTCATCATTATGAAATCGGCCTGCATACCCATTTCGTCGGTGAGATTATGGATGTTAAAGTTGAAGAAGAGATGCTGACGGATGCAGGCAAACCGGATATCGAGAAAATTCGGCCCATTGTCTTTAGCCCTGAAGTTCAGAAATATCACGGTATCGGTGAATTTATCGGAAAGGCATTTGAAATCGGAAAGAAATTATAACCAATGATAAAAAAGACCGTTCTGCTGATAATACTTCTGCCCTGCCTGGCCGTTGCCATGGATCTGCACAAGGCGGATTGCGTCTTGGTGAAAAAGCATGAGAAACGATTGTACCTCATGAAAAACGAAAAGCCGTTCAGGATATATCGGGTCGCATTTGGTCCAAATTCAAAAGGACCCAAAATAAAAGAAGGGGATAAACGGACGCCAGAAGGGAAATACACACTGGACTATAAAAACTTCGACAGCGATTTTTACAAATCCATACACATATCCTATCCTAACGATCAGGACATCAAGAGAGCCGAAGAAATGGGCACTGCTCCCGGCGGGGATATCATGATACATGGTCAAAAAAATGGCGTTAAAAATTTTGAAAGCATCCATCGGTACGTCGACTGGACGGACGGATGTATTGCGGTAACAAACGCCGAGATGGATGAAATCTGGATGTCAGTGGACGTCGGAACCCCCATAATCATTGAGCCCTGAACCGCTCAACATAGGATAAATCATTTTGCATGCATTGAGCCATCTCAATAGCTTTTCTTCGTTTTCAGAGCTTTCTATAAAAAAACCGTCAAATGTCCTGTTGAGGTTTACGAAAAGCGTTGTCCATCACCAGGATTTTCCTCCGCCACCTTTTGATCCACTGCGTCCTGATCCACCGCGTCCGGGTCCACCGCGTCCGGGTCCGCCGCGTCCGGGTCCGCCACGTCCGCGTCTACTTTGCCCTGATCCGCCGGATCTTGCGCCACCTTGGCGGCCTTCAGAGCGAGGGCGGGCTGCATTGACTTTAAGGCTTCGTCCTTTCAATTCCTTCCCATCCAACCCTTCGATTGCGGATTGAGCTTCATTTTCAACCGGCATCTCGACAAATCCGAATCCTTTTGATCTTCCGGTGAAATTGTCTTTGATAATTTTTACGCTGTCGACCGCTCCAAAGGCCTCAAACGCCGTTGTTAAATCCTCTTGGGTTACCTCATACGATAGATTCCCTACGTAAATATTCATTTTGATCCCCTTTATTGTGCGGCCTTTGAAAATCGTCTCCTTTTACCTCAGTAATGGTGCAATAGCGGACCCGTCTTCTGAAGATCGGTGACGGACTTCCTTGAACAAAATTAAAGATTTTTCAAAGGTCTTACTGCTGAAAATTTTGAAGGTTAATGTATAGATTCGATCTCGTAATCATGGCGCGAAGAGCACTCCATCATAAATTTAAGAAATGCCCGTTTCAGCCAGTAAAAAAAGTTGAATTACAATGCCATTTACAGCGGCTGGATTTTTTGTTCTGTCTTTTTGTCAAAGGAAGCTCAATCGCCGGTAAAAGACGGGATTAAATATATTGAATAATAAATTTTCCCTATCCAAAAAGCAAGCGAATTATCGTTTTTTATTTGATCTTAAAAAAACCCGGTCCTCCACGCAATGCGGGATCTTCAATAAACCGGGATTTTTACTAAACCGGCAGATAATTTTCGCTGATTTTGTAGAAGGTTTCTATTTGATCGCGTTCCCATGTCACATCTCGTCCCAATTCTTTGGCCATCAGCGATGCTACCCTGGGAGCCATTTCTCGCGCCGCCCGGGCATTCAGCTGAAGACTGCGGGTCCGCCGGGCAAGGAAATCATCAACGGTGCGCGCCGCTTCAAATCGGACCGCCCAAATGACTTCTCCAGCGCGAGCCCGCAGAGCCGGATGCAGCTTTTCTTTGAGCAGCGGATCCGATCGAATAAGGTTTTGGATAGCACCGGCATCGGACCCGTAAAATGCGTACTCCTCAAACTTTTCCGGCGTTTTGTGATAACCGTGAATGTTGAGTGTTTTGGTTTCACAGGGCCTCGATTTGAGGCCGGCTAAAGAGAGCGCATAATTGACGCAGAGTTTCGCCATCAGCCGGTAAGTGGTCCATTTTCCCCCCGCTATGGTAAGCAGACCTGAGTCGGAGATATGAATGATGTGTTCACGCGATAATTCTGCGGTGTTCGTTTCGTTGCCGGCTTTGATGAGAGGACGTACTCCGGTGAAAACACTGAGGATATCTTCTCGTGTGGGGTCTTTCTCCAGATACGTTCCCGCGGTTTCCAAGACAAAGTCGATTTCATCGGCCGAAGGACGAGGTTCGAGCTCGACTTCAGAAATCGGAGTGTCGGTGGTACCCACAAGCGTGGCGCCAAGATAAGGAATGGCAAACATCACACGGCCGTCTTTGGTGTGAGGCACCATTATGGCGGACTCACCCGGCAGGAAGGACTTGTCGAAAACCAAATGGATACCCTGGCTGGGGGATATCATCGGCAATGCACCCGGATCATCCATCTGTCGGATACGATCCGTAAACGGACCGGTTGCATTAATGACCACCTTGGCTCTCAGCTCGTGCTCGGTACCGGCCTCAACATCTTCGAAGATAACGCCGTTTAAAAACCCATTGCTGTCCCTGGTCAACGCGGTAACACGAGCATAGTTCAGTAAAGCGGCGCCCTGATGCGATGCGGTACGGGCGAGATTTATCAGGAGCCGGGCGTCATCAAACTGGCCGTCGTAGTATACGATACCACCCCGCAGGCCATCCCGCTCGATATTGGGAATTCGTTCCAATACCTCGTCTCTGGAGAGAATTTTTGACGGTCCGAAACCGTAGCGGCCGGCCAGCAAGTCGTAGACCTTGAGGCCGATACCGTAGAAAGGCGCTTCCCACCAGTCATAGTTGGGAACAACAAAAGCCAGGTCATGCACCAGATGGGGCGCGTTATTCCGCAGGATTCCGCGTTCCCTCAGCGCTTCCATGACCAAGGCAACGTTTCCTTGCTGGAGATAGCGAACACCGCCGTGTATGAGCTTGGTACTGCGGGAGGACGTCCCCTTTCCAAAATCGCTTTGCTCCAAGAGCAGAATGTCATATCCTCGCGAAGCGGCGTCCACCGCAATACCGACGCCGGTTGCCCCGCCGCCGATCACCAGCATGTCCCACGGTTCGGTCCGCTCCTGGATCCTGCCCAGCATTTCTTCACGATTCATTTTCAATCTCTTTATATTTCATATACTCGGCCACATCCTGATGCTAAGTATAACAGTTCCGATGAACTGTCCAACGAAAGGCGTCATATCCATCCCACGGTACTTCTCCCTTCTTTATTTTTTAGAACCCTCTCCGGGTAATTGGTGAAGACACCGTCAACCCCGAGTTCACTCATTTTTTTTATATCCTCCGGATGATTGACGGTAAACACGAATACCCGAAGACCTCGGGAGTGAGCGTCATCTACAAATTTTCGATCGATGAAATCAAGGGAGAGATGAACCGAATAAGCGCCAAGGGAGGCTGCGAACGCCGCATCATCCACGGGAAGCCCGACCATCATGGCGCCGAGTTTGATCCGGGGGTCCATACGGCGCACCTGGACAAGCTCGCGATGATCAAACGACGAAATGAGTATCAAATCATCATTCCAACCCACGTTTCTCATCTCGGATATAAATTCTGCGACCGGTCGAGCGGTGCCGGGTCCTTTCAATTCGATATTGACGCCGGCTTTTAAATGGATGGCTTCAAATACCTCTTTAAGGGTCGGAATCTTTTCGCCATTGCCGGCATCCAGGGATCGTAAATCAGTGAACTTCTGCTCCAGCAAATATCCCGTTCCGTTGGTGGTACGTTCGAGTCGGCTGTCATGAAAAACAACGAGCTGGCTGTCAACGGTGTAGACATCAATTTCCACGCAAGGTACGCCGAACTCGAGTGCCTTGCGGATTGATGCAAGGGTGTTTTCCGGTGCATGTCCCATCGCACCTCGGTGTCCGATGCAAAGCAGGTTTTCAGTGCCCATCTTCTTTTTTCTCGGTTTTACTTGAGTCATCCAATACACCAGTTTTTCTTTCACTACAATAAAATAAAATCTGATTGTTTGCATCCGCCGGAATACCCGGTCCGGCTTTTAGCGGGGAGACGGAGATGAGAAAGTTGGGGGAATCTCCATTAAAAAAGCAGAATTCCTTGAAATCGGAGATTTCCTTCAGTCTGTCGAAGATCCCGATCTTTCGGGGTTGCAGCAAAGAGGAAATCCCTTAGGAAAAAATTGAAAACGAAATCAAATGTCCCCAGGGGGTCCTTGCGTCACGCGAAATATTCTTCAAAATCTAATACATAATTCGAACACGAAATGCCGCCGACTAAAAGATTCTGTAACTGAGTTAACGTTTCGCAGCAGCTCGAACACTCGGGAAGACGGTAATTCGTGGGACAATCTCTGCAAGGACTCTTTGTGATGTAACCAATGTCAAGATCGAACTTGTTTTCAATTATATTTTTCTCTTCCATTTGACCCTCCGATTTGTTTGGGTGATACCATGCAAAATTCGTACAAACGTTGATAAATTCTCTCATAAATTAGAAAATTGAATGTATTTCAATTGGTTGGCGATTTTAAAACGAATTGCACACCCAAGGTAACTGGCAATATTTTGACAATATTTTAACGAACTTTGCCAGATATTGGCGAGTTTTGGTATCGCTCGGAACGGGCTAAGATCTATATTGTTTACATCTCAAAATCCAAAATGATGGCCAAGAATATATAAGAAAAACAAAACAATGTGTAAAATCAAATCTTGACAAATACTTCTAAAATAGGGAGGATAAGGGCATATTTGCTTTTTATCGATCCTTCACCATGAATCTTCAACTCGCACAAGAAAGGATACCGGACATGAAATGGTTTCTTTATGCCTTCAGCTTGCTCTGTATTGCATTCGGATCCTGCATCATCATTTATACCAGGGAAACCAGGGATTTTGTGAAACGTCTGTTCAATGAGGTTGATCGAAAGATTCTCTCGATCTTTGAAGTTTTAATGGGCATCCTGCTTATGTTTTCTGCCGTTTCAAGTCATCACACATGGCTTATCAGATTAATCGGGATGCTGGCCGTCATTGAAGGTGGGGTTATGTTCTTTATTCCGAAAAACCTGTATGACGGACTTGTTGATTGGTATGTTCATTCAGTATCGGATCAAACGTATCGGCTGTTTGGTATTATTTCTATCATTTTTGGAACCGCAGTTTTATCCTGGATATTTTAAACACAAAGGAGCGCCTGTACATGACACTAACAAAAGCGAACATCGTCGAATCCATCCAAAATCAGATCGGTTTTCCCAAAAACAAATCCTCGGAAGTAATAGAAACCTTTTTGGAGATTATCAAAAATACTTTGGCATCCGGTGAGGATGTGTTGATCTCCGGATTCGGGAAATTTTGTGTAAAGGAGAAGAAGGAACGTAAAGGGAGGAATCCAGCCACCGGGGATTCCATGATGCTGGAACCCAGAAAGGTTGTGACTTTCAGATGTTCCGGCCAGTTGCGGGATAAGATTAACTCCGATTAGAACGAAAGGTTAGATTGGGATGCTGCCCAAATTCAGCAATGAGGTTCCGTCACATGGGCTTGTTGCAGTTCCGCCGCAGAATCTTGGCACAGAACCCCGTAAAAGCCAATACTCGAATTAAACCTGAAGGGCTAAAAACCCAATCAGGGCAAAGGCGCATCTGTGTATGCAACGTTAGCATCCTCCGAGTTATAGAGAGGTAGCTGTTTTCCTGATCGAACGTCCTCCACCCAGTCAGGATTCAATAAAAGGGATTTCGCGCTTAATATTATATCTGCATCCTTCAGTGCATCCTCTGCACTGGTCCGATCATATATCTGTCCACAAATCATTAATGGTAACTCAGTGACTTCCCGAGTGATTTCCGCCATATTCTGATCAGTGCCAAAAGCGTTATCCTTGTAACCATAAGCTGAAACAGAAAGTACATCGATAGGCTCCTTTGATAACATCTTGACAATCTCTTGATATTCAGTCTTTGTGTTAAAAAGGGATACTTCCTTATCTGCAACACCCCAATTGGAAATTCTAAAGGTCAACAGGTGCTCATCAGAAACCATTTTTTTTACTGCATGAATCACTTCATGGGCAAAACGGAAACGATGTTTTTACATTCCTTTTGGTTTTTCGATCTTGATTGTTTTGGTATTGGTTGAGGGTTTCTTGCCGTTCTCTCAGGCAACCCCAAACATGACTCCATAAAGGAATCATGGCTGAATCACATTAACAATAAAAGACACCGGAACACAACATCTGAAGTTTTAGATGCCGTTTATCGAGAATTTTTAATTGCGATGTGCGGATTGGTTTTGTGCCTTGTCCATTCGAATTAAAAGGGAATCGGATTATAAGATAAAAAAGGGACGAGTGTTATAAAAAATATTAAAATTGCTAAGAGAATCAAATCTATAATAAAATCGCGCATGACCTCCTCCTTTCTGTTTGCGTATGCAAAAACCATGCAAATTTAGAAGGTTACGATACTTCATATTAAACTTTGAATAATCTTAGAATGTTACATGAATTAAGAAGCCTGAATGGCATTAATGAAGTGTCTGAAATTTTGACGCGTGATCCATAATATTTGTTAATATATTTACATAACACCAACCCCACAGGATAGACGCGTACGTCCGAAAAGCGAAAAGGGAGACTCTAAGATGAAACCAGATAAAGCAAAAAACGAGGAGAGTGAGGAGATTATATGATTGTCCAAAACTGCTTACACGGTTCTTACATTAGGCCAAAAATTGATAAAGGGTTACAATCTTATGTGTTGTAACCCTTTGTTTTTTTTGGTACGCCCGGCCCGATTCGAACGGGCGACCTACGGATTCGAAGTCCGGCGCTCTATCCAGCTGAGCTACGGGCGCAAAAAAATGGGGTGAGTGAAGGGGCTCGAACCCTCGACAACCGGGGCCACAACCCGGTGCTCTACCGACTGAGCTACACCCACCATAACACCTGAACGAAACGGCATTTTAAGGTAAAATTCAAATTTGACAAACTCGTAAAAAGTCTTTTGTGAGCGACATTTGAGCAATTGGGGAATCAGCGTTTCAAGCGGTGAAGCGTTAAAAATTTCAAGCTGTTTGAGGCGCTTGCGCCGAGTTCTTGAAATTTAGCGGAACCGATGGAAACG
>Ga0210069_1000062_pt1 | contig 20049 bp, 22 predicted proteins | sample RushSE_TuleB_D2_FD_185568 | JGI IMG/M metagenome (GOLD analysis project Ga0210069, IMG submission 185568) | Wetland microbial communities from San Francisco Bay, California, USA, that impact long-term carbon sequestration - RushSE_TuleB_D2... | ecosystem: Environmental > Aquatic > Marine >... | reverse complement strand
GAAAATGCAAAAGAGAGAGAAAAACATTGTTGAAGAGGCATTAAGGGTATTTGAAAAAGCGACCGGCATCAAAGCGCACTACCAGGCTGAATATCTAAACGACGCAATGTGCCCGGATGGCTTGGTTCGAATCGCTCACCAGAACCTGCAATGGCATTTTGCCGTTGAGGTAAAAGCAAGGGTGACCCGTGCAACTGTCGGCATTAAACAACTGGACCAGTTTCACCATGAGAAAAAAACCATGCTCGTCACTGAATATGTGACGCCCCCGATTGCCGACCTATTGAAAGAGTTGAATATATTTTTCATGGATACTGCCGGAAATGTGTACATAAATGAGCCTCCGCTCTATGTTTTTATTAAGGGAAACAGGCCCCAATTAACCCTGAAGCCTGAAACTCGGAAACGCCTGTTTAAACCGAGCGGCCTAAGGGTTGTTTTTGCGTTACTGAATAACCCCGAAATGATCAACAAACCGTATCGTGACATTGCCAAGGCGGCAGATGTTGCCCTGGGAACGATAGGTTGGCTCATCAGAGATTTAAAAGAAATGGGTTTTTGTATTGAAATCGGTAAATGGAACCGAAAGTTGATGAATTTGGAAAACCTGTTTAAACGTTGGGCTGAGGCTTATCCGGAACAACTACGGCCCAAGCTTATAAGAGAACGGTTCGAAACGACTCACAATGATTGGTGGCAAAAGATTAATGCAAAAGAATATGGAATCTATTGGGGTGGTGAAGTCGGAGAGGCTATTTTAACGGGCTATTTAAAACCGGTCAAAGTCACTATCTACACAAATGAACCGCTTGGGAAATTGGTGCTGAAGCATAAACTGATAAAAGCCCAACAAGGTAACATTGAAATACTCACACCATTTTGGAATTTTAATTACGAGCTTAGAGACCGAGATGTCGTACCTGCGCTCTTGGTTTATGCAGATTTGATGGCTACCGGTGATCCCAGAAACATAGAAGCAGCAGGAATGATATATGAAAAATACCTCGATAGACTTATCCGGGAAAATTAGTGAAACAACGGTTCTAATTCTGATAGAGGTAGAAAAAATTGCCGTAAAACTAAATTTTCCTTTTTTCGTTGTCGGTGCGACTGCCCGCGATTTCATTCTCGAACATCAATTTAACATCAAACCTTCAAGAGCAACTATAGATATTGACATCGGCGTAAGTGTTTCAGGATGGGATCAATTCGAATTATTGAAAGATGAACTGCTCAGTTTGGGCAAATTTAGCTACTCGAAACAAAAGGAAAGATTAATTTATGAAGGCAGGTTCCCTGTAGACATTATACCTTTTGGAACGATTGCCAGTGAGGATGGTTCAATTACATGGCCTCCGGATCATGAAAATCGTATGAGTATCGAAGGCTTTCAGGAATGCTATCAACATGCAATATCAGTTAAATTAAGCTTGAATCCGGGTTTGGTCGTAAAGGTCGTAAGCCTTGCCGGACTGGCGCTTCTCAAACTTATTTCATGGAACGACAATCCAGTGAGACGCAGTAAAGATGCGTCGGATTTGTTTTTAATTATCAAATCCTATTTAGATGCTGGGAACTTGGATCGCTTGCTTGATGAGGCGATCGATATATTTAAAATGAGAGACTACGAGCTGGCTTCGGCCCGCTTTTTAGGTAGAGACATTGGAAATATTTCAAGCCTTGCAACAAAAACCAAATTGATCGAAATTCTTGAAAGGGAGGCCAAGGCCGACCAAGGTCACAAAATTGCGATGGATGTCATACAAAGCGACTCATATCGCAATCAGTCCTACGAACGTGTTGTTGAACATTTCAATGCACTATTAGAAGGTCTGACCGAACAAAAAAATGTTATTTTCGGATTTGAATAAAGATGGTCTCGTAAAAAGTCAGGACTCCATCAAATGTTAGTTGTGAGTATATGTTCTCTATTATTTAGACATAAAGCAAAATAATTCTTCAGGGGACAAAAAACCCTCTTAAAATGTTCTTTGACAAAAAAGAAAGCATGATTCAGCGCAGATTTGGCGTTATTTGGGTCTGCATTGTCATGGTTTGCAGCCCTGCGGACAGCTGCAGCCCTGAAAAGATTGAGTCCAATGGCTTTTAAAATCGCACTGAAGCGTACGGCCTTAAAGCCCCGGACCCGAAGCCGTTTGACTCCGGTTCGTCGATCCAATTGCGACATGGTGGCTTCGATTCCCGCACGCCATCGATAACGGTCTTTGAACTCGGTCGTCTGCTCTATGGCTCGGCGCTTTGCAATGCGCATTGCTTTTTCCTCATAGCGAAGATAATAGTAGTTCTTTCCCGGTTTAACAGGACAGTCATTGACCAAAGGACACTTGGCGCATTCCTCGCGGCTAAAGCCCTGGGCAAACCGTGTCTTCTTTTTCTTGCTGATTAACGGCTTTTGCCCCCGGGGACATAGAAGTACATGGCCTGTTTTCGAAAACTCAAACTCTGACAGAGTCACAGCGCCTTTTTCTCGGTTTCCATATACCGGGGCAACAAGTTCTACGCCCATCGACCTGGCGGCTTCATGGTTCTCATCACTGCCGTAAAGGGCATCGGCGTCAATGTTAGTGGGACAAAGCCCTCGTTTTTTCGTGGATTCTATTGCAGGCATCAGCGCCTGAGCGTCGCTTTCGCAGGCTTTTTCAACCTCAACATGGGTAATCAGGTTCAGCGTTTTGGACTTAATCTCTTTGTCTTCGCTGTCCGTATAAGTCTCCATGATTTGCATCTGGTAGCCTTGTCCTTTATGGCTGCTGAAGGCAGCATCCGGATCGGAAGGGTTTTGAAGCGAATCAGAAGCAATTTCTTTGGGTGCTTTAACTGCTACTGCTTTTTTATCATCAGAAACGTCCAGTTTGCATTGCTCTTTTAAAACCCTTTCAAGCAACTTGTAGCTGTGCATGGCAATGACTTTTTCACAGTTTTTGAACTGCTCAACCAGATGAAAAAGATCGCGAGCAACCGAATCAAGTGTTTTTTTGGATTCCGAAGGCTTTACCATTGAAAAGCAGCCCAAGGCTTTTTCACTAAGATATTTGTCGATGATCGCTTTATCGACGGTCTCAAATTGCTGTTTATGGCCGCGTTCTAAATTGACAAGGAATTTATGCATCGTACTGGAAAAAATGCCGATCCGGCCCAACCGTCGCATATTGGATTTGATATGAACCGAATCCATACGTTGCTTGTCGGTATTGACGTTGAAAACATCTGCAAGTTTGGCGGTAATGCCCTCAAACAAAATGGCTTCCAGCCCATTTTCAACTGCAATGTTGCGCATGTTCCATAACGTCTTCGGGCTAATGTATTTCGCCGAATCAGACTCTTCGGTGATATTCAGTGCATAATGCCATTGAATGTTAAAGGCCAACTGGTGGATGGTTTCTTGATCATCTAAATCCAAAGATTGCTGTAAAACCAAAGCACCCAAGACGGTGTGCAGTTCTTTCGTCGGTCGACCGAAACCGTCAGTAAAAAAACGGGCTAATTTGCTGACAGGCAGCTCACAGAGAATTACCGATTTAAATAATCCGGCCCAAGACTGGTCTAATAATTTTCGACGCTTGGGGCTCAGATAACTCCAGGGATCGAAAAGCTCAGCCTGTTTGTGGTCTTTGATACGAATCATGCTTTTCCCTTTAACTTATTGATAATATTAATTCTTCCATATCAAATCGCTAAAGAGAAGACAAGCATAAAATAACTAAAATTAAAATTATTTCAGATGATTAAATGTTTTTGACTTTTTACGAATTCATCATATTTGGAATTTCAGTAAGTCAATGAATATAAGGTAAAGCGAATCCCCATGGGGCTAACCAAACCCTGTCCCTTCCCCGTAATATGGGATCTTTGATGGGTCAGGGTTCTTTACTCCGAGGAAGTGCTTTCCAGAAAATCGCTGATAAATTTATCGCTGTCTTTTGATGTGATTTCACCCGGGAGTCGTTCCAGCGCCATATCGATGGCTTTATCAACCAGTTCCGCCTTGAACGCATCTCTGGCTTGCAGAAAGTACGTATTGACCCTTCGTTTTGCGTCTTCCATCATTATTTTGGCCTGGTTTTGGGCAAGTTCGATGATTTCTGCTTTTTTCCTTTCTCCCTGCTGAACAATCCGGTCTTTAAGCTCCGATAACCGAATTTCACTTTCATCGATTATGGTGAGCGTTTCTTTTATTTTTGCCGCTGCATCCTCTTTTTCATCCTGGAGCTGCTTGATCTCGATGGCCAGCTTGTCTTTTTGTCCCCGAAGGAAATTCAAAAGGGGGGTCTTTGCGTACTTGACGATCACAAAAACGATGATCCCAAAATTGATCCACCTTAAAATCAGATCGTACGTGGGCCGCCAACTGTTCGAATTTTCGGCGGCAAGGGCATCATAACCCAAAAGATGAAGGCTCAAAACGACTGCGAGGAGGAAACAGAATCCCCCGCCGATTTTATTCACATGTTTCATTGAGCCAGTCTCCGATCCAGCAACTTTTCCATGATGTTTACCGCCAGAGCCTCGGACTCCTTCTGAAGATGTTTTCTGGCTTCAGAAATCTGAGCCTTAACTTCCATTTCGGTCCTATCTCTTATCGCCTCGATCTCCTTTCTTGCAGACACAAGGATTTCAGAACCTTTCTTGCTTCCGGATTCTTCGAGCTTCCGCTGCAATCGCAAGGCCTCTTTCCTGACTTCGGATTCCTGGGCTTTCAGTTTTTCCGTCATGCTCTCGAGTTCTTTGACCGCATCAACGGTGTCCACTTTTATCTTATCCATGTAATTTACCCTTTCGGTCATAACATGTTGTAAAGGGCGAAACATGATGCGGTTGATGATAAACAAAAAAATCAGAAAAGAGAGAAGCTGCACAAATAGCGTCTCATTGATCGTAATCAAGGCGATGTTGCTGATAATTTGCATAAGCTTTATTTTTTTAAAATATACATGTTAGGGATCAAACAACGAATAACAGTAACAATGCGATAACCAGTGAATAGATTCCGGTAGACTCCGAAACCGCCTGACCGACCAGCATCGTTCGGGTTAAGAGCCCCGCTTCTTTGGGGTTTTTGCCGATTGCTTCACATGCCTTTGCTGCAGCCATTCCTTCACCGACACCAGGCCCGATGGCCCCAATCCCCATTGAAATTCCTGCGCCGAGAAAAGCAGCCGCTTTTACGATATCTGCACCTTCGATTGCCATTTTCTTCCTCCTGAACGTTTTTTGTTCTTTTTTATTTTTTGCTTAAAACCTTTTACACTTCATCAGAATGGATATTTTTGGACTAAAATATATTTTAATCAAAACACGAAACACTAAACTCCAAATACTTGATGAATTTGCCCTATTGCGCATTCATCAACGTTGGTTACACCACAAAAATCAGCACCAGGGCAATGACCAGCGAATAGATTCCCGTTGATTCTGCGACCGCCTGACCGACCAGCATCAGCCGCGTCAGATCTGCGATATGTTCTTGGTTTCGCGCAATCCAAGCCACGGCGCTGCGACCGGCAAAACCTTCTCCGATGGCCGGACCGATGGCGCCGATGCCCATACATATACCGGCGGATAGCAGGGCCATCGGGGGTGCAAGTAAATCGGTTCCCGGGAAAGATTTGAACATCAGGATGAAACTGACCAAAAGCGCATAGATGGCCGTTGTCTGGGTCACTGCCTGGCCCAGCAGCATGACGTTCGTCACCGGTGTGGCAGTTAAGGGCTGCCGGGAAATACCGTCACAACTGGCTTCCGCCACAAGTCCGCCGCCGAGTCCGGAGCCGATGGCACCAAATCCGGAAGAAATTCCGGCACCCAGTATGGCCGCCCACATCGGTGATACGGGATACGAGGAAAAATCCTGAAACAACAGGATGAATGCGACCACCAGCGCAAAGATGGCCGGTGTCTGGCATACCGCTGAACCGATGAGCATATTTGTCGTCAAACGCCCGCTGACCGCAGGCTGTCGGGCCATGCCTTTACAGGCCGCGCCTGCAGGAAACCCGGAACCCACACCCGAACCGATGGCACCAAGCCCCATGGACAAGCCAGCCGCCAGCAGGACGAACGGCGTCAAGGTATTTTGTGCAAATTTGGTAAACAGCAGCATCATGGCGATAACCAATGCAAAAATTGAAGCGGATTCGGCAATGGCCTGTCCCACCAGCATGGCTTTGAAAATATCGCCGGATAACTTGGGATTGCGACCGATGGCTTCATTGGCACTTGCTGCCGTATATCCTTCACCAATGGCAGCGCCGATGGCCCCGAATCCCATGGCCATCCCGCCGCCTGTAAAGGCTGCTACTTTAATCCAAGTTTGAATGTCGTATGCCATAACTTAATTTACCTGAACCGAAATATATACCACTGTCAGCATGGTAAAGACAAACGCCTGAATCGTTCCCACAAACATTCCGAAAAAGGCATTTAGAAAAGGGGGTGTGATAATACTGAATGTCAGATACGATACTACCAGAATAATAATTGAACCGCCCATAATATTTCCGAAAAGACGAAAAGAAATTGAAATGACCTTGGCAAGTTCTCCGATCACGTTCAACGGCGCCATAATGAACATCGGCTCGCAGTAAGCTTTAAGATAAGTTCCCAATCCCTTTTCCCTGATCCCGGCGTAATGGGCAATCAAGAATCCCATGAGACCAAGGCTCAAAGGCGTGTTCAGGTCCTTTGTCGGCTCTTCAAGGTGGGGTATGACGCCCAGCCAGTTGGAAAGCAGCAGAAACATAAAAAGGGCACATATCAGCGGCGCGTATTTCTTTGAAAGCCTTTCGCCCAAAGCATCTTCGGTAAGTTCGAAAAGATGTTTGACAAAAAGTTCTCCAATGACCTGCAACGGTCCGGGCAGCCGGCTCTTTTGTTTGGTTGCAAAAAAGCCAAAGCAAAGCAGCGCAAAAATGACAATCCAGGTCATCACAATGACGTCGATATTGAAGGTCATTTTATGACCAAAAATCGGAACAATAAGCTGATGAATTAAACCAAGATCTTCCATAATATTAGGCCCGTTTTCTCCGGGTAGAGTTTATGTGAATTGCAACATGATCCGCCAGAATGAAAAGCTGGATCATAAAAATCCCGACGATTACAGAAATTAAGTTATATTGATCAAATTTAACGGCGATGATCAACGGCACCGCCAAAAAAACATACCTGAAAAATATGGAAAGAAGGGAGAAAAAGAAGGTTTTATTTTTAGATTTTCCGATTCGACGGGGGAGGGTTTCACCCATGATTATAAAATTGATAATACTGAATATCGTTCCTAAGATCAGTCCCTTGCCAACAGACGCCTGGCCGGCGATAATTAAAAAAAAGCCTACAAAAATTGCGGCTGTAATGGCTCTGGAACAATATTTTTTCTGTGTTTCCCTAATCGATTCCATGGTCGGAATTGTTATCTTCTTCCTTTTGTTCGGTGATTTCGATGATTTGACGGTAAACGACAATCCCACCGCCGATAACGCCCAATACCGTAAAAATGGCTATAAAAATGCCTTTGGTGCCGAAAAACCGATCCAGGTATCGGCCGATAAAAAAACAAAAAAAAATACAACCGACCATAGTCAAACCGAGTTGCGTAATGATGGACAGGTTTTCAATCCACGGCCGGTTTTTTTTGAAGTTGAAAAACATTTTAAGGCGCGTCCTGTCTTATTATAACCACCTGAAATATTATAAACATTTAGATAGACAGGTTGTGCTGGCTTAAAAACGTTAGTCAGATAGCAGATAACAATCAAGCCTGTCAAGCAGATAATCAATTTGTTGCAAAATTGAACGATTGTTAAAAAGAGAAATGTATTATTGCATAGACTTTTTATGTAATATATTTTAATTAATTTAATAAAGTCTGATAACTAACGAGGTCTGATACATGACACTGTCGAATACTGAAAGGTTAAGGCGTTTTTATGAGCAGTTTTTAGGTAATGACAATGTTCTCATCACCATAAACGCTGACCCGGACGCCATTGCCAGCGCCATGGCGGTTAAAAGACTCCTCTGGCGAAGGGTCTCCGGTGTAACCATATCCAACATTAATGTTATTAAACGTCCGGATAACATCACCATGATCGAGCTGTTGGGCGTCAATCTCATACCGGTTAAAGATATCCAAAAAGATGGTTTCTCCCGTTTTGTGATAGTGGATTCACAACCGTCACATAATGAGTTGTTTTCGCGTTTTCCGACGGATGTCATCATTGACCATCATCCCGTCACTGACGCCAAGGCGCCTTTTTTGGATATTCGCCCCAAATACGGCGCCACGGCCAGCATCATGACCGAATATTTGAGAGCCGCAAAAATCAAGCCTTCTACCAAGCTTGCCGCAGGCCTGTTCTATGCCATCAAGACGGATACAAACAACTTTGTCCGCCAAACCTTAATCGAAGACGTCAGGGCCTTTCAATTTCTTTACCGCCATGCCAACCTCAACATTGTCAATAAGATCGAGCGATCGGAACTCAGGCCCGATTTTTTAAAATATTTCAAGGTTGCCCTGGACAACAAGCGTATTCGAAAAGGTCGCGTCTTTTCGCATCTTGGACCGGTGGTCAATCCTGATGTCTGCGTATTTCTTGCAGATTTTTTTTTGAAAATGAGTTCCATAGTGTGGTGTATTGTTTCGGGTATATATGGTAATAAATTGATCCTTATTTTCAGAAACGACGGCCTTCGCAGAGATGCAGGAAAAGTTGCCAAAGAGAGTTTTGGTGCTATTGGTTCAGCCGGCGGCCATGCGAGTGTGGCGCGTGCTGAAATTCCCCTTGAAGCGCTGAAGGACGAGGTCGATTATGAAAATGATAAGAAGCTTTTAGGGTGGATCATCCATCATGTTGAAAAAAGAGCAGGAAAGAAATGATCTCGAATGATAACCAGCTGGCCGTAACCATCCTCGGTTCCGGCACATGTGTCCCCTCCCTCAAGAGAAGTTCGTGTTCCGTGTTAATGAGAACAGGTGACACCATACTGCTTTTTGATTCCGGAGCCGGTACGATGCGAAGGCTTCTGGAAGCCGGAGTTGAGGTTTACGATGTTTCCTTTGTTTTTTACAGCCATTTTCATCCGGATCATACCGGTGAGTTGGTGCCGTTTTTGTTTTCCAACAAATACCCCGATGGGAGCCGACGCAAAAAGCCGCTGACACTGGTGGCTGGGAAAGGATTTTTAAAATTTTACGAAAACTTGAAATTTGTTTATGGCCATTGGATCGAACTGGGACCCGGGCTTTCAAATATTGTTGAACTTGACAATGCCAATTATGACATGCGTCGATTCGATGATTTTAAGGTGGAATCGCTTCCGATGGAACACAATCCGGAAAGTATTGCCTATCGAATAACCGGTCCCGGCGGCGAATCCGTCGTCTTCTCCGGTGATACAGATTTCTCAGAAAATCTGGTCGTACTTTCCAAAGATGCGGATCTGTTAATCTGCGAGTCGGCCCTTCCCGATGGGTTGAAGGTTAACGGGCACCTCACGCCGTCTCTTGCCGGTGAAATAGCACGAAGGGCAAATGTTCGCAAACTGGTTCTGACGCATTTTTATCCTGAATGCGACCGGGCGGATATAGAAAAAGAATGCCGAAAATCCTATACCGGCCCATTGATCCTGGCTGAAGATCTGATGAAAATAGAAATTTGATAATGAACCACTACTCAAATGAATTCCACCGATATCGGTCCATCGCCATATATTTTCCTAAAAGGCGATATGAACTTTTACGTCGCAGCGTGACCCGATATTTCAGGATTTGTGAAGGATTTGATGGTGTTCAAAAAGCAGTGCATTCAATCCTGAATATCGGATCACTGCGAAGGATACTGCTATTGACAAACATATTGCCTTTTAAGAAAACACACGGCGATGAGACTTCACTGCAAATATCGACTTTTTACGAAACCGTCAAACTTGATTAATTAACTCAAACCCCGAACCCTGAATCATGCGATATTATCCGGTATGTCTTGATATACGAAATAGAAATTGTCTGGTGGTGGGCGGCGGGTCCGTGGGTACCCGCAAGGTCATGATGCTGCTCGCGTGTGGTGCCAATGTAACCGTTGTCAGCCCGGTTGCGACCGAAAAACTGCGGGAACTTTTCAATAATGGTGCGGCAGAACTTAAAGAAAGGCCTTTTAAAATCTCTGATCTTGATGGTCAGTTTCTCGTCATCGGTGCAACCGACAACCAGGACTTGAACCGGCAGATCCACGCAGAGGCTGAACGCCGTGGGTTGCTGTGCAATATCGCGGACCGTCCTGAAGCATGTAATTTCATCCTTCCGTCTATTGTAAATCGGGGGGATTTGATTATTGCCATATCGACGTCGGGGAAAAGCCCGGCGTTTGCTAAAAAACTGCGAAAACATCTCGAAAAGGAATTTGGAAACGAATATGCCCAATTTCTGAACCTGATGGGCGCGATCCGCAAAAAACTTTTAGGCCAGTACCGTGAGCCCGAGGCACACAAGCATCTTTTTGAACAGTTGATCGAAGGGGATCTTGTTCAGATGATTAAGGACGGCGATACCGCTGGTATCAATTCATTGCTTCATGAAATTTTAGGTGAAGGGTTTGAACTCGAATCATTAACAGGAATACCTTAACAGACCCAAAAAGGATATCATCAGTGGAACCCATTTTTCTTGTTGTCATTATATGTTACATGTTGAGCACCATCGGATATCTTAGTTATCTTTTTCTTCAGAAAGATTACCTTCAGAAAACCGGTTTTTACCTTTTGGCAGCGGGATTTTTGTGCCATACTGCGGAAATAGGGTATCAATTTATCCAGTCCGGACATTTTCCTGTAAACAACCTCCATGAAACACTCTCTTTGGTAGGCTGGACCATGGCCGGCGTTTTTTTGCTGTTTCAAGACAGGTTCGGTCTTAAGATTTTGGGAGTATATGCCGCTCCCCTCATTACCTTTGCGATGGTTATTGCCGCCCGGTTGCCGGATGTACCGAAAGAAACGGGTAATCTTCTAAAAAGTATGTGGCTTGTTACGCATGTCGTTGCGATCTTTATCGGCGAAGCGGCGTTGGCACTGGCCTGCGGCGCCGGGATCATGTATCTTATCCAGGAGCATGCCATTAAATCCAAACATCGCGGATTCTTCTTCAGGCGCCTCCCATCCCTCGAGTTGTTGGACAGCACCGGGTATGCATGCATCGTTACCGGTTTTACCATGCTGACGTTTGGGCTGATCACGGGCTTGATATATGCCAAATCGGTCTGGGGGAGATTCTGGAGCTGGGATCCCAAAGAAGTCTGGTCTGGTATTACCTGGCTTTTATATGCCGCTCTCCTTCACCAGCGTCTGACTATCGGATGGCGGGGACGCCGGGCGGCGGTTATGGCCATCATCGGTTTCGCTGTCATTTTATTTACGTTTTTAGGGGTCAACTTTTTTTTAAAGGGCCATCACGGAGAATTTACCCGGATGTAAATGGAATTATGGGAAGTATGCTGGACATCGTATTGTTGGGATTGAATCATAAAACAGCTCCGGTGGAGCTTAGAGAGTGCCTTGCCATCTCAAAGGATGAGACATCCATTGCCCTAAAAGCGTTTCAGGAATTGCCGTCTGTCCGTGAAGTGATGCTTTTTTCAACCTGTAATCGTGTGGAAGTTCTTATGGTTGTTCAAGACAAAACAAAAGCGGTGGACGCCGTTAAAATTTTTCTTTCCGGATTGAAACATCTTCCGGTTTCCGGATTTGAAAAAGCCCTCTACACTCATGAAGGCGATGATGCCGTCCGACATGTATTCAGGGTCGCCGCCAGCCTTGATTCAATGGTGTTGGGCGAACCACAGATTTTGGGACAGATAAAAGAAGCCTACCAAATGGCCACCACAATGAAGACTTCCGGTGTTCTTTTGAACAAATTACTCCACCGAACTTTTTTCACGGCCAAACGGGTTCGGACCGAAACCGGAATCGGAGATAATGCAGTGTCCGTCAGTTATGCGGCCATTGAGCTTGGGAAAAAAATTTTCGGAACTTTGGAAGGAAAAAAGGTTTTACTTATTGGTGCCGGTGAGATGGCCGAGTTGGCGGTAGAACACCTGATTCGGAACAGGGCAAGGAGTATTGTGGTTGCCAACAGAACGTTCGAAACCGGCGTTGAACTGGCTGAGACTTTCAACGGACAGGCGATCCGGTTCGATGAAATTGAAAACGCTTTACAACACGTGGATATTATCATCAGCTCAACCGGTTCCCCCGATTATGTTGTTACACGAAATCATGTCAAAGGAATCGCCCGCCGCCGTTATAATCGCCCGCTTTTCTTTATCGACATTGCCGTACCTCGTGATATAGATCCTGAAATCAACCGGCTTTCCAATTCATATGTTTATGATATTGATGACCTGCAAGGGATTGTTGATGAGAACCTCAAAGATCGCAACAACGAAGCAATAACAGGAGAAAGAATCGTTGACGAAGCCGTGGTCAGTTTCCGGAACTGGTATGAAAGTCTGGAGGTAACCCCGACGATTGTCGAGTTGAGAAAAAAGGTTGAGGGAATCGCAAAAGGAGAGTTGGAAAAAACGCTGCATGCAATAAAACATCTCTCGCCCGATGATATCGAGGCCATCAACAGAATGACAGAAGCAATGGTCAAAAAAATACTTCATGATCCCACGATGCTTCTAAAAAGCAGCGGAAGACACGAGAACAAATCCGTTTATCTCGACGTGACCAGAAAACTTTTTAAACTCGATGAATAGTACCGATGGATTGACCCCTTTTAATGGAATAACGGTTTCGCGGCGGCACATTATTAAGACCGAATGTTACATAAGACCAAACATATTGACATTTCTCAAGTTCGACATCTTTACCCATTTAAGTCCCATTTCATGGAAATAAACGGCCTGAGTTATCACTTCCTTGACCAGGGTACAGGAGATCCGGTGGTTATGCTTCACGGGAATCCCACCTGGTCCTTTTATTTTCGCAACCTGGTCAAAGGCCTGTCGTCACAATTCCGCATCATTGTACCGGATCACATCGGATGCGGCTTGTCGGACAAACCGGATATCCGTCAATATGACTATCTCCTGAAAAGCCGCGTTAACGACCTTGAAAACCTTCTCGATCATCTTGGGATAAATAAAAAGATCACACTGGTGCTCCACGACTGGGGCGGAATGATCGGTATGGCGTATGCCCTGCGGCATCCTGAAAGGATTCATCGATTCGTCATTATGAACACCGCCGCTTTTCTCCTGCCTGACGGCAAAGTACTTCCCATTAGACTCCGGTTGATACGAAACATCAAACCATTTGCAACATTGGCCGTACTTGGCTTGAATATATTCGCTTTTGGAGCGCTTTTTATGGCGTCTTACAAAGGACTGAAAAAAGATGTAAAATCGGGCCTCATTGCTCCGTACAACAGCTGGAACAGCAGGATCGCAACATTAAAGTTTGTTCAGGATATTCCTGTCAGCGAAAAAGATCCGAGTTACCGTCTCGCGAAATATGTGGACGACAATCTGTATCGATTAAGGCACATCCCCATGCTTATTCTATGGGGTGAACATGATTTTGTGTTCGACATGGATTTTCTTTTGGAATGGCGACGTCGTTTCCCTGACGCAAAGTCAGTGACATTCAAAGATGCGGGTCACTATGTTCTTGAAGATGCGTCAGACAAAATCATTCCCATCGTTAAGAATTTTCTGAAAGTTCATTGACATACATGTTCATGGGGATGTGCATCTTTACAACCGTCGATAGTTATTGTAGCTTATGCTTGAACTGCAAAAGCGAGCGCATTCCTCACAGCTTGTCGGAGCGCAGCGGAATTCCCGTTTCAGCGGGGTTGCAGGGAGCTTCAATTCTTCATCGACAATCATGAAGGTCATTATATCTCCAGATTTGGAAAAGATTCGAACAGATGATCTCAAGCAATCGTGAAAAAGAGCGTCATGCCGTGAATATCGCGTCCTACCTGAAGAGAGTGGCTGAAATAGTGCCATACAAACGGGCGGTCGTTTATCCGGCAGGCCGGGACAACTCCGGCCGGGTGACGTATTCTCATTTGACATTTTTGCAACTGGATCGGGAATCCGATTGCCTGGCGCACGGGATGGAAAACGCCGGAATCACCCGCGGCACCCGGACCATTTTAATGGTAAAACCGAGTCTGGAATTTTTTGTTATTATTTTTTCTCTTTTTAAAACCGGGTCCATTCCGGTGGTCGTGGATCCGGGGATGGGGATCCGGCGAATGGTCGCATGCTTCAGAGAAGGTCGTCCCGAAGCCTTTATCGGTATTCCGGCCGCCCATATTCTCCGAGCCTTTTATCCCAAGTTTTTCAAAACCGTCCGGGTTTGGATAACGGTTGGCAGACGCTGGTTCTGGAGAGGTCTTACCCTGAATCAGATACGTCAGGTACCATGGAAAACCTTCACAACAGCCAATACCCTGGAAAACGATACCGCCGCCATATTGTTTACAACCGGAAGTACGGGAGCTGCCAAGGGTGCTGTGTACACCCACGGTAACTTCGACGCGCAGCTGCGTCATATAAAAACTCATTTGGGCCTGTCCATGGAGGAAATCGATCTTTCCACATTTCCGCTTTTTTCACTGTTTTGGCCGCCTTTGGGGATTACTTCCGTCATTCCCGACATGGACCCTACCAAGCCAGCCCGTGCAAATCCAAGAAAGATTATCGAGGCGATCTCGAACCAGGGTGTTACCAGCATGTTTGCTTCTCCGGCTCTGCTGAATCGAGTGGGTGAATATGGTAGAAAGAAAAATATCGTGCTGCCGTCTTTGAAACGGATTATTTCCGCCGGAGCACCGGTATCTCCTGCGATTATCGAACACTGTGCATCCATGCTGTGTGATGGCGCGGAAATTCATACGCCTTACGGGGCCACCGAGGCGGTGCCCATTCTGTCCATCACCAGCAACGAAATCCTTTCTGAAACCCGGAAATTCAGCGAGCAGGGGTATGGAATATGCATCGGCCGTCCCATTAACGATCTGAAAATTTGCCTGATTAAAATCAGTGATGACCCGATCGGCAAGTGGACGGACGATCTGCTTATCGAAGATGGTGAAATCGGTGAAATAGCGGTAAAGGGTGATCTCGTCACCCGGAGTTACTTTGAAAGACCTGAATGCGATGCGCTGGCCAAGATCAAAGACCAGGATTCCTTTTGGCATCGGATGGGAGATCTGGGATGGAGGGATTCAAAGGGAAGGATATGGTTCTGCGGCCGGAAAAGCCATCGTGTGGTAACGGAAAATAAAACGCTTTTAACCATACCTTGTGAAGCCGTATTCAACACTCATCCATGGGTGTTTCGAAGCGCCCTGGTGGGCATAGGACCCCGCGATCGACAAAAGCCGGTCATCTGTGTCGAACTGAAACAGGGTCGAAAACGATATGACAAAAAGGCGCTTAAAAATGAGCTTCTTGAGCTTGCACAGCAAAATGAACTAACAAAGGACATCCGAACCGTATTGTTTCACAAATCTTTTCCGGTGGATATTCGACACAACTCAAAAATTTTTCGTGAAAAACTGGCAACATGGGCGGGAAAAAGACTCCGTACTTAGTTCACTTTTAACTTTGCATACATAGAATAAACAAAACAAGCTATAAATACGTAACCGTATTTACGAATACATGTACTTAGGACCATGGGAACAGAATGTCAGACCAAAGAAACATAACGGCTTTCATGAGAGAGCATAAGACGTTTTTCATCATTATCTCGGTGGTTCTTTTTTTGGTTGAACTTGAAATTTTTGCCCTTGCAGCCATGAAGTCCGGCCGGAAGTCTTGGCTGCAAGTTATGGATTCCAATGGCAATGTAATACATGAAACTGACGGAAACAATCTCAGTGAATTCAACAAATACTATTTTGAAAAAACATTCGGTCCCTTTGACCAATATCATGTCAAACTTGTTACCAAAAATCTTCCTTTCCCGTTTAGGGCCTGGTTTGCGGCAGCTATCGGCATACCTGTCGGCGCCTTTCTTTTGTTTGCCTTTTTCGTGCGGGCATACCACGCACTTTTCGGTGGAGAAGAAAAAAACCGGGATGAAACGGATTTAAAACATGCAGAATATGAATACCGGTTTGAAAAGGTTATTTCTGCTATCAGCAGATTCAACATTTTTATCATAGGCTTTCTTATTTTCCTTGCGGTCTTTTTATACTGGGTTATTCCCAATTTAATCGTATATATCGGACGTACCGGTGCTGAAACAATAACGCGATACAAATGGATTTTTTTGTCTGTGGGGGTTGTGTTCCTGGGCCTTGTGGTATGGATAATATATTTGAGATATCTTTTGGCCAAAAAAACCATTGACCGCCAGGTCGAAATCGATAAATACCGCCTTCAGTTGGAATACCATAAGAACGATAAGAATATCCCTCAGTTAACTTATGAACAGGAAGAAGCATCCGACCGCACCCTTTGATTCCTGCGTATTCCATTGACATCGGAGTCCTGTGCATCGATTTTGAAGGAATTTATGTCCAAAATCGTTCTCAAAAGACCATTTTATCTTGACATTTTGATTATCCTTTGACATGAGGATATTTGATTGTTTTTATTGTTTGGGCCATGTGGTTTCTTCTGGGTCGATTTCGCTCCAAAGGAACTTTCCCTTTTGCCAGCGTGACGACCTGAAACTTAGGTCTAAAATTGAAAGGATTTAGAAAGGATTTAGAAGGAGGTCAGAATTATGGCAGATGGGATAGTCAAGTGGTTTAGTGATAAAAAGGGATTCGGATTCATTGAACAGGAAGACGGGACAGACATTTTTGTCCATTATTCTTCCATCACTATGGATGGGTTCAAGACCCTTGCTGAAGGAGAACGAGTAACTTTTGACGTAGAAGAGAGCGACCGGGGGCCTGCGGCCAAAAACGTCAGAAAGTCGTAATTTAAAAATCAAATTATGGCAGGCATCTCATTGAAAAAAAATGAGGTGCCTTTTTTTATTTTTTCTCGAATTCACGGACAATTTTGCTGATATTTTTCTCTATATGGAGAATCAAAGATTGAGCGTTTTCGGACGAGATTGCGCCGATACCATTTGAGAGCCTTTCAATTTCTTCTTCGTCCATACCGATGGTCATGTTGATCAGAAAGGGGTCAACTTCGCCATCATCAAGTAAAAGTCCACAAGCGCCGACGGCTCCCAAAAACATGTTTTTTACAAATATCGGCACGACGATCTTTACCAACCCTGCATCACATTCTTCTATGATGCTTTTTCGGGTTTGTTTTGCCTGGGACGACAGATTCATATGGGCCACCGCACAGATATAGCTCTGCCCCTTATCGGTGGCCTTTATGGCGGGGCACAGCCTATTTACCCATTTTTTATGGTCTGTTATCCTGACACCATGGGTATCAAAAACATTGGCATCAAGGCCGGATCTTTCCGTAATTTCCGTTTCGAACGCCTTCCATTGTTCAAGGGATAAAAGATCGGTCAGTTCCATTGTTTGCAAGCTCCTTTCAATTGTCTGTCTCGAAGCCAGCTTTCAAGACGCTCGAGACCTTCTTCTGTTGATATCATGGGAACGTATCCCAGATCTTTTTTTGCGGCGCTGATGTCGAACCAGTGAGCTGTTGAGAGTTCATCCGCCAGAAACCGTGTCATCAGGGGTTCACCACGGATGGAGAATGTTTTATAGAGAAATTCGAACAGCGCCCCGATCATCCATGCCACTTTGCGAGAAACGGACTTTCGAACAGGCGCCAGTCCTGCTGCTTTCAAAATGTTGTCAACCATATCCCATAAAGGGACAGGGTTATCCTGACTGATGAAATAAACCTTGCCGGAAAGTTTAGGATCTTTTTCCAGTGCGTCGGCAGCCAAAATATGAGCGCCGGCAGCGTTGTCTATGTAGATGGTGTCCACCAGATTTTTACCGTCTCCCACCCTGACCAGCCGGTACGCCCTATGGATGATTCTGGGAACCAGATGGTTGTCCCCTGGGCCCCATATCAAATGGGGTCTCAAAATAATGGTCTTCAATCCCTCATCGGCGGCGGCGATTACTGCCTGCTCGGCGATTGCCTTGGTTTTCGGGTAATGCGCCATAAATGTCTCCGGGTAGCGGACGGATTCATTCACACCTTCCATGTCCCTGCCGTTAAAGACAACACTCGGCGAACTCGTATACACAAGCCGCGAAACACCATGCTTTTTACAGGCGTCAATCACGTTTTGCGTCCCGATGACGTTGGTTCGGTAATAATCCGAATAATCTCCCCAAACACCGGGCTTTGCAGCGGCGTGAAAAACGAGATCTGCTCCCTTGCATGCGGATTCGACAGCGGTTTTATCGCTGATATCCCCCTGGGTCTGTTTAACCCCGAATGGTGAAAGTTCCGGATAAATGCGCCGTGATAGGCTTGTAACTCGATCGCCTCTTTCCACAAGCTGCCTTAGGATAGCGCCTCCCAAAAATCCGCCTCCGCCCGTTACCAGAACTGAAACCGGGGATACGGCCTTTATGGATGCGGTTTTTTTCATGGTTTAAAGTTGATGGTTTCGTAAAAAGTCGACAATTCACCACGAAGGAATAAATATATAATATTTCAGTTTCGTATACTTCGTGGTTTTAATAAAAAAATCGGAAGTCATTGCAATAGAAATGGCGACGGGGGTAACCCGCAAAGAAACCACTGTCGCCCCTCTGATTCCTGCCCGTGCAACATCGCAGGGAACAGGCTCTTTTCGGTGGGCTTTTGGATGGATGAACCATTGTTCCGGTGGGCACAATGCCCAAAGGTCAGATCCTTTGATCAGCCTTTCCGGACGTTTTCCCGCCACGATACACAGACTTGCAAACAAAAACCTTTGGAAAAAGCCCCCGGAGCAACTTAGAAGTTTTTTGTGGATACCGTCAAGCTTACTGTTTCGGATGACACTCGTTGCAACTGGTCGGCACCTTTTCAAGTTCTTTTTCCGGTGCCTTTAATGCCATTTCCATTTTTTTCTGCGCCACTTTTATTTCTTTGTGACACCTGATACAGCTTTGATGATAGGCATATTTATAATATTTTATCCCTTCTTCCGTATAAGCCAGGTATTTTGTGGGCTTTTTGGGTGCTTTCAGGAGATCATGACAATTCGATGTTGTGCAGTTGGTGATTTTGGTATTTCCTTCCCATTTGTGGTGGCATGTTCGGCAATCGTATTTAAAATGTTTTGAATGATAGAATTCGACCGGAGATCTTTTCTGTTCGACCGAGGGATCGGGCTTCAGCACAATTACGCCCATCGGGACGAGCATATCCTCAACGGCCACTTCCGTATCGCTTTTATTCTGTCCGGCAACATTAAGCGCTATTCCAAAAACAAAAACAATTACCAAACACAACACCGCCGCTCGTATTCTGTACATCCTCTTCCTCCTCATGTAAAAACGATAAATTGAGCTTTATACGATCTATTTATGAAAAATTTCAAAATAGCATTCATTTTACCGGGCGTCTTTATCGGTAAATCGATCCATGGTAATGCGCTATAAAAGAATTTTCCCGGCGCCCTTTTGACTGAAAACGGACCGTATTGAAATAAGAAAACACTTATGCTAAAGAAATAAAAAAAATTCAATGAAAAAAATGAATATGCCCCCTTTTTTTTACTTTACCGTCAGATTCTTAATGGTTTCATCGGATTTGATAGAATTTTAAACAGGTTGTTCGCGTTGCCCATTCTTCCGATAGCAGGAAATGATGGAGGAAAATGGATTCTTAGACGAAGTGCACCCCCGGTTGATGAAATCGAATGTCAATGTGACACCCACCTCTGTGCGGCGAGAATTTTTTGTCCTTACCATTGCTTTGCTCGTCATTGTATTGTAATTGCAATATACGTAACAGTTTAGTTCTTTGAAAGAAATCGCTTTCCAGAGAGCTTCAAACGATTGTAGATTGTAGATTGAATATTTTAGGACTGCTTCCAATTTTAAAAAAACCAGAGCGGAGCGATACCATAAAT
>Ga0210069_1000059_pt1 | contig 20378 bp, 16 predicted proteins | sample RushSE_TuleB_D2_FD_185568 | JGI IMG/M metagenome (GOLD analysis project Ga0210069, IMG submission 185568) | Wetland microbial communities from San Francisco Bay, California, USA, that impact long-term carbon sequestration - RushSE_TuleB_D2... | ecosystem: Environmental > Aquatic > Marine >... | reverse complement strand
ATCCTCTCGCGCATCATCTACGGCGCCCGGGTGTCGCTGCTGGTGGCGCTGGTAAGCGTGGGGCTGGCCTTCTGCTGCGGGACCATCATCGGCAGCATCTCCGGCTACTACAAGGGAAGGCTCGACAACATCGTCATGCGCGGGATCGACATCATCCTGTCCTTCCCTTACATCCTGCTCGCCATCGTGGTGGTGGCCTACCTGGGGCCGAGCCTGCAGAACGCCATGCTCGCCATCTCCATCACCTACGTGCCGCGCTTTGCGCGCATCGTGCGGGCGAGCGTGCTTGAGGAATGCGAGAAGGACTATGTCATGGCCGCCCGCGCGATCGGCGCCCGGAACCTGCGGATCATCTTCGTCACCATCCTGCCGAACTGCATGGGGCCCCTGATCGTGCAGACCACGCTGAGCTTCGCCTCCGCCATTCTGGACGCCGCGGCCCTGAGCTTCCTCGGCCTGGGCGCCCAGCCGCCGACCCCCGAATGGGGGGCCGACATCGCCCGCAGCCGCGCGCTGATCCTGCGGGCCTCCTGGGTCATGACCTTCCCGGGTCTCGCCATCCTCGGCGCGGTGCTTGGCTTCAATCTTTTAGGCGACGGGCTGCGGGACGCTCTCGACCCGCGGCTGAGAGACTGACGCCATGGCCCCCGCCCCGCTCCTCGAGATCAAAAATCTGCGAACGTACTTTTCGGTGCGCGGCCACACGGCCAAGGCGGTCGACGATGTGAGCCTGTCCATCCTGCCCGGCCAGACCCTGGGCTTGGTGGGCGAGTCCGGCTGCGGCAAGAGCGTCACCGCCCACTCCATCATGCGCCTGATCCCCTCGCCCCCGGGCCGGATCGCGGGGGGCGAGATCCTGTTCGAAGGCCAAGACCTCGTCACGTTGTCCGAGGCCCAGATGCGCCGCATCCGCGGCAACCGCATCTCGATGATCTTTCAGGAGCCCATGACCTCTCTCAACCCGACCTACCCGGTGGGCGACCAAGTCGAGGAAGTCATCCGCCTGCACGAAAAACTCTCGCGCGCGGCGGCGCGCGAACGGTCGGTCGACATGTTCAAGCTCGTCGGCATTCCGGCGGCGGAGAAGCGCATCGACGACTACCCGCACCAGATGAGCGGCGGCATGCGCCAGCGCGTGATGATCGCCATGGCGCTCGCCTGCAACCCGCAGCTGATGATCGCCGACGAGCCCACCACGGCGCTCGACGTCACCATCCAGGCCCAGATCCTGGATCTCATGAACAAGCTCAAACAGGAGACCGGGGCCGCGATTCTCTTCATCACCCACGACCTCGGGGTCATCGCCGAGATGTCCCAGCATGTCGCCGTCATGTACGCCGGGCGGATGATGGAGTACGCCGACGCCAGGACCCTCTACGCCAACCCCAAAAACCCTTATACCGTGGGGCTGCTGGGGTCGATCCCGGTCCTCGGCCGCAACAGCGGGGGCGGACGGCTGCAGACCATCCCGGGGGTGGTGCCCTCCCTGCTGAATCTGCCGGAGGGCTGCCTCTTCAGCGACCGCTGCCCGGATGTGTTCGAGGACTGCCGCAGGGTGGCCCCGGCGATGGTGCCGGCCGGGGAGAACCACTTCGTGAGGTGCCTGAAGTATGCCTGAGCACACCGACACACCAAGGCCCTGTGGGAGCGGCTTTCCAGCCGCGATGACGAGGTTCGTGAAACATGCCTGAGCGCCCGCCGCACGAAACGCCGCTCATCGATGCCCGCAACATCGTCAAGCACTACCCGATCCTGGGGGGCGTGTGGATGAAACAGATCGCGTCGGTGAAGGCGGTGGACGGGGTCAGCCTGACCATCGGCGCAGGGGAAACCGTCGGACTGGTGGGGGAGTCCGGCTGCGGCAAGACCACCTTCGGCCGCGTCATCCTGCGGCTGGAGGAGCCGACATCTGGGGAGATTTTCTTCCAAGGCAAGAGCATCCTGGGACATTCCAGGAACGAAATGCAGGCCCTGCGCCGGGAGATGCAGATCATCTTTCAAGACCCCTTCTCCTCCCTCAACCCACGCAAGACCGTGGGCCAGATCATCGGCGAGCCGCTGCTCGTGCACGGGGTGGGAAGCCGGCAGGAAAGGGACCGGCGGGTCCTGGAACTCATGGAGGTGGTGGGACTGCGCAAGGAGCACATGCGCCGCTACCCGCACCAGTTCTCCGGCGGGCAGCGCCAGCGCATCGGGGTGGCCCGGGCGCTCGCCCTGAACCCCAAGCTGGTGGTGTGCGACGAGGCGGTCTCGGCCCTGGACGTCTCGATCCAGGCCCAGGTGATCAACCTCCTCAAGGATCTGCAGCAGGAGTTCGGGCTGACCTACCTCTTCATCTCCCACGACCTGGGCGTCGTGGAGCACGTGAGCGACCGGGTGGCCGTGATGTACCTCGGCAAAATCGTCGAGATCGCCCCCAGCAAGGACCTTTACCTGGAGCCGCTGCACCCCTACACCCAGGCCCTGCTCTCGGCCGTTCCGATCCCGGACCCGTCCCTGCAGCGGCCCGGCCGCATCATCCTCAAGGGCGATGTCCCCAGCCCCATCGACCCGCCCCCGGGCTGCCGCTTCCACCCGCGCTGCCACTACGCCGAGGGCCTTTGTTCAGAAAAGGATCCGCCGCTTTCCGAAATCCGCGAACGCCACTGGGCGGCGTGCCATTTCGCCGGCCGCGTCGGAATCTAAGCCGCGCTCAGCCGCCGCGGCCGGCCTCCCGGATCGCCTTCTTAACGAAATAGTAGCCCAGCGCCAAGGCCAGGATGATGCTCGCGATCCCCGCCAGCTGCAACGGATCGAGGTCCTTGATCTCCAGGATGATCACCTTGCGGGCGATGGCGATCATGGCCACCAGGAAGACCACCTCGACGTGCAGCAGGTCGTCCGCGAGATAGGTGCGGATGGACTCCAGCAGCTCCAGGCCGATCAGGATCATCATGAAGAAGCCGAAGATCTCGAACAAGTTGTCGATCCCCAGGATGAATTTGGGGGGTTTGAGAATTTCGGCAATGAGGATGATGAAAAGCTCGATCGTCGAGAGCAGCACCGCCAGCATCATCATGGCGATCAAACACAGAATGATGCCCCGGGTGAAAAGGTGCAGAACTTCCTTAACGGGTTTCATGATTCAGCCTTGTAGCGTCAAGTGCACAATGCCACTGCTTAAGCCCTCAACCCATAGAACCCTCGGACCTTTTCCATCTTTACGGCACCAGCCACAGGGCCGCATCGAAAAGCTTATGGCTGACGGTGTAGGACACCTTGCCGCCGAAAAAGGACTTGTTGAGCCCCCGGCGGCCCATGACGATGGCGCCGAAGCCCCCCTCCCGCGCGGCCGTGAGGATCGTCTCGCCGACGCTGACGAGCGTCGTAGCGGTCCGGGTTTCGATCTGGTCGTCACGGAAGCCCGCCTCGCGCAGCTTCGCCAGCGCCGCAGGGAAAAAATCATCCATGCAGCGCCGGTCCCCCTGTACGATGACCGTCTCCAAATCGCCGCCCGCTTCCGCACCGAAATTGATTTCGCAGTAATCCTTGAGCCTGGGCGTCACATGAAAAAAACAAAACCGGACATCGGGGTTGCCCGAGAGCATGAACGCCATGTGGTCCACGGCCCGCAGAGCGCTCTCGGAGCCGTCGACGGCCGCCATGACGCGGCTCGAGCGCACATCCCCATCCACCAGCCACACGGGGATGACCGGCGAGTTTTGGATCAGGTGCGCCGAAACACTGCCCATGAACATCTGTTGTACGGAGGAGATGCCCCGGCGCCCGACCAGGATGGCATCGAAGAGACCGTTCTGGGCGTAATCCAGAATGTCCTTGGCCAGGCCCTGGTGGCGCTGCTGGGTGGCCAGCTCGACCGCCGGCTCCGCCATGCCGACCCGGATCAACATCTCCCGGTAATTGGCGAGCAACCCGCGGGAGGCTTCGGCGTTGCGGGCCGCGACCTTGTTCAATTCGGCCTGAGACCGGCTGCTGCCCTTGGCTTCGTCCAGCAGGAACTGGGAGATCGGCGGCTGGACGTGAAACAGGGTGACGCTCAGCCCCTGGATGCAACCGCTCATCCGGCCGGCATACGCGACCGCCTGGCGTGAGGGGGTGGAATCGTCGACGGCCAGCAAGATTTTTTTCTGCATGCGGCAACGCCTCCCTTGACTGTGGTTTTGGCTTTATTTTCAAGCATGATTGTGTTAGCCCTTTGCTATCATTTACTGTGAGGTTTAACAAGACGGAACGGCAACCCGGCCGCACCACGGCCGGATTTCGACATCGTGGGCGTATCGACATGATCCCTGAGCCTTCGAAACCCTCCAGGGTTTATTTCTTCGGCACCTGCTTGATCGACTCGTTCTATCCCGACGCCGGCCTGGCGGCGATCCGCCTGATCGAGCGCGAGGGCGTCCGGGTCATCTTTCCCGCCGACCAATCCTGCTGCGGCCAGCCTGCCTACAACTCCGGCTTTCCCGCCGAGGCCCGGGCCGTGGCTCGCCGGCAGATCCAGGCGCTCCGCGAGGACATCCCGGTCGTGGTGCCTTCGGGGTCCTGCGCCGGGATGATGAAGCACCATTACCCCACCCTTTTTGCCGGGGACAAGGATCTGCCGCAAGCCCAGGCCTTTTCAGAGCGCGTGTTCGAGTGGTCCGAGTTCATGGCGCGGGTGCTCGGCGTACAGTACGAGGACCGGGGCGAGCCCCTCCGCGTGACCTGGCACTCCTCCTGCCACGCGCTGCGGGAGATGCAGGTGATCGAGCACTCCAAGCGCCTGCTGCGGCAGCTCAAAAACGTCGAACTGGTGGAACTGACCAAGGAGCACGAGTGCTGCGGCTTCGGCGGGACCTTCTCCATCAAGCAACCGGCCATCTCCGGCGCCATGGTCAACGACAAGGTCGACGACATTCAACGCACCGGGGCGGACCGGGTTATCGCCGGCGACTGCGGCTGTCTCCTGAACATCACCGGTGCGGGCGGGCAACGTGGGCTGCCGTTTGCGGGCCAGCATCTGGCCGAGTTCATCTGGGAGAGGATCAATGGCGGCTGAGTCCTTCGAAAAAAACGTCGACCGCGCACTCGCCGACGCCCAGTTGCGCAAGAACTTCGCCTTCGCCATGGGCAACTTCATCCTCAAGCGCAAGGCCGTGTTCAGCGACACGGAGGAAACCGAGCGCCTGCGCACACTCGGCAACGCGATCAAGCAACGCGCCTTGAGCCGTCTGCCCGATCTTCTCGTGCAGCTCGAGGCCGCCTGCACCCGCAACGGCATCCGGGTCCACTGGGCCGAAACCCCGGCCGTGGCCAACCGCATTGTGCTGGAGACCATCGAATCCCATGCCGGAACCCGGGTGGTCAAGGGCAAGTCCATGGTGTCCGAGGAGATGCACCTGAACGCCTTCCTCGGCACCCACGGCATCGAGGCCGTCGAGACCGACCTCGGCGAGTTCATCATCCAGCTCGCCGGCGAAACCCCCTCCCACATCATCGTCCCCGCCATCCACAAGAACAAGATGCAGATCGCCAAAATCTTCCACGACAAGATACCCGGTGCGCCCTACACCGAGGACGTGGCCGAGCTCACCGCCATCGCCCGCCGCACCCTGCGCCGCAAGTTCTACGAGGCGGGCATCGGCCTGAGCGGTGTCAACTTCGCCGTGGCCGAAACCGGAACGCTGTGCCTGGTGGAAAACGAGGGCAACGGCCGCCTGTGCACCACCGTGCCGCCCGTGCACATCGCGGTGATGGGCCTCGAGAAGGTAGTGGAGAAGCTCGACGACCTGCCGCCCCTGCTGCGGCTGCTCACAGGCTCGGCCACCGGCCAGCTCGTGACCACCTACGTAAACCTGATCACCTCCCCCCGGCGCACGGGCGAAAAAGACGGCCCCACCGAGGTCCACCTGGTGATCCTGGACAACGGACGCTCGCGGATCTACCAGGACCCGGAACTGCGTCAGACCCTGCAGTGCGTGCGCTGCGGCACGTGCTTGAACCACTGCCCGGTCTACACCCGCATCGGAGGCCATGCCTACGGCTTCGTCTACCCCGGTCCGATTGGGAAAATCCTGACCCCGCAGGTCGAGGGCCTGGAGAAGGCCGGGGAGCTGGCTTTTGCCTCAAGCCTCTGCGGGGCCTGCGAGGAGGTCTGCCCGGTCAAGATCCCGATCGCCTCACTCCTGCGCCGGCTGCGGGACGAGAGCTATTCCGGCGAACCCCAGGGCATCGTCCCCGGCCGCGGGTGCAAGCAGAACCTTGCCGAACGCCTGGCCTGGAAAAGCTGGGCCTTCCTGAACACCCATCCGCGCCTGAACCGAATGGTGACATCCTTGCTCGGGATGGCGGGCGACTACCTGCCGCCCGCCGGACCGCTGGAACGCTGGATGCGCTACCGCACCGAACCGGAGTTCGCGCGCAAGGGCCTGCACCGCCGTGCAAAGGAGGAGGGGATCGCCGATGAGTGAAATCGCCCGCGACCGCATCTTGGCGCGACTGCGCGGAGCCCCCCGGCAGGAAATCCCGCGCCTCGACGTCCCGGCACCCGCGGCGGCCGCCCCGGATCGAAATGCCCGGGTCGCCCGGCTGAAGTCGTTGATGGAGACCGTGCGCGCGGAGGTCCAGGTGCTGCCGGCCGCCGAATGGATACCGCGGCTGAAGGAGGTGCTCGGGGCACGGGGGATCAAGACCCTGCTCTATGCGCCCGACACCGACCTGGGGTCCGCTTTGGCTGAGGCCTGGCAGCAGGATGCCGCCGGACTGCCGGAGCTGGTGGCCTACGCCGAGCCGGTCGAATCCTTCAAGGAAAGGCTCTTTGCCGTGGACGCCGCCGTCACGGGCGCAGCCGGCGCCGTGGCGGACACGGGCGCACTCATCCTGCGGCCGACCGGCGCCGAGCCCCGCCTGATGTCTCTCGTGCCGCCGGTGCACATCGCCGTGCTCAGGGCCGACAGCGTTTTTCCCTCGCTCGGCGACGCCATGCGGGCGGGACGCTGGGCGGAGGACATGCCGACCAACATGCTCCTCATATCAGGCCCATCCAAAACCGCGGACATCGAGCTGATACTGGCCTTCGGGGTGCACGGGCCGAAGGAACTGATCGTTTTTGTGTTGGAATAGCTGGTAGGCGCGTCGTCATAAAACAGAATGTCCCTTCCGAGACGCCACGAAGCATGAAAACCACTTCCCCCCCTGTCTTCTCCCGCCGGGGGGAGGGGAATTTATTGAATGGATCCGCATATTGTTATGACAAGCGGTATAACCGGAGCCAACACCTTATGCTGCCTGATCGCTATCGATATTTTCTAACCGATATAGGCGCCATAGTCCCTCAAGGGCGCATATTCACGGACCCGCTGCGCACGCTTGCCTACGGCACGGATGCCAGCTTCTATCGGCTGATCCCCAAGATCGTCGTGCGCGTCGACACGGAGGCCGAAGTCGCCGGCCTCTTGAAGGCCGCCGACCGCCACGATATCCCGGCGACCTTCCGGGCCGCTGGCACGAGCCTCTCGGGCCAGGCCGTGTCCGACTCGGTCCTCATCGTGGCCGGGGGCAGCTGGAACCGCTACGAGATTGTCGACAACGGCGAAGGCATCCGTCTACAGCCCGGCGTGATCGGCGGCCACGCCAACCGCTATCTCGCCCCCTACGGCCGCAAGATCGGGCCGGATCCGGCCTCCATCAACTCGGCCATGATCGGCGGCATCGCCGCCAACAATGCGAGCGGCATGTGCTGCGGCACCTCGCAGAACAGCTACCGCACCGTGGCCGGCATGCGCATTCTCTTCCAGGACGGCACCCTGCTTGACACCGCCGATCCCGCCAGCCGCGACGAATTTCGCCATGCCCGCAAGGACCTGCTCGACGCAGTCGACGCCCTCGGCAAGGAGGTGCGCGCCAACACCGCCCTGGCGGAGCGCATTCGCCGCAAGTACAAGATCAAGAACACCACCGGGTTCAGCCTCAACGCCCTGGTGGACTTCGAAGACCCCTTCGACATCCTGCTGCACCTGATGATCGGCTCCGAGGGCACGCTGGGGTTCATCGCCGAGATCACCTATCAGACCGTGGTCGAGCACCCCTGCAAGGCGAGCGCCCTCATGATTTTCCCCCAGATCGAAAACGCCGCCGCGGCCGCGGCCATTCTCCGCGAGCAGCCGGTGGCCGCGGTTGAACTGATGGACCGCGCCTCCCTGCGTTCGGTCGAAAACAAGGCCGGGATGCCCGACTACTTGAAAGCGCTCTCCCCGCAGACCGCGGCCCTGCTGGTGGAAACGCGCGCTTACACGACCGAGGAACTCAATGGGCAGATCCACGCGGTGACCGACTCCCTGCAGCGGGTCCCCTTCGAGCGGGCCTTCACCTTCACCGACCGAGTCGCGGAGTACACCGCCCTGTGGAACATCCGCAAGGGGCTTTTCCCGGCGGTGGGCGCCGTGCGCGAAGTCGGCACCACGGTGATCATCGAAGATGTGGCCTTCCCCATCGACCGCCTGGCCCGCGCCACGCTCCACCTTCAAGAGATCATGCGGCGCTTCCGCTACGACGAAGCCATCATCTTCGGCCACGCCCTGGAGGGCAACCTGCATTTCTGTTTCACCCAGGATTTCGGGCCCTCCGCAGAGGTGGAAAGCTACCGCGGATTCATGCACGAGGTCTGCGACATGGTGGTGAACGCCTACGACGGCTCGCTCAAGGCCGAGCACGGCACCGGCCGCAACATGGCGCCCTATGTCGAACTGGAGTGGGGCCGCGAGGCCTACGCCGTCATGCAGCGCATCAAGGAGATCTTCGACCCCAAGAACCTCCTCAACCCCGGCGTCATCATCAACCCAAACCCCCAGGCTCACGTCGAAAACCTGAAACCTCTGCCCCGCGCCAACCCGATCGTCGACAAGTGCATCGAGTGCGGCTTCTGCGAGGTGAACTGCCCCTCCAGGGACCTCACGCTCACCCCCCGGCAACGCATCGTGGTTCAGCGGGAAATTGCACGGTTGAGGAACACCTGTGAGAACCCCGCGCGTCTGGCCGAACTTGAACGCGGCTACCGCTACCCGGGCGAACAGACCTGCGCCGCCGACGGGTTGTGCGCGGTGGCCTGCCCGGTGGAAATCAACACCGGCGAGCACACCAAGGAGCTGCGCAGCCGCACCGTGAGCCCCGCGGCACAACGGGCGGCCGCGTTTGCCGCGGAGCATTTCGGCCGTGTCGCCGCCGCGGCGCGGGCGGCCCTCAAAGTGGCCGACGCCGCCCACGGGCTGCTCGGCTCGGCCCTCATGGAACGCATGGCTGCCGGTGCGCGCCGCCTGAGCGGCAACCGCCTACCCCAGTGGACGCGTTGCATGCCGCGCGGCATCGACGGGCCCCGGCCGCAATCGACAAAACGGGCCGGCGCCGCCCAGGCGGTCTACTTCCCCAGCTGCATCACCCGCACCATGGGGCCGGCCCAGGCCGACCCGGACCGGGACCCGTTGCATGCGGTCACCCTGAGGCTGCTCGAAAAAGCCGGCTACGAAGTCCTCTTCCCACCGGCGATGGACGCGCTCTGCTGCGGCACGCCCTTCGAGAGCAAGGGATTTATGGCCCAGGCCGACGCCAAGGCCCGAGAGCTTGAGGCTGCCCTGTTGGATGCGACCGAGGGCGGGCGCCTGCCGGTGCTGGTCGACACAAGCCCCTGTCTCTACCGCATGAAAAAGGTGATGGACAAGCGGCTGACGCTGCTCGACCCGGTGGAGTTCACCCTGACGCATCTGATGCAGCGGCTGCAGGTCACCCCGGTCGATGAAACCATCGCCTATCACCACACCTGCAGCAGCGTGAAGATGGGGCTCGAGGCCAAGGCGTTGACCCTGGCCAAGGCCTGCGCAAAGACGGTCGTGGTGCCGGATCTCGTCGGCTGCTGCGGGTTTGCCGGCGACCGCGGGTTCAACTACCCCGAGCTCAATGCCTCGGCGCTGCAGCACCTGCGCGCCGGCATCGCGGGCAACTGCAGCGCGGGCTATTCCACCAGCCGCACCTGCGAGATCGGCCTGTCGGCCCACAGCGGGATCCACTACAAATCCATTCTCTACCTCGTTGACCGGTGTGCGCAGCCCAAAGCGGGCGTGTAAATGGATTCGCAACCATCCCAGCAGCCCCCAGCGCCGACACCGGCGGCACCCTATCCCCCCCTGCGCCTTGCCTGGCTCATCTGGAGCCTCGGATCGCTTTTCTATGTGATCGGTTTCTTTCACCGGCTGGCGCCGGCGGTGATGACCCAGGAGTTGATGCGCGATTTCGACATCAGCGCCGCGGCCCTGGGAAACCTCTCCGCGTTTTACTTCTACAGCTACTGGCTGATGCAGATCCCCACCGGGATCCTTGCGGACAGCTGGGGCCCTCGGCGCCTGCTCACCTTCGGCGCACTGGGATCGGCTGTCGGTGCGGTTTTCTTTGCCCTGTCGCCCGGCGTGACCTGGGCCTGTCTGGGGCGCCTGCTGATCGGCGGCTGCGTCGCCGTGGCGTATGTCGTCAATCTCAAGCTTGCGGCCAATTGGTTCCCGGCGAGTTATTTTTCGATGATTTCGGGGCTGGGCCTCATGGCCGGCATCATGGGCGCCGTGACTGCGGGCGTGCCGCTGAGGCTGCTGGTGGATAGTTTCGGATGGCGGACGGTCATGCTGGCTGCGGCGGTAATCACCGGTGTCCTGGCCGCGGTCACATGGGCCCTGGTCCGGGACGACCCCGGCGAGCGGGGGTATCGAAGCTACGCCCTGCCGGAGCCCCGGCCCGAACGGTCGGCCGGCGGCCGTGCGCTATCCGGAGTGGTGGAGGTTTTCCGGTATGCCAACACCTGGCTGCTCTTCTTCATCCCGGCCAGCCTGGTGGGCTCCGTGTTGACGTTCTGCGGCCTCTGGGGCGTGCCGTATCTGACGACCCACTATGGTCTTTCCACCACCGAAGCGGCGGCCCTGACGTCGCTCTTGATGATTGCCTGGGCGGTTGCGAGCCCCGTTTTCGGCTGGCTCTCCGACCGAATAGGACGCCGCAAGCCGTTGATGATCGCAGGGCATATCCTGGCCGCGGCCGGATGGGGGTTTACCCTGTTCGCCCCCGGGCTTCCCGTTTGGCTCCTCGCGCTGCTGATGGCGGCGACCGGCATCTGCTCGGCGAGCTTCATCATCTGCTGGTCTCTGGCGAAAGAATCGGTGCCTGCCGGGCGTGCAGGCACCATTTCCGGTGTCATCAACATGGGCGTCATGCTGGGCGTCACCGTGCTCCAGCCGGCCGTGGGTTGGATGCTCGACCGCCGCTGGGAGGGCGCCCTCCGTGAGGGGGTCCGCGTGTACAGCCTGGCCGCCTACCAAGCCGGGTTTTGGCTGATGATGGGCTGGGTCCTGCTTTCCTTGGTGCTGCTTCTGTTCACGCGCGAGACCAACTGCCGACAGATGGGCTGAGACCGCTGCCGCAGCCCGGCCTGCAGCCCATGCTTTCTTCCCGCATGTCATTGACACCGCAGAGTATTTCTACTAATGGTTATAAGATTGTAGAAGCAACCACTCATCGATGCGAACAATCAACAACAAGGAGGGATTCCTATGCGTCCACGGATAACGGCAGTCTTCGTCGGCCTATGTCTCATCGGTTTTGTCGGCGGAGCCATGGCCCAGACCCAGATCAACATCGCGGCGGTTACCAACCCGGATTTCGTCCACACCAAGGCGGCCGTCTGGTTCAAGGAATGCGTGGAAAAGGCTGCCCCCGGCAAGCTGAGCGTGGTGGTCCACCACTCGGCTTCTCTGGGCAGCGAGACCCAGGTGCTGCAGCAGATCCAACTCGGCACCACCCAGATGTCGGTCTGCACCACCGGCCCCATAGAGGCCTTCGTGCCCGAAATCAAGGCGCTGGAGATGCCGTTTGTCTTTCCCTCCTATGAGGCGGCCGACAAGGTGCTCGACGGCCCCATCGGCCAGGATCTCGCCAAAAAGTTCGAAAAATCCGGGTTTGTGGCGTTGGCGTTCCTGGACAACGGATTCCGCAACGTCACCAACTCCAAAAATCCCGTGAAAACCCCCGAGGACCTCAAGGGCCTGAAGATCCGCACCATGGAGGCCCCCACCCACCTCGCCATCTGGCGCGCCATCGGGGCCAACCCGACCCCCATGGCCTGGCCCATCTTCACGCAGTTGCAGCAGGGCGTCATCGACGGCCAGGAAAACCCGATCGCCGTGATCTTCGCCGCCAAGCTGCCCGAAGCGGGGCAAAAGTACCTGACCCTCACCCGACACGTCTATTCGGCGCTGGTCTTCGTGGCCAACAAGGCTTTCATCGACGGCCTGCCCGCTGCAGAGCGCAAGGTGGTCGTGGATTGCGCACGCGCGGCGTCGATGCAGGGACGTGCCTTCATCCGCGACAACGAGGCCAAGCAGCTCTCCGAGCTCAAGGCGGCCGGCATGCAGGTGGAGGACAAGCCGGACCTGGCGGCGTTCCGCAAAGCGACAGCCCCTGTGATCGACTCCGCCTCCGGCGACACCAAGAAGCTGGTGGTGCAGATCCAGCAGTCGGTGAAGTAGGAATGACGCATGGTTCTTGTGGGGGCGGCTTCCCGCCGTGATGATCGCGGCAAAATGCCGCTCCCGCAAGATTGGAAAAAAAGCCGCTTCCCAGAAAGCGTTCAAGGAAAATCGAGAGCACCCATGCCCCTGTTGCAGCGCATCAGCCAGGCCATCAACGCCGTGGTTGAAAAAATTCTTTTTGTGATCGGGGCGGCCATCTGCATCATCTTGTTTGCCCAGGTGGTCTCGCGGTACGCGGGCGCGTCCCTGGGGTGGTCCGAAGAGGTGAGCCGGCACCTGCTGGTGGCCATCACCTTCATGGGCGGCACGGTCGCCTACAAGCGCGCGAGCTTCATCGGGTTGAAAGGCTTTGGCCACCGGATAGGGCCGGCCGTTCAACAGACCATCGTGGTGGGGTTGCAGGTCCTGACCCTCGCCTGTTTCTGCCTGATCGCCTGGTTCGGCGCCGTCTACACGGTTAAAGCCGCGGAGCACACATCCTCCTCCCTGCAGATCCCGATGGCGATCCCTTTTTCCGTGATTCCGGTCGCATCCGTCATCTTCGTCGTCCACGTTCTGGCGGACATGGCCCGGACCCTTGAACGGGAAAAGCCATGATCGTCCTTCTGCTCTTCGGATTCCTTTTCCTGTTGATTGCCCTGGGGCTCCCCATCGCGCTTTCCATCGGGCTGCCGGCCATCGGCTTCATGCTGACGCCGGGGGTCTTCCCCGCCGGCGTCCAGATCTCAGCCCTGGGGCAGACGATCGTCCAGCTGCTCTTCGCCGGTGTGGACTCCTTTGACCTGCTGGCGATCCCCCTTTTCATGCTCGCCGGCTCCATCATGGAAACCGGCGGGATCTCGCGCCAGCTGATCGATTTCTCCGACAGCCTCGTGGGCTGGGTCCCGGGCGGGCTGGCCTGTGCGGTGATCGTGGCCTCCATGTTCTTTGCCGGCATCTCCGGATCGGCCGCGGCCGACACGGCGGCGCTGGGCGCCATCGCCATCCCCGCCATGATCCGCCAGGGCTACCCGCCCGCGTTCTCGGCGGCCGTGGTGGCGGCGGGCGGGTCCATCGGCGTCATCATCCCGCCGTCCATCCCCATGGTGATCTTCGGCTTTCTTACCAATGTCTCCATCGCCAAACTCTTTGCCGGCGGCATGCTGGTGGGACTCCTCTTCGGGCTGAGCTTCATGGCCGTAGCCATCTGGTACGCCTGGCGCCACCACTTCGGCACCCGCCAGCCCTTTTCCCTGAAACGGGTGTGGGCCGCACTCAAAGAAGCGGTCTGGTCCCTGGGCGCGCCGGTCATCGTTCTGGGCGGAATCCTCACCGGCATCGTCACCGTCACGGAGGCGGCCGCCCTGGCGGTCTTCTACGCGCTGCTCGTCGCCATGTCCGTCAACCGGAAGATTAAATGGAAGGACATGCCCGGTCTCATCATCCGCTCCCAGGTCGTAGCCGCCACCATCCTGTTCATCATCGCCATGGCCAAGGTGTTCACCTGGCTGGTGGCCATGAAGCAGACGCCCATGCTGGTGCAAACCGCCATCAACTCCCTGGCGCTGCCGCCGTGGGGGTTGCTGCTGCTGGTCATGGCGGGGTTGCTCGTCATCGGCTGCATCATGGAAACCACGGCCGCCCTCATCCTGCTTGTGCCTGTGCTGGCGGCCATCACGACGCAGATGGGGGTCGACCCGATCCAGTTCGGCGTGTTGATGGTAGTCAACCTCGCCGTCGGCATGCTGACCCCTCCGGTCGGCATCTGCCTGTTCGTGAGCTGCGGGATCTCCGGCCAACCACTCGGCCAGGTGGGGCGGGCAGCGATGCCGTTGGTGGCCGTGGCGATGGCGGCCCTGCTGATCGCCTGCTACTGGCCGCCGCTGACCACCTGGTTCCCGTCGCTGATCTACAAATGAATTCCGGGGCAGAAAAACCTGCATCCGGAATTCATATCGGGTGAATCTCGGCCGGGGGCATCTATCGCCATGCGCCCTTTTCTTCGATGAGGTCTTGAAGTCAAAAAAACAGGCCTCGTCCTTTACAACCCTGCTTCTTTTTCCTTGATCCCGGCGGTGTTTTGGTGTCTATATCGTAGCAAATTTGCCACACATGCACGGAGGTTCTTCGATGAAAGAATTCACCGCCCAGCAGGCCGCAGAGCTCTCGGCAATGGTGGGCTCCGACCGTTTTTCCACCGGCCGGTCCAACCGGGAGCTTCACTTGCACGACATTTCCTTCCACCAGGGAACGCTGCCGGCCGGAATTATCTGGCCGGAGTCGACCGAGGAAGTTGCACGCATCCTGACTTGGGCCTATGACCGGGACGTTCCAACCACACCGTGGGGCGCCGGCACCAGCACCGAGGGCAATCCGGTGCCTACCCGGGGTGGGCTCGTCGTGGACATGACCCGCATGAACCGCATCCTGGAAATCCGGCCCCAAGACCTGCAAGCCGATGTGGAGCCCGGGGTGCTGCGCAAGGAACTGAACCGCCAGGCCGGCAAGCATGGCCTGTTTTTCCCGCCGGACCCGGGTGCGGATGCCACCATCGGCGGCATGATCGCCAACAACGCCTCCGGCGTGCAAACCGTGAAGTACGGCGCCACCAAAGACTACGTGATGCGCCTGACGGTGGTGTTGGCCCAGGGGCGGGTCATCCACACCGGCTGCAAGGCGCCCAAGTCTTCGGCCGGCTTCGACTTGACCCGGCTTTTCGTCGGCTCCGAGGGGACACTCGGGATCGTCACCTTGGCCACCCTGAAGCTGACCGGTATCCCCAGCCACTACCTCGCCGCCACTATTCGTTTCCCCGACCTGGAGAAGGCCTCCGAAGCGGTGGCGCTCTTGATCGGCGCGGGCCTGGGACCCGCGGCGCTGGAGTTGCTGCCGCCCGGGCTGATCCGGCTGATGAACAGCGAAAAAGGGCTCGGGTTGCCCGAGGTGCCGTCGCTCTTCTGCGAGTTTCACGCCGTCAGCGAAACCGCCCTGAGGGAGACCGCCCACCTCGCCAGGGAGCTGTGCGAGGAGTGCGGGGCGGTTGGGTTCAACTACGCCACCGAAGAGGGCCCCCGCAAAGAACTCTGGCGCGCCCGCCACGAGGCCTGGGAGACCATCCACCGGGCCCACCCCAAGAAGGAAACCCTGATCGTCGACGCCGCGGTGCCCATCTCGCGCTACCCGGAGATGGTGGTGTTTTCCCAGAAGGCGGTGGACGAGCACCAATCCATCGGGTACGTATTCGGCCACGCGGGCGACGGCAACCTGCACGTGGTGATGGCGGGCGACCCGGCGAACAAGGCCGAATGGGGCCGCCTCGAGGCCATCAACAAGGCCATCGTCGAGAAGGCTATCCAGGTGGGCGGCACCTGCACGGGCGAGCACGGGGTCGGGATCGGCAAGCGCAAGTTCATGCAGCTCGAGCACGGCGAAAGCTACCATCTCATGAAGCAGATCAAGGATGTCATCGACCCCAAGGGGCTGATGAACCCGGGGAAGATTTTCTAACAGCTTCGTAGAAAGCCGTCGAGTGTGGAATCATAGATCCTGGATATTGAAGGAGGCTGCACGAAATGAAAGTGGCATTTATCGGCATGGGCACCATGGGGGCGGCGATGGCCTTGAACATCCTCAAGGCCGGACACGAAGTCACCGTGCACAACCGCACCCGTGAACGCGAAGAACCGGTAGCCAAGGCAGGCGCGCGACGCGCCGGCTCTCCGATGGAGGCGGCGCAGGGCGCGGACATCGTCATCACCTGCGTCAGCGACACGCCCGACGTGGAAGCAGTGGTTCTCGGGGAAAACGGCATTATCCAAGGCGCACGCGCCGGCGCGATCGTGGTGGACATGTCCACCATCAGCCCGTCGGTCACGCGCCGGATTGGAGCGAAGCTGGCGAAGAAGGGTATCCGTTTCCTCGACGCACCGGTCTCCGGCGGCTCTGAGGGCGCCCAGAAAGCGACGCTGACCATCATGGTCGGCGGCGATGCGGCCGATGTGGCCAAAACCATGCCGGTGCTCTCCGCCATGGGCAAAAGCATCACCCATGTCGGCCCCAGCGGCGCCGGGCAGTTTACCAAGGCGATCAACCAAGTGATCATCTCCGGCGTGTACCTGGCGGTAGCCGAGGGCATGACCCTGGGACTCAAGGCCGGGCTGGACATGGAGAAGGTAGTCCAGGCGCTCGCCGGCGGCGCGGCCGGGTCGTGGGTCTTGAATTTCCGCTCCACGAACATGATCAAGAACGAATACCCGCTCGGATTTCGCGTCCGCCTGCATCGCAAGGATGTGGCCATCGCCACGGAAGCCGCCCGCGAGCTGGGGGTCTTTCTGCCGGCCACGGCCTTGGTGGAACAAATTGAAAACGGCCTCATCTCGCAGGGCTTCGGCGACGAGGACATGTCGGCAATGGCGCGGCTGATCCGGAAGCACTCAGGCCTGGACTAGGCGGTTTTGAGGCCAGTGTTTCCCGGCAGCCTGCACCTTTATTCAGAATGACGCGGTGATGTTTTGGCGAAATCGGTTATCAACCGCGCTTTCCCCGGCGGCCGAGGAATCGCGTCTGGAAAGCCGCTCCCACAACAGAGAAAATCGACTTTCTTGAGAGGCCGAAGCCGGCTTTGCGTTTCACAAGGCTGTCCATGCAGCGCACTTCCGGGATGCCTCCCTTTTAGGACCAAACCAGCTCGAAAAGGAGACCACAGGCGATGAAGCTCGAAAACGCGTTCACCATGGATACCTCCAGCATCAAGTACGGCCAGGGCGTTACCCGCGAAATCGGCTACGACATGGAGGAGCAGGGCTGCCGCCGCGTCATGGTGGTGACCGACCGAAACCTCGGCAAGAGCGACCCGATCGCCGTCACCCTCGAGGCCCTGCGCGGACGGGGCATCGACGCCGTGCTGTTCGACCAAGCCAGCGTCGAGCCCACCGACGTGTCGTTCAAGGAAGCCATCGCCTTCGCCGTGAAAGGCAAGTTCGACGGCTACGTCGCCGTCGGCGGCGGTTCCAGCATGGACACCTGCAAGGCCGCCAACCTGTACGCGACCCATCCGGCGGATTTCATGATCTACGTCAATCCGCCCGTCGGCAAGGGCACACCGGTCCCGGGGCCGCTCAAACCCATGATGGCCATCCCCACCACGGCCGGCACGGGCAGCGAGACCACCGGAGTCACGATTTTCGACTACCTGGAAATGGGAGCAAAGACCGGCATCGCCAGCCGGGCCCTGCGGCCCATCCGCGGCATCATCGACCCGGACAACACCCGCACCCTGCCGAAGATGGTTGCGGCCTGCACGGGCCTGGACCAGCTGACCCACGCGCTGGAAGCCCTGACGGCGCTGCCTTACAACCGGCGCCCGGCGCCGGATCACCCGCGTCTGCGACCGGCCTACCAGGGCGCCAACCCCATCAGCCACGTGTGGGCGTCGCGGGCCATCGAGATGATTTCCAAGAACCTGGTGCGGGTAGTGGAGCACCCCGGCGACGACGCGGCGCGCGGCGAGGTGATGCTGGCCGCCACGTATGCGGGCATCGGGTTCGGCAACGGCGGCGTTCACTTGGCCCACGGCATGTCGTATCCGGTCTCCGGCATGGTCCGGGATTACGTGCCCGAAGGCTACCCCTCCGGCCATCCGATCGTCCCTCACGGCATGGCGGTGTGCCTGAACGCGCCGGCGGTATTTCGCTTCACGGCACAGGCCGACCCGGGAATCCATCTTTATTGTGCACGGTTGATGGGACGGGACGTCTCCCGCGCCAAACCGGAGGCGGCAGGCGAGATCCTGGCGGACGCCATTGTCGACCTCATGCGCAAGGTGGGAATGCCCAACGGCTTAAAAGCCGTCGGCTTTGGGCCGCAGGACGTCGACAAGCTGGTGGAAGGCACGCTGCCCCAGCACCGGGTGACCAAGCTTTCCCCGCGGCCGGCCGGGCCCGAGGAACTGCGGCAGCTGTTTCTGAACTCAATGACGCTTTGGTAAGAAAAGCCGGGTTCAAGGGTTCGAGGGACCAAGCAGTCGAGCGATCCGATCGGCCTTTCTTTTGCGTACATCATGGAACCATTGGCTCTTTAAGTTTTTCTGCCGGTAATTGGCTATGCCTGACGACATGCAAACTGAAAGCCTTGAATATCTCAAGCGGCAGCTTGAGATATATCGGCTCATCTTCGAGAGCATCTACAACGGCGCCATGGTGACCGACGTCGATGGGGTCATTACCCACTTCAACCATCCCTACGGCCAGTTTCTCGGCTTGGACCCGGCGACTCAGATCGGCCGCCATTGCACCGAGGCCGTCGAAAATTCCCGGATGCACATCGTGGCCCGGACCGGAAAGGCCGAAATCAACCAGTCCCAGCTGATCAAGGGCCAGAAGATGGTGGTCCAGCGGATTCCCATCAAGAAAGACGGCAAGGTCATCGCCGTGTTCGGCCAAGTGATGTTCAAGGACGTCAAGGACGTCGGCAAGTTGGCCCGGGAACTCTCCCTGCTGGAGTCGAAGGTCAAGCTCTATGAAGAGGAGCTGCTCAACCTGCGCTCCACGCGTTACACGTTCGACAGCATCATCGGCAAAAGCGAGGCCATCAAGAACCTGAAACGAGAGGCCATCAAGGCGGCCGGCAACCATTTTCCGGTGCTCATCACCGGCGAGAGCGGCACCGGCAAGGAGCTCTTCGCCCAGGCCATCCACCACGCGAGCGCGCGGCGCCTCTACCCGTTCGTGCGCATCAACTGCGCGGCCATCCCGCGCGAGCTGCTCGAATCGGAGTTGTTCGGCTATGAAAAAGGCGCCTTTACCGGCGCCAAGATGGACGGCAAGCCCGGCAAGTTCGAGCTGGCGCACGGGGGCACCATTTTCCTGGACGAAATCGGGGACCTGCCCATCGAAATGCAGCCGAAACTGCTGCGCGCCATCGAGGACAAGGAGTTCGAACGGGTGGGGGGGAACAAGGTCGTGCGGTCGGACTTCCGCGTGATCGCCGCCACCAACCAGATCCTGGAAAGCATGCTGGCCGCAGGGCGTTTCCGCAAGGACCTCTTCTATCGCTTGAACGTGGTCCCCCTGCACATCCCCCCGCTGCGGGAGCGACCGGCGGACATTGCCGCCATCAGCCAGCACTTCCTGGCGCAGACGGCAAAGGAGGCGGGCCTCCTCAGCCTGTCCCTCGACAAGGAGGCCGAAGCCGCCCTGCGCCGCTGCGAATGGCCCGGCAACGCCCGCGAGTTGATGAATGTTCTCGAGCGCAGCGTGCACGGCCTTGAGGGCGACGCCATCCGTTTGACGGATCTGCCGTTTTATGTGCAACGCGGCCGTCATACTCTGGGACGGCAACGGCAGACCTCGCTCAGGGAAACGCAGTCCCGCACCGAACGCGAGACCATCTGGGCGGCGCTCAAGGAAACCAACTTCCATAAGGCGCGCACCGCCCAGCTCCTGGGCATCCACCGCACCCTGCTCTACAAAAAGATGAAGAAGTACAACCTCCCCCTCCGCCCGCCGCAGTGAGTAAGCTGCAGTGGCCGAGATTGGGGCTGGCATGATACAAGAACACAGTGGCCGCAGTGCAGGTAAAACCCCTGGGGCTGCCGGAGGAGGTTCAATAAGGACTAATCCGACATTATTGCCGGCGAACAATAGGCAGGACTGAATTTAGCCCTACCTAATTGTTTTTAAAAGCCTAACGAAAAGAAATTCAGTCATCGCAAAAACCGTAAGTACGACACCCCCCTCTCCAAAGCCGACTCCCGAATTCAGGTCGGCTATCAGCACAATATCAACCCCAATTACTTCCGCAGAAAAGCAGCCACCAACGCATCCCAACCTAACTGCGGCAAGTGGCCGAAAATATTCCTGCCGA
>Ga0210069_1000058_pt1 | contig 20408 bp, 16 predicted proteins | sample RushSE_TuleB_D2_FD_185568 | JGI IMG/M metagenome (GOLD analysis project Ga0210069, IMG submission 185568) | Wetland microbial communities from San Francisco Bay, California, USA, that impact long-term carbon sequestration - RushSE_TuleB_D2... | ecosystem: Environmental > Aquatic > Marine >... | reverse complement strand
TCAAGGCCTATGTCCGCAAGGTGGACGCGCTCTGCGGCCCATCCTGAAATCCTGTTGCTCCGGTCGGACAGTTTCCCTCAACGCGCTCTACCGGGATTTTTATGCGCGGCACCGCGTGAAGCTCGCTTTCAACCCGCGCATCGGCTGATGTACCGCACCAGGGCCCGCATGGCCGCAGCAGAGCGTAAGCACGTTTATACCGCTTGCCATAATAATGTACCGAAAACGAGGATGGCGGCATAAGTGGTTTTGTCAAAATAACGCCCGACAATCGGAACGTTATTTTGACAACCACCATAATCGGAGCCGGAAGCAGGCAAGGCGCTTAGGGATGAGCTAATGGGGCTTCGAAGCCATCAACTTTTGCCGATAGGTCGAATCAGGCCGTCCGTCTTCAGGGCGCGGACTGCGCGGTGGACGGCGATAACAGCGGCGCAGCACAGAGCGATCCAGGCATCCTGCTTATCCCCCCGCAGCACCATACCGACCACATCCCCCCAGCCGCTGTAGCCGGTGGACCAGTTGGTTTCCAGCGGCCAGAAAAAAGATACGGCCGACGTCGAGAGCAGGGCATCGGCGGCCACGTGCGACAGGACCAGTGAGAAGCAGGCCCAGAAACCCAGTCGAGGGAGCCAGTCCCGGATGCTGCAAGCCCTGGATGCCAGAAATCCAACAACTAAGGCGAACAAGAGACTGTGGGTGGGTCCCCGGTGGAAGGCGCTGCCGTTCCAATGAAATACAAGACCGAGGACGACATCGATGTCGGGCAGGTTGGACAGAACGACGATGGCTGCAAAAAGCTTCCACCGGCTGAAGGCCGAACGGGCTGTACCCACTTCGTGAGTGGCCAACCCAATTGCGATATGTCCAAGGGGCAAAGGCATGTGGTCATCCAGGTAAATGAAAAAATGCGCCGCCGGATTTCCCGCAGCGTTTCCATGTGCAGGCCGTAGGTTAAGCAGGACTCATGCCATTGCTGGGCGGCGGCGGCAATAGGTCATTATTTCCGTGTCGTTTCAAGTTGATATGCTTTGCCGCTTTCCGGCACGGTAAAAAGGCCCCGGGCGTCTATAGGTAGTGCGGTTCCCTGGTTTTGATTCATTTTTTTCACATGAGTGTTCAAAAAATTAGAAACCCTGCCCTCCACGATTCGCGGCGACCTATTCCTGGCCCTGATCAACCCGCGTGATGGGTGGAGGGTGAAGGCGAGTTCCTTTTCTTCGTTAGGAGAGCCAAGTGGATCCGGCAATCGCGTTGCGTTTTATACCGCTTGTCGTAATAATGTCCCGAAAACGAGGATGGCGGCATAAGTGGTTGTAACAAAATAACGCCCGACAATCGGAACGTTATTTTGACATCCCCCTCATCTGATTTCGTTGCTGCAGTTATGTCTCACTTCCCGATTTCCGACAGCAGCCGCGTCGCCCAATTCTTGTAGTAGCTATCCGTGGACTGGGCCGCTTTTTCAAGATACTTTTTTGCTTCCGCCTGGTTGGCGTCGCCGCCTATTTTGATCAGCAGCTCGGAGAGAAACAGGTGGGCTTCAAGGTTGGCGTCGAAGAAACCGGCTTTCTGGTATTCGCGAAAATAGGCGAGCGCTTTGGGGCGATCGTGCAGCGGCCAGGGGAGCACCGTCCAGAAGCGGCCCAGGGAGAGCATCGGACCGCCCTGTTTGTAATTCTTGTCCAGTGCGTACGCCTTCTCGAAACTGCTCTGGGTCTTGTCCTTGAGCCCCTCGGCGAGCGCCGTGACGATGCTCACCCCGTCCGAATAGATGCCGACGTTGACGCCGAAATAATAGTACCCGTCAGGTTTGTCCGGCTGCAGGTCGATGGCCTTCTGGGCATACTGCATGCCGGCCTTGCCGTGTTCGGCGCAGATATTCTTCCAGTCCGCCACCTCCTGTCGCTTGGCTTGGTTGGCGTATTCCCGATGGGCGCGGGCGCACTTCCAGTTGGCTTCGAAGCTGCCGGGGTCCTGCGCCACGGCCTTGACGTAGATCGGGATCGACTTCTGAAAATTCTCCAGCCCGCCTGCGCTGAACAGCCGGTCGGCCTCCGCCAGTTCGTCCGCGGCGAGGGCCCCGATCGAAACCAACAGGCATATAACGATCGTGCCGGCAACGGTTGAGCTCCGTCTCATTTTGCCCTCCTAATGTTAGGGGTTTTCGGGGATCTGCCATCACAGCATCTCGATGGCGCAGGCCATCGACACCCCGCCGCCGCCGCAAAGGGATGCCAGCCCCAGGGTCTTGCCGTGCTTTTTCATGGCATACAACAGGGTGATCATGATGCGGGCGCCGGTGGCGCCGACGGGATGCCCCAGGCCGATGCCCGAGCCGTTCACGTTGGTGATCTCGCGGTTCAAGCCGAGCTCCTTCTCCACTGCCAGGTATTGTGCGGCGAAGGCCTCATTGACCTCGATCAGCTCGAAGTCGGCGAGGTTGAGCCCGCTTCTCGCCATCAGGTGTTTGACGGCCGGCACCGGGGAGAGGCCCATGACGGACGGGTGGCAGGCGCCCCGGCCGACCGCTTTGATCCGGGCCAGGGGCCGGATGCCGAGATCCTTTGCCTTTTCAGCCGACATGATCAGGATCGCGGCCGCGCCGTCGTTGATGCCGCTCGAGTTGCCCGCGGTGACCTTGCCGATCTCCGGCACGAAGGCCGGCGGCAGCTTCCTGAGCTGGTCCAGGGTGATGCCCGGGCGGAAGTGTTCGTCCTTGTCGAAGACGATCGGGTCGCCCTTGCGCTGAGGGATTTTGACCGGCACGATCTCGTCCCTGAAATCCCCGTTTTTCGTAGCGCGCTCGACGTTGTTGTGGCTGCGCAGCGCGACGAGGTCCATTTCCTCCCGGCTGATGTTCAGATGCTGGGCCACGAATTCCGCCGTGGCGCCCATGATGTAGGGCTTGCCCTTGAACAGACTGAGCGGCGGCTTGGAGGCATCGACCGGGCCGGTTTCCGGATGGGGAAGCAGGTGGGAGCCGCAGTGCAGCCCGCGCATGATGTTGTCCACGAATTCCTGGTCCTGAAGCCGGCAGCCCCAGCGGGCGTTGAAGACCGAGTAGGCGGCGCCGGACATGTGCTCCGCACCCCCGGCCAGGACCACGTCGGCCATCCCCGCCTGGATCATGGCCATGCCCGAAACAGTGGCTTCCATGCCCGAGATGCAGACCCGGTTGATGGTGGCGGCCGTCACCGTGTCGGGGATCCCCGCCATCAGCGCGGCGATGCGGGTCATGTTCATGCTGTCGACGGGTTCCAGGCAGCAGCCGAAGCGCACGTCGTCGATCCGGGCCGGGTCGATGCCTGCCCGCTCCACGGCGGCCCTCATGGCGACGCTGGCGATTTTGGCCGTGTGCAGATCCCGCAGGGTTCCGCCGAAAGCGCCGATGGCGGTTCGGCATGCCGAGGCGATTACGACATCTTTCATACATCGCTCCTTTCCAGTTCAGGTGGGTTCCCCACCGCCGGACGATTTCAGTCGTTGCCTGCTCCTTCATAAGCCGGCAGGCATCCTATGAAAAGCCGCCATGGATTGTCAAGGCAAAGCAACCGCACGTCCCGGTGAAGGCGTCGATTGTGGGCGAGGTTTGAGGGCCCATGAGGGATGTAATTTGCGCGCACGCGCCGCGCCGACAGGCACTCGGCGAGGCGCAAGCGACCGGTTGAGCGAAAGGTTATCCGACAAAGGTTAAATGGTCGGCAGCGGAAGCCGACGGTCAATTAATCTTTGCAAGTGAAGGGAAGAAAATGGTGAAAGCAATAGCTCGCCGCGTCGCCGTAAGGTTTCCCGGTCGCGGCAATGCAGCCTGCAATCATCTGCTTGGACTGGTCCGGGTAGTCCGGACGCGTTTCCTCGGCTCGTTTGCAGGCCAGGCAAATGGGCTGGTGGTCGAAGACCGAAAGGACTCTCCCGCTTTTTTTCCCCAACGTCTCGCCGCAGCGCTCGCAGCGGCCGGCACATGAAAGGGTTTTTTCCCAATGCTCTTCCATTTAGGGCCTCCATTTTTGATCGTGCAACGCATCGTTGGCGACGATTCGGTTTCGACCTGGATGATTATCATCTGTTCGAAGTTTTCAAGGAGGTGCCCTCTATGGCCTCAATTCTTTTTTTGACGCAGCGGCGGCGTTTTTTTGCGATTCGTCTTCGCCTGCGCCTCGTCCGTCACCATGGATCCTACCCGTTCGGTATGTTTGCTAAAGAAAGTAGTTTAGAATTTGACTTGCTGATACAGGTTCGCTATTAATATCCCTGCTACACACACCGTTGTTCGGGATGTCTTTTCTCTTTTTCGCTCCTCTGTAAGTTGCCACCGTGCTTTAATATGCCCCATTCAATCCAAACGGCCGGCGCGCCCCCGGAGCAGGAGGTCAGCATGGAAAAAAAATGGGTCTATCTCTTCGATGAGCTGGACCAGGTCAACGCCTACATCGGCGGATCTTGGGATGCGGTCCGCGGGCTGCTCGGCGGCAAAGGGGCCAACTTGGCGGAGATGGTGCGCATCGGCGTGCCCGTGCCGCCGGGGTTCACCATCACCACCGAGGCCTGCAACGAATACCTGGCCCGCGGCGGGGTGTTTCCGGAAGACATGTGGGACCAGGCGATTTCGGGCCTCGAGAAAGTGGAGGCCCTGACAACCAAGCGTTTCGGCGACGCACAGAACCCGCTGCTCGTGTCCTGCCGCTCGGGGGCCAAGTTCTCCATGCCGGGCATGATGGACACCGTGCTCAACATCGGTCTAAACGACGAGACCACCCAGGGCATGATCGCGCTGACCGGCAATCCGCGCTTCGTCTACGATTCCTACCGCCGGCTGATCCAGATGTTTGGAAGCGTGGTCATGGAGATCCCGGATGAGGCCTTCGAGGAGGTGCTGACCAAGGCCCGCCGGAAGGCCAACGTCAAGACCGACCCCGAGCTCTCCGCCGAGCACCTGCAGGAGGTGATCGCGGAGTTCAAGAAAATTTTCCGGCGCCTGTCCAACCGCGACTTCCCCGCCGAGCCCTACGAGCAATTGCGCATGGCCACCGCGGCGGTCTTTGAAAGCTGGAACGGCAAGCGCGCCGTCGACTACCGCAATGCCGCCGGCATTGCCCACGACCTGGGCACGGCGGTCAACATCGTGGCGATGGTGTTCGGCAACATGGGCGACAACAGCGCCACCGGGGTCGCCATGACGCGCAACGGCACGACCGGCGAGAAAGACATCGAGGGCGACTACCTCACCAACGCGCAGGGGGAGGACGTGGTCGCCGGCATCCGCATGACCAAGGAAATCAATCAGCTGATCAAGGAGATGCCCGAGGCCTACGCCGAGTTTCTCGGCATCGCCAAGCGCCTCGAGCAGCACTACCGGGACGTGCAGGACGTGGAGTTCACCATCGAGCGCGGCAAGCTGTGGATGCTGCAGACCCGCAGCGCCAAGCGCTCCGCCCAGGCGGCCGTGCGCGTCGCCACCGACATGGCCGAGGAGAAGCTCATCACCCGCGAGGAGGCGGTGCTGCGGGTCACTCCCGAACAGGTGGACTTCTTCCTGCACCCCCAGTTCGACCACATCACCAAGCAGGAGGCCAAGGCCGCCGGGTCGCTGCTGGCCACGGGCCTCAACGTGTCGCCGGGGGCGGCGGTCGGCGTGGTGGCCTTCGACGCCAATTTGGCCGAGTCCTGGGGCAAGGGCGAGAAAAAGGCGGTCATCATGGTCCGGCCGGAAACCAAACCCGACGACGTGCACGGGATGCTGGCCGCCCAGGGCATCCTGACCAGCCGCGGGGGCCGCACCAGCCATGCGGCGCTGGTGGCGCGCCAGTTCGGCAAGCCGGCCGTGGTCGGGGTCTCGGCGCTGGAGATCGACCTGAACGACCGGGTGATGAGGGTGGGCGACAAGATCGTCAAGGAGGGCGAATGGATCTCCATCGACGGCACCTCCGGAGAGGTCTACCTGGGCAAGCTCAAAGCCATGGTGCCGGACATCAAGGACCCCTGGCTTATCAAGCTCCTGCGCTGGGCCGACGAGTTCCGGCGGCTGGGCGTGCGGGCCAACGCCGACTACCCGCGCGACGCCCAACGCGCACGGGAATACGGCGCCGAAGGCATCGGTCTGTGCCGCACCGAGCACATGTTCTTCGAGACCGAGCGCCTGGAGCACTTCCAGAAGATGATCATGACCGATCTGCCGAGCGAACGCCGCGAGGCCCTGGAGATCCTGCTGCCCTACCAGCGCGAGGACTTCGCGGGGCTCTTCCGGATCATGAACGGGCTGCCGGTCATCATCCGGTTGATCGACCCGCCGCTGCACGAGTTCCTGCCGAACATCAACGAGCTCATGCACCAACTGGCCGACCGCAAGATCCGGCTGCAGCACGCGCCCACCCTGGCCGAAGTGGACAACCTGCTCGAAGAGATCCGGCTCAAGGAAAACCTGCTCAAACGCGCCAAGGCTCTCGACGAATCCAATCCCATGCTCGGCATGCGCGGCGTGCGCCTGGGCATCATGATCCCCGAGCTCACCCGGATGCAGGTGCGGGCCGTTTTCGAGGCGGCCTGCCTGGTGGCGGTCGAGGGGGTCGACGTCCACCCCGAGATCATGATCCCGCTCACCAGCCATGTCCACGAACTCAAGCGCCAGCGGGAGGTGCTTGAGGCCGAGGCGAAGAAAGTCATGGCGGAGCAGAAAATGACTGTGGAATACAAGTTCGGCACCATGATCGAGATCCCGCGCGCGGCGCTCACGGCCGACAAGATCGCCGACTTCTCGCAGTTTTTCTCCTTCGGCACCAACGACCTGACCCAGACCACCTTCGGCATCTCACGGGACGACGCCGAGGCGAGCTTCCTGGTGCCGTACATATCGGCGGGGATCCTGCCGGACAACCCTTTCGCCACCATCGATCCGGAAGGCGTGGGCGAGCTGATGCGCATGACCATGGAGAAGGCCCGCCGGGTGAAGCCGGACCTGGTGTGCGGCATCTGCGGCGAGCACGGCGGCGACCCGGAATCCATCATTCTCTGCCACAAGCTCGGATTGGACTACGTCTCCTGCTCGCCCTTCCGGGTTCCGGTCGCGCGTCTGGCGGCCGCCCATGCCGCTCTCATGGAGAATGTCGCCAAGGCATGACGGAGATAAAGGCGCTCTGCGGAGATGGGGCTCAGATGTGTGTCGCGAGACACTTATGGTTCATGGCCAACCTGGAACAGCCAAGGCGGCCGAGCATCCGTCTCGAGGCCCTTTGCGTGGCGTCCGAAGGCTGCCAGCGCAGGTCGAGGAAGCGGTTGTCTCAGGTTCCTTGCGGCAAAGTGTGCCGGAAAAATCCAGTTCATGAAGTTAACATTTCGAAATAATGACGTTTACAAAAAAATACCGTTTCGGCCCGAACTTGGCACGCCTTTTGTTTCTAACGCTATCTTCCGTATGTCCGTCAATCGGTCATTAACCCAAACGATAAAGGAGGATTGAAATGAGCAAGACCGAAAAGAATCTCAAAGACGCGTTTGCAGGCGAATCCCAGGCCAACCGCAAGTATCTCGCCTTTGCCCAGAAGGCCCAGACCGAGGGCTACCCCCAGGTGGCCAAGCTCTTCCGGGCGGCGGCCGAGGCCGAGACCGTGCACGCCCACACCCACTTGCGCACTCTGAAGGGGGTCAAGAGCACCCTTGAAAACCTGAAGGAAGCCCTGGGGGGAGAAACCTACGAATTCCAGTCCATGTATCCTCCCATGATCCAGGAAGCCAAGGCCGAGGGCAACGAGGCCGCCGTGCGCACCTTCACGTATGCCAACGAAGTGGAGAAAGTGCACGCCGCGCTCTACCAGAAGGCGATCGACAGCCTCACCCAACCCCAGGCGGACGTGGACTATTATGTCTGTTCGGTGTGCGGCTACACCGTTGAGAAGGAAGCCCCGGAGGAGTGCCCGGTCTGCAAGGCCAAGAAAAAGGCCTTCATGAAGGTCAACTGAATTTTTCCGCCTGCGGCGGAAAAATTAAATTATGGGAGGGGAAGGGGATGAAGTGCCCGCTCTGTGGCTGTCAGGATTTTTTTGTGAAGGACCCGGATGATGAGTTTGAAACCCACGGCTTCAGCGTGGCGGGTGGGGATGTCAATTTCAGTGCGGATATGCAAGACGCTCCAACTGTAGAGCTCATGGAGGCGACCGAGACCTTCTGCAATAAATGCTCCTGGCATGGGAAGTTCCAGGAGCTGAAAAAAACATAGCCCCCACGCCCTTTTTAAAAAAATCGCCGGAAGCCTCACCGCCGGCGATTTTTTTTTGGCTCAAAAGAGGCTGCGCAGCAGACCGGCGGCTGCCAGCGCCTTCAACAGCAAGAACACAGAGAATGAGCACCACGCGTACCCCAACCACCGGCGGCATGACAAGGGGCATGCCGCTGACAGCCACCATGGAGGAGGCGAACCCGCTGCCTGAACCGCAACACTAATCGGGCGTCAACGGCGGTCGCCGCGGGCCAGCCATTTTTCAACCTGTACGCCGGCCCACGTCAGGACCCCCATCCCCAAAGCGATCCCCAGCTCTCTCAGCGAGAGAGGGGTCAGATCGAAAAATCGATCCATGAACGGCAGGTAGATGGCCGCGAGTTGCAGGATCAGCGTGGCCAGGGTCAAGCCCGCCATCAGGGGGTTGGGCGCGACGGCGAAGGCCGGGTGCCCGGAGGCCCGCAGCCCTAACGCGTGGCCGATCTGGGTGAAGCCCAGGGCCGCGAAGATCATGGTCTGCCAGGTGGTGTCCTCCGGCCGGGCCGGGTCGAAGTAGGCGGCGCCCAGGCCGAGCGTGGCGGCCGCAATCAGCACCCCCACCCAGCTGATGTGAACCCGCGCGGCCCGGTCCAGCACCGGGGCGTTCGGCGCGCGCGGCGGCCGGCGCATGGTGTCGGCCTCGGCCGGCTCGACCCCCAGTCCCAGGCCCATCACCCCGTCGGTCAGCAAGTTGAGCCACAACAGCTGCAGCGGCCGCAGGGCCACGTTGATGCCGAAGAGCGGGGCCGCGAGCATCACCAGCACCTTGCCGAGGTTGCCGCCGAGGGAGAACTTGATGAAACGCATGAGGTTGGCGTAGATCACACGGCCTTCCTCCACGGCGGCCACGATGGTGGCGAAGTTGTCGTCGAGCAGCACCATGTCGGCCGCCTCCTTGGAGACGTCCGTGCCCGTGATGCCCATGGCCACTCCGATGTCGGCCTTTTTCAGCGCCGGTGCGTCGTTGACGCCGTCGCCGGTCATGGCCACCACCTGGCCGCGCTGTCTGAGCGCGTCCACGATGCGCAGCTTGTCCTCGGGCGAGACCCGGGCGTAGACCGAGACCCTGTCCACGGCCTCCGCCAGCTCCGAGGGCCCCATGCGGTTGAGGGCCTCGCCGGTGATGGACTGCGGGTGCTCGGCGATGCCCAAATCATGGGCGATGGCGGCTGCCGTGAGCGGGTGGTCTCCGGTGATCATCACCGGGCGAATGCCGGCGGCCTGGCAGGCGGCCACGGCCGGTTTGACCGCTGTCCGCGGCGGGTCCATCAGGCCGATCAGCCCTAAAAAAATCAGCTCGCGCTCAAGGGCCTCGGCGCCCCCGGCCGCGGGGAAGGCGTCGAGCGTCCGGCAGGCTACTCCCAGCACCCGCATCCCGGCCTGGGCCAGGTGGTCGTTCGTCGCGAGGATGTGCTGGCGCAGTGCAGCGGTGAGCGGCTCCGGCCCTTCGCCGGTCCAGGCCCGCGTGGTCAGGGCCAACAGGTCGTCCACGGCGCCCTTGGTGAACGCCACGTGGCCCGCTTCCATCCGCGGGAAAAGCCCTCCCGGACCGGTTTCGTTGGCGTGGAGCCGATGCACGGTCGTCATGCGCTTGCGGTTCGAATCAAACGGCACCTCAGACATGCGCGGTGCCGCCGCCTGCAGGCGGGCCGGGAGCATGCCGCTGCGGGCCGCTGCCACCAGCAGCGCGCCCTCGGTCGGGTCGCCGATGGCGTGAAAGCACCCCGGGCCGGGATCGGGTTTGAGGACGGCATCGTTGCACAGGGCGCCGGCGGCCAGTGTCAGTCGGATGGGCAGCGGCAGGTCCCAGTCGGCGGAGATGCGGCATTCGTCCGCCGTCACGGTCGGGGCGCGGCGGCGGAGGTTCTCCATCAGGTTCAGCCGTTCGCCGGCTGCGTCGACCACCGTCACCGTCATGCGGCTCTCGGTGAGGGTGCCGGTCTTGTCCGAGCAGATCACGGTGACCGCCCCGAGGGTTTCTGCGGCCGGCAGGTTGCGGATCAGGGCGTTGCGTCGCAGCATGCGCTGGGCGCCGAGGGCGAGGGTGATAGTGACCACCGCCGGCAGCCCCTCGGGCACCACCGCCACGGCCACGCTGACCGCCGTGAGGAACATGTCGACCAGGGGCTCGCCGCTCAACCAGCCGACCAGCAGCACCAACAGGGCTGCAATGCCGCCGCCGGCCGCGAGGGCCTTGCCGACCTGGTCGAGGCGCTGCTGCAGGGGGGTTTTTTCCGGGGTCACGTTCTGGATGAGGTCGGCAATTTTCCCAAGCTCGGTTTTCATCCCGGTGGCGGTTACGACGGCGCTGCCGCGGCCGTAGGTCACGGACGTCCCCAGGTAGGCCATGTTGCGGCGGTCTCCGAGAGGCAACTCGGCCTCGGGAATCGCATCCGCCGTTTTTTCGACGGGCTCGGACTCGCCCGTCAGCGCCGCCTCCTGGATGCGCAGGCCGGCGCTTTCCAGCAGGCGCAGGTCGGCGGGCACCGCGCTGCCCGCCTCCAGCAGGACAATGTCTCCCGGCACCAGTTCGCGGGCGGACATCTCGCGCAGTTCTTCGTCGCGGCGGACACGGACCACCGGTACGGCCAGCTGCTTCAGCGCCGCCATGGCCCGCTCGGCGCGGTACTCCTGGACGAAGCCGAGGACCGCGAAGAGCACCACGATGGCGAGGATGGCCGCGGTCTCGGTGCCCTTTCCGAGAAAGGCCGAGATGACCCCGGCGGCGATCAGGATCAACACCATGGTCTCGGTGAACTGGTCCCAGAGCATAGCGAGCGGCCCTTTGCCGAGGCGCTCGGTAAGCGTGTTGAACCCATGGGTCCTCAGCCGCTCAGCCGCCTCCGTTGCAACAAGGCCGGCCTCGGAGGAGGACCAATGCCTCAGTACGCTGTCGGCCGATAGCGTGTGCCAGTGGATTGCCATCACCATATTCCAAAAAGAAGGGTAAGCACTAAGGTCTCGGCAAGGGTTCGGGGCTCAAGGGTTCAGCAAAGAAGCAGTTGCCGGGGGCAGATCGCCGCCGGCCTGATTCGTTCAGGCGGAAGGAGGCCGATGATTATGGCTTCTGTCCTCGCTGATTCCCCGAACCCCGAACCCTGAACCCTGGGCAGTCACACCGCCGTGCGCCATGATCCGAGCTGATCCTAAATCATGGCGCACGGGTGATCAAGAGGAAGGAGGGCGGGTTTCGTGCTTGAGAGCGGAGACCCGGGCGGCGAGGAGGTCCGGCAGATCCGGTTTTCCAATATTTTCCTCGATCAGCCGCTCGAACGCGCTGCCGATCACCACCCCGTCGCAGAGGGCGGCGACAGCGGCGACCTCTATCGGGGTCGAGATTCCGAAACCCACGCAGACCGGGAGATTCGTGACGGAGCGCAGCTGCTTAACCTTGCGGCCGATTTCCTCCAGCGGCAACCCCTGGCTGCCCGTGACCCCCAGCTTGGAGACGTGGTAGATGAAGCCGGAGGCGGAGGCGGCGATCCGCTGCATGCGCTCCGGCGGAGTGGTGGGCGTCGTCAGGCGGATCAGGCACAGGCGGTCGTCCGGCCACTGGGCGGTCAGCTCGCCGGACTCCTCCGGAGGCACGTCCACCAGCAGGACGCCATCCGCGCCGGCGTTCAGTGCGTCGCGGTGAAAGCCCGCGGCACCGTATGCGTGGATAGGGTTGTAGTAGCTGAAGACGATGATCGGGATCTGCGTGCGCCGGCGCAGCGCTTCGATCATGCCCAAAACCTGGCCCAGGCCAATCCCGGCCGCAAGGGCCCGCGCGGAGGAGCGCTGGATCACCGGGCCGTCCGCGGTCGGGTCCGAAAACGGCACCCCCAGCTCCAGCACGTCCAGGCCGGCCGCGCACATGGCGGAAACCAGTTTGAGAGACTGCCCCGTGTCGGGGTCGCCGGCCGTGACAAACCCCACCAAGGCTTTTTCCTTTTTGCGGGCCAATTGTTCGAATGCTGCATCGATCCGGTTCATGACGCCTGTTCCTCCTTCCGATCCACCAGAAGCGGGGCCACAATGCCGAGGTCCTTGTCGCCGCGGCCCGAGAGGTTGACCACGAGCAGGTCCTGCTTCGGGCGCCGGCCGGCCTCCCGCATGGCCCAGGCCAGGGCGTGGGAGCTTTCCAGCGCCGGGATGATGCCCTCCAGGCGGCACAGGGCCTGGAAGGCCTGCAGGGCTTCGTCGTCGGTGATCGAAACGTAGCGCGCGCGCGCCGTCTCTTTCAGGAAGGCGTGTTCGGGGCCGACGCCCGGATAGTCCAAGCCGGCCGAGATGGAGTGGGCTTCCCGGATCTGTCCGTCGGCATCCTGAAGGAGATAGGACTTGGAGCCGTGCAGCACCCCCACGCTGCCCGCGCCGAGGGCTGCCGCGTGCTTGCCGGTGCCGATTCCCCTGCCGGCCGCCTCCACCCCGACAAGTTCGACCGGGTCCTCCAGGAACGGATGAAACAACCCCATGGCGTTGCTGCCGCCGCCGACGCAGGCGATGAGGGCATCCGGCAGTCGACCGGCGCAGGCCTGCATCTGCTGCTTGACTTCGTCGCCGATGACCCTTTGAAAATCCCGCACCATCATGGGGTAGGGGTGGGGGCCGGCCACCGAGCCGATGACGTAAAACGTGTCGCTCACCGCCTCCACCCAAAAGCGCATGGCCTCGTTCATGGCGTCCTTCAGGGTGCCCGTGCCGGAGGCGACCGGTACGACCTCCGCCCCCAGCAGACGCATGCGCTGGACATTGGGGGCCTGCCGGCCGATGTCCTCCACCCCCATGAAGATGCGGCATTCCATCCCGAAGAGGGCGGCGGTGGTGGCGGTGGCGACCCCGTGCTGGCCGGCGCCGGTTTCGGCGATGAGCTTGCGCTTGCCCATAAAGCGGGCGAGCAGCGCCTGGCCGACGGTGTTGTTGATCTTGTGAGCGCCGGTGTGGGCCAGGTCCTCGCGCTTGAGGTAGATGGCCGCCCCGCCGGACCGTGCTGTCAGGCGTTCGGCCGGAAACAGAGGGGTCGGACGGCCGGCATAGTCCCGCAGCAGACGGGAGAGCTCCTGCTGGAACGCCGGGTCAGACCCGATGCGGCGATAGGCCTCCTCCAGTTCGATGATGGCCGGCATCAGGGTCTCGGCGACATAGCGGCCGCCGAAGGGCCCGAAATGGCCGGCGGCATCCGGCCGGAGGCCATAAGCCTCCTTCAAAGACGCGTGCGATGGGTTCATGCGAATATCCTCCTTCTTGCGCCGGCCGTTGCAACGGCCGCAATGAATTGCTCGACTTTGCGGATGTCTTTTCGTCCCGCTCCGGCTTCGACGCCGGAGCTGACGTCGACCGCGTCCGGCCATGCCGCGCAGACGGCCTGCGCGGCATTTTCAGGGGTGAGCCCTCCCGCCAGGATCAGTGGACAGCGTTCGGCGAAAGGGCCGACTCTGCTCCAGTCCCAATCTTGCGCGTTTCCACCTGGAAGCACCCCCCGCCCGCATTCAACGAGGTAGGCCGAAGCTGAATACTTCGATGCCTCGTCGAGGCCGGGCGTGCGGTCGGCAAAGAGCGCCTTGATGACCAAAAGTCCTTCGCGGCACAGCCGCTCAACAACCTCCGGCGGTTCATTGCCGTGAAGCTGGACGGCGGTGAGGCCGGCTTGAGATGCCGTCGCCATGACACCCTCGAAGGGCTCGTCGACGAAAACACCCACGCAGGCGACCTCCGGCGGAAGAGCGCGCCGGATCTCCCGCGCGGCGGCGGCGGTTACGCTGCGCGGGCTCTTGGCGTAAAACACGCAGCCGACGGCGTGAGCGCCGGCCCGGGCGCAGGCCACGGCCTCATCCACCCGCGTCAGCCCGCAGACTTTTACTTGAACGGTCTCCCGGCCCTCCAGGGATGCCGTGCTGCGTTTCGGCTCAATCAACGACATGACTCTTTCCCCCCTGAAGCATTTTCAGAAAACCTTCCGGGTTTTCTGAACGGACCAGGCTTTCGCCGATCAGGAAGTTGAAGACCCCGTGCGCCTGGTAGTGCTGGATGTCCTCGCGGGTCCTGATCCCGCTCGCCGCCACGGCCACCTGGCCCGGCTGCAGCAGGGGCAGGAATTTCAGCGTGTGGCCGAGATCGGTTTCGAAGGACTTTAAATTGCGGTTGTTGATACCGACCAGCTGAGCGCCGGCGCGGCCGGCGGCCTCGAGGTCTGCCTCGGTGTATATTTCCACCAGGGCCGTCAGCCGCAGGGATGAGGCCAGCTGGATCAGGCCCCCAAGCCTCTGCGGGTGAAGGATGCGCGCGATCAACAGCACCGCGTCGGCTCCCATGGCCGCGGATTCGTAGATCTGGTAGTCGCAGAAGATGAAATCCTTGCGCAGGACGGGCAGGCCGGAGGATGAACGGGCCTGCTTCAGGTCCTCCGGCGATCCGAGGAAGAATTCTTTTTCGGTCAGCACCGAGATGGCGCGGGCGCCGCCGGCCGCATAGACCTCTGCCAGCCGGTCCGGATCGAGGTCCTTGCGGATCACCCCTTTGGAAGGCGAGGCGCGCTTGATTTCCGCGATGATGTTGACACCCGAGGGCCCCGGGGCCTTGAGGGCGTCAAAGAACGGCCGGACATCGTGCCGTGCCTCGGCCGCCTCCCGCAGCCGGTCGAGCGAAACCTCCCGCTGGGCGGCGCTTACTTCCGCCTGCTTGGCCTTGACGATGCGTTCCAAAATGTCGGGTGTTGCGCCCTTGTTATCCATGGTCTTTGAGATGCTCCACTTTTAGGTTGTGCCGATGGCAGGGGGTTCCTTGCATGGGGTTTCCTGAACCCTTGGCCCCCGACCCCTTCGCTTCACCCGGCCTGACGGGTGAAGCTGACCAGCTCGTCCAGCTTGCGTCGGGCCGCACCGGAGTCGATGGATTCGGCCGCCAGGCGCATCCCCGCCTCTATGCTGTCGGCTTTGCCGGCGGCCATCAGAGCGGCGGCGGCGTTGAGCACGACCACGTCGCGGCAAGCCCCTTTGCCGCCCGTGAGGATTTTGCGGGTGATCTCGGCGTTCCGGGCGGGGTCGCCGCCGGCGACCTCTGCCGGTGCCGCCCGCCGGCCCAGGAAGCGTTCCGGATCAATGTCGTAGGTGCGGATGAGCCCGTCTTTCAACTCGGTCACGCGGGTCGGCGCGCACACCGATATCTCGTCCAGGCCGTCGTGGCCGTGCACGACGAGCGCCCGCCGGGAGCCGAGCAGCCGCAGGGCCTCGGCGAACATCTCGGTCAGCTCGGGCGCGTAAACCCCGAGCAGCTGGCAGTTGGCGCCGGCCGGGTTGGTGAGGGGACCCAGCATGTTGAAGATGCTGCGGATGCCCAGTTCCTTGCGGGCGGCGGCCGCGTGCTTCATGGCGCCGTGGTAGAGGGGCGCGAAGAGAAAGCCGATGCCGATCTCGGCCACGGCCTCCTCGACGAGGTCGGGCGGGGCGTTGAGGTTGACGCCCAGCGTCTCGATGAGGTCCGCGCTGCCGCAGCGGCTGGAGATGGAACGGTTGCCGTGCTTGGCCACGGTCACCCCGCCGCCGGCGACCACGAAGGCCGTGGTGGTCGAGATGTTGAAGGTGCCGCTGCCGTCCCCGCCCGTGCCGCAGGTGTCCACCACCGCGGGGGCGGACACCTGGATGCGTGCGGCCTTGCGCCGCATGGCGCGCGCCGCCCCGGCCAGTTCCTCAAAGGTCTCACCCTTGGTGGCGAGTGCGGCCATGAAGCCCCCGATCAGGGCGTCCGGGACCGTGCCCGTGAAGACCTCGCCGATCATGTCGGCCATCTCGTCTGCGGTGAGGTTCTTGCGCTGGGTGATCTTTCGAAGGTTGTCGCGAAACATGGATTCATCCTCCTCACTCCCCTGTCTGCCCTCCCCCCCGGGGGAGGGTTCGGGCGGGGGTTGCGTTGTGCGTCCGTCGAGCCGGCAGCCATCAGACATAGAGCGTTTGATGGGTCATCTTCAGAAAGTTGCGCAGCAGCCGTTTGCCGACCAGGGTCATGATGGATTCGGGGTGGAACTGCAGCCCCTCGATGGGGTGGCTGCGGTGGCGGATGCCCATGATCTCCCCGTCATCGGCCTCCGCTGTCACCTCCAGGCAGGCGGGCAGCGACTCGCGCGCAACGGCCAGCGAGTGGTAGCGCATGGCCTGAAACGGGCTCTGGACGCCCTGAAAAAGCTCCCGGCCGTCGGAAACGACCGGCGAGGTTTTGCCGTGCATCAGCCGTCGGGCCGCCACCACCTTGCCGCCGAAGGCCAGCGCAATGGCCTGGTGCCCCAGGCAGACCCCGAGGATCGGGATGCGGCCCGTAAAGCGCTGGATGGCGGGGACCGTGATGCCGGCGTCCTCCGGGCGGCCGGGGCCCGGGGAGATGACCAGGCCGCGCGGGCCGAGGGCCTCGAGCTCCTCCAGCGTCAGGCTGTTGTTGCGGGCCACGCGCACCTCCGCGCCCATCTGCATCAGGTACTGATAGAGGTTGTAGGTAAAGGAATCGAAGTTGTCGATCATGACCAGCATGGTGGACCTCCCTAAAATCGGTTTTGAGCCGTAAGCTCCAAGGCCTTCTGAAACGCCTTGGCCTTGTTTACGGTTTCCACGCGTTCGCGCTCCGGGTCGGAGTCGGCCACGATGCCGGCCCCGGCCTGCACGGTGAGCTTGCCGTCCATGATGGAGGCGGTGCGGATGGTGATCGCCATGTCCATGTTGCCGCTGAAGGACAGGTAGCCTGCCGCGCCGCCGTAAGGTCCGCGGGGGCCGCCCTCCAGCGCGGCGATGATCTCCATGGCGCGCACCTTGGGCGCCCCCGAGAGGGTGCCCGCCGGAAAGGTGGCGGCGAGCAGGTCCCAGGCATCCAGCCCCGAGCGCAGGTCGCAGCGGATGTTGGACACCAGGTGCATCACGTGGGAGTAGCGCTCGACCACCATCAGGTCGGTCACCTGCACCGAGCCGATCTCGGCCACCCGTCCCAGGTCGTTGCGGCCCAGGTCGACCAGCATGAGATGCTCGGCCCGCTCCTTTTCGTCTTTCAGCAGGTCGTCGGCCAGCTGACGGTCCTCCTGCTCCGTGCGGCCCCGCGGCCGGGTGCCGGCGATGGGCCGCAGGGTGGCGATGCCGTTTTCGAGGCGCACCATGGTTTCCGGCGAAGAGCCTACCAGCACGGTGTCGTCCAGGTGCACGAAGAAGAGATAGGGCGACGGGTTGATGTGGCGCATGGCCCGGTAGAGCCGCCAGGGATCGGGGGCCTGCTCGCTGGTGAAGGGCTGCGAGATCACCACCTGGATCACGTCGCCCGCCCGGATGTGGTCCTTGATGGCGGACACCCGGGCGCGGAAATCCTCCGCGGCCACCGGCGATGCGAGATCGCTCCACCTGTTGGCGGCCACCGGTGTGCGCGGCATGGGGGCGGCGATTTTCTCCAGCACGCGCTCCAGGCGCTCGCCGGCCTCGGCCCAATCGCGCTCGGGGTTGCCGTTGGGAAACGTGAGCGCCGCGAGCAGGAGCGTGTGGCGGGCGTTGTCGAAGATCAGGACCGTCTCCGGGACCATGAAGCAGGCCAGCGGTTTGTCTGCAGGCCAGCGGTGCGGGATGGCTTCGAGGAAGGACACCATTTCGTAGTTGAGGTGCCCCACCAGCCCACCCCAGAACCGGGGCAGGCCGAAGACGTCGGCCGGTCGGTAGGGGGCCAGCAACTCGCGCAGCACCTGGAACGGGTTGCCGCCGTGCGGTGTGCTGCGCAGCGTGCCGGCCTCCTCGATGTCCACCCGGTCGGCGAAGACCCGCACCATCAGGTGGGCGGAGAACCCGAGGAAGCTGTAGCGCGCCCAGCGCTCGCCGCCCTCGACGCTCTCCAGCAGGAAGATCGGGCCCTTGCCCTCGTAAAAGCGGCCGAGAAGCGACACCGGCGTCAGGGTGTCGGCGAGAATCTGGGTGCACACCGGCACCACGCGGTAAGCTTCGGCGAGCCGCAGGTACTGGGCCTTGTCGGGGAAACGGGAGAGAATCATACCACCACCTCCTTCTTCGGGATGACCCGCATGCGTCTCTGCCAAATCAAAAAGGCTGCGGGGGTTCTGCCCGCAGCCTTTCGGGTGAATAAAAAAAGGACCGTGGGCTTTCTGGAGTTGCCCACGATCCTTTGGTTCAGTTCAGTTTTTGCCGGTCGCGCAGGCTACCCCGTGGGATTGGCCCGCCAACACCATGAACAGCGTTTAAGATTTATGCGAAAAGGTTTGGGTTTCATTTTTTTTCCAAGTTGGTGTTCAGCTTACCGTTTTTAACTGGCCTGTCAAGATTTTTTTTTGAGCGACGCATACGAGAAAATAATTGGTTCCGGTCAAGAGCCGGTGCCTCCGGGATAAACACGGATCGACCTCATTATTCAGATGCGCTCTCGCACTCGCTCGGCGATGCCGTTTGCGCGATCGAGGTTATGGCAGGCTTGTTCGCTCTTACGGAAAGTGATGTCGACTCCACCTTGAACTGTCCGGCGGAGGCCGCCAGTTCCTCGGCCGTGGCGGCGAAATTCTGGGTGGTCTTGTCCATTTCGCCTACGGCCTTGTTGATCTGTTCGATCCCCAGGGCTTGTTCCTTGGAGGCCGCTGCCATGGCCGCCACCAGCTCCGCGGTTTTATCCATCGTGCTTCCAACCTCGGAAAACGCTTTGGCGGTCGTGGAGGCGAGACGGGCGCCTTCATCCACGTTTTTTGCGGTTCCCGAAATAAGATCGGAAGTGGTCCGCGCCGCTTCGGCGGCACGCATGGCGAGCGTCCGGACTTCGTTCGCCACCACCGCGAAGCCGGCCCCGGCACTGCCGGCACGCGCGGCTTCCACGGCAGCGTTCAGCGCGAGCATGTTGGTCTGGAAGGCGATCTCGTCGATCGTCTTGATGATCTTCGATGTTTCCTCGCTGGCCCTGGAGATTTTCGTCATGGACTCGGTCAACTGGGACATGGACTGGCTGGCCTGGGAGGCCACGTGTTTGGCCGCGTTCATGAGCTGGTCGGCCGCCTGGGCGTCTTCCGAGTTGCGGTGCGTCATGGAGGCCATCTCCTCGAGGGACGCACTGGTTTCCTCCAGGGCAGATGCCTGCTCGCTTGCCGAGGAGGACAGGTTGTTCGAGGCGGCGACCATTTCGCCGATCATCTCGCGCAGGTTCTGGTTCACCAGGTTCATGCGCCCTGTCATGTGGCTGATCTCGGTGCGGCCTCGCACCTCGAGCGTGTGGCTCAGGTCGCCGCCGCGCATCCGGCCGGCCAGGTCCAGCAGTCGCTGCACCGGCCGGTTGACCATGCCTTGAAAGAGAAAATAGATGGCGAGGATCATGGCCGCGCAGCCGACCGCTCCGATCAGAAGGCTTTGGTTGCGTGCCGCCCGTGCTATCTGGACCGCCGATTCGACCGAAGTGCGCACGTGCAGTCCTCCGAGTACCTTGCGCGAGCTGCCGTGGCAGTGGTGGCAGCTGGTCTCGTTCAGTATCGGTTTGAAGATGCTGATGTAGGCCGCCCCGTTGACCTTTTCATCGAAGAGCTCGCCGGTGTCCTTGCCGTCCGCAAGCATGCGGGCTACAGTTTCCGCGGCTGCCGGGTGGCAGAGTCCTGCGTCCAACTTGCTCCCGGTGGCGCCCGGGATCGTGGTGAAGGTGACGCTGCGGTTGAAGTCGAAAATGGAGACGTCCAGCGCCGGTGCTTTTTCCTTGAGCCGGCTCAGCTGGAGAACCACTTCACTGTTGCGGCCCGCACCCAGGGCGTCAAAAGTGGAGCCCTCGATGGCGGCGGTGAGCATATGACTGCTGAACCTGCTCTGCTCGTGGATGGATTCATTCTGCGATCGAATGTTGAAGCCGATCGTGACGCTGATGACGGCAATGAGGATCAGGGTCAAGATGCTGACAACCTTTACCCACAATCTTTCGCGAAAGAGGGTGATCGGGTTGATTTTCATGTGAGGTTCCTTCTGCTTTTTGCTGGCAATTAATGGGCACCTGCGTACAGAATGGGTTTGAAACCGAAGGCGGCGACTCGTTCGGATTTGTGACACTTGTTGCACACCTGCAACGAGACTTTGAAGGCCAGGTCTGCCGGGTCCCCGCTCTCGGCGTGAAGGCTGCCGGGCCCGTGGCAGACCTCGCAGCCCGGGTTCTTCAGCACGGGGGTCTCCTCGGCGGACGTGAACCCGCC
>Ga0210069_1000057_pt1 | contig 20425 bp, 17 predicted proteins | sample RushSE_TuleB_D2_FD_185568 | JGI IMG/M metagenome (GOLD analysis project Ga0210069, IMG submission 185568) | Wetland microbial communities from San Francisco Bay, California, USA, that impact long-term carbon sequestration - RushSE_TuleB_D2... | ecosystem: Environmental > Aquatic > Marine >... | reverse complement strand
TCCCATCCTGGTCCCGGAAAAACCCCAGTTGACCGGGGCCATCGGGGCGGCGCTGTATGCAATGAACGGATCCACCGAATGACGGCAGAAGCGGCTTCACAACCCCGTCTGACGCTCGATGGCGGCGTTGCAGACCTCTCGAAATGCTCACATACTGCCGTGTATGCTGCGCGTTCGAATCGGTCTGCGCCCGGCCCTCGAGCGTGATCCGGGGGGATGAAACCACTTCTACACCAACCAATGGAGGAGCTTCATGGCTGAAGAGAAAAAAGTCGTCCGAAAAAAAATCGCCGCCGCCGCGGATCTCAACAATTTCATGCGCGATTACTACCTCGAGCTGGACGCCGCCGCCAAGAAAGGAACCCCCAAGATCGCCTGGTGCACGAGCGTGGGCCCGGCTGAGATTCTGCGCGCGTTCGGTTTCCAGGTGTACTTCCCGGAGACGCACTCGGCCATGCTCGGCGCCACCCGCATGGCGACGGAGTTTATCCCCGTGGCGAATGCCATCGGTTATTCCCCCGAGATCTGCTCCTACCTGACGGCCGACATCGGCGCCTTCCTGAAGGGGGTCACGCCGCTCGAGAAGGCCTTCAACATCAAGAGCATTCCGAGGCCGGACGTTCTGGTGTTCAACACCAACCAGTGCCGGGATGTGCAGGACTGGTTCAACTGGTACGGGGAAAAATTCGATGCCCCGGTGCTGGGCGTGCACACTTACCGCGGCGTGGGCGAGGTGACCGACAAGCACATTTTCTCCATCGCCAAACAGCTCGAGGCGCTGATCCCGCCTTTGGAGAAAATCGCCGGCAAGAAGTTCCAACTGGATGACCTGAAGCGGACGGTCGCCCTCTCCCGGGAATGCTCGGAGCTTTGGAAAAAAATTCTCGACACGGCCTCCGCCAAGCCCGCACCGCTTACCTTTTTTGACGGCACGACCCTCATGGGGCCGGCCGTGGTGGGCCGCGGAACCCAAAAGGCCGTGGACGTCTACAAGATCCTGCTGGCCGAACTGGAGGACCGCATCAAAAGGGGCGAGGGTGCGATCGAGAACGAAAAATTTCGCATCTACTGGGACGGAATGCCGGTCTGGGGCCGGTTGAGCGTGCATTCCCAGCTTTTTGCCTCGCTCAACGCCAATGTGCTCGCCTCCACCTACTGCAACAGCTGGATTTTCTCGGCTTTGAACCCCGAGGACCCCTTCAACAGTATGGCCCGGGCCTACACCGAGCTTTTCATCGTACGCGCGGACGAGGCCAAGGAGACCTACATCAAAAACATGCTGAAGTTTTTCAAGGTCGACGGCATCATCTATCACGACGCCAAGACCTGCCCCAACAACTCCAACTGCCGCTACGGCATGCCCCAGCGGCTCGAAAAGCAGACCGGCATTCCGAGCCTGACCATCAACGGCGACTTGAATGATTTGCGGATGATTTCCGACGAGCAGGCCAAGACCAACGTCGAGGCCTTCATCGAACAGCTGCAGGAAAGCCGGGGCTAAGGATTGATTTCGGTGGTTACGTAAAGGAGGGGGATCATGTTAGAGTCGCTTTTTCGCCCTAAGTCCGTGGCCGTCATCGGCGCATCGTCAAAAGAGCTTTCCATCGGCAACCGCGTGATCAAGAACTTGATTGATTTCGGGTTCAAGGGCAGCATCTACCCCATCAACCCCAGCGCGGATGAAATCCGGGGCATCAAGGCTTACAAGTCCATCCTGGATTGCCCGGGCCCTGTCGATGTGGTCCACATGGTCATCCCCGCCAAGTTCGTGCCCCAGGCGGTGGAGGACTGCGGCAAGAAAGGTGTCCGGCACATCATCATCAACTCGGGCGGGTTCGGCGAAACCGGAGCCGAGGGCGCGGCCATCGAAAAGGACTTCCTGGAACGGGCCGGGCGGTATGGCATCCGCATCCTGGGGCCGAACTGCCAGGGTGTGATCAACACCGACGCCGACATCCGGGCATACTGCAACTTCACCTTCACGAAACCGGACCCGGGCTTCATCTCCATCGTCGCCCTGAGCGGCGGGGTGGCCGAGGTCGTCCATCAGGCGTTCGCCCAGATGGGGGTGGGCACCCGCATTTACGCCTCCAACGGGAACGCGGTGGACGTCACCATTCCGGAGATCATGCGCTACCTGGGCGAGGACGAGGGCACCCGGGTCATCGTGACCTATGTCGAAGGGCTGCGGGACCCGGCCAATTTCATGCAGACCGCAACCGAGGTCGCAGCCAAAAAGCCGATCCTGGCGATGAAAGCCGGCCGCACCCGGGAGGGCGCCAAGGCGGCGGCTTCGCACACCGGCGGACTTGCCAAGGAGGACATCGCCACCGACCTCATTTTTAAAAAGGCGGGAGTGCTCTCCTTCCGGGACGAAGGCCATTTGATCCAGGCGGCCGCGGCCTTCGGCAGCCAGCCGATCCCCAAGGGCAACCGGATCGGCATCATCACCAACACCGGCGGGCCGGCGGTCATCGCCACCGACGTTCTGGTAGGCGCCGGCTGCACGCTGCCGCCCTTGTCGGAAAAAACCAGGGCCTTCCTCAAGGAGAAACTCTACCCGGAGGCGTCGATCGGCAATCCGGTGGACGTTCTGGCCACCGGGACCGCCCAACACTACCGGGCCTGCATGGACGCCATGATGGAGGACGATGGCTTCGACTGCGTCTTCGTGAACTTCGTCACCCCGTTCTTCGTGGACAACGAAAGCATCGCCCGGGAGATCGTAGCCGTCAGCCAGCAGCGCAGGAAGCCCGTCGTCTGCAACCTCATGACGGACAAACAGCAGTGGTCCGAGGTGGTCACGATCCTGCGGGAGGGCGGGGTCCCGTGCTTCCCCTTGCCCGGCGAAGCCGCCCGGGCCATGGCGGCCCTGGTGCACTACCAGGCCATCCGCAGCCGTGAGTCGGCCGTTGTCCAAAGCTTCAGCGACGTCAAACCGGAGAAGGCCCGCAAGCTTATCGCCGGGGCCCGTTCGGCCGGCCGAACCCACCTTGCCGCCGCCGAGGTCTACGGCATCCTGGATGCCTACAAGATACCGGTGGCGAAGTGGCGCATCGTGGCCAGCCCGGCCGAAGCCGCCCACGCCGCCGCGAAAATGGGCTTCCCGGTGGTGCTCAAGGCCGATGCCGAATCGGTGGTGCACAAGAGCGACACGGGCGGCGTGGCCCTGAACCTTGCCAGCGCCAGTGCTGTGAAAAACGCGGCCGCGCAGATGAAAAAAGCCATTACCGCGCCCGACCTGCGCTTCTTCGTTCAGAAATACCTGCCCGGTGGGCTCGAGCTCATCATGGGAGCCAAAGCCGAAGAAGGCCTCGGCCATGCGGTGGTGTTCGGCCTGGGAGGGATTTACGTCGAGGTCATGAAGGACGTGGTCTTCAACCTCACGCCGGTCAGCGCCGCGGAAGCCCGCGGGATGCTCGGTGAGATCCAGGCGGCCCCGCTGCTGCAAGGCGTGCGGGGGCAGAAGGGGGTGAACCAGGATCGGCTCGTGGAGATCCTGCAGCGGTTGTCCCAGCTGCTCACCGATCTGCCGGGAATCCAGGAGATGGACCTGAACCCGGTCATGGCCTTCACCGACAAGGTGTTCGTGGTGGACGCAAGAATCAGCCTGAAGGAATCGGCCTGAACAACGGCCGATTCCTTTATGGGGAGGGAAAGATATGGCGTGCTGGCTCAACCTGGGTCAGATCCTGAAGGTCAATGCGAAGAAGTTTCCGCGGACCGTTGCCCTTAAGGACCGTGAGCGATCCTTGACTTACCCGGAGGTCAACCGGCGGGTCAACAAGTTGGCCCACAGTCTTTTGGCGCTCGGGCTGAAAAAGGGCGACAAGGTGGCCGTCCTGCTGGAGAACAGCATTGAGATCATCGAGGCCTACCTCGCCACCGCCAAGACCGGCATCGTCATCGTCCCGATCAATTTCCGGCTCATCGGCGCGGACGTGGAATACATCGCCGACAATGCCGATGCCAAGGCCTTCATTGTCCACGACGAGTTCGTCGGCACGGTGGACCCGATCCGGCCGCGGCTGGCCAAAATCCCGCCTGCGAACTACATCGTCGTCGGCAAGCCATCCCCGGGCTACCGCGCTTACGAGGAGTTCGTCGCCGCCGCACCCGAGAGCGAACCCGAGGTCGAGGTGCTCCCGGGGGACACCTGGATCCTGATTTACACCTCCGGAACAACCGGCAAGCCCAAAGGGGTGGTGCGCACGCACGAGTCGCACATCGCCTTTTACCTGATCAATGCGATCGACTTCGGTTTCAATGAGCACGACGTGTGCATGAACGTCATGCCGCTGTGCCACATCAACTCCACGTTTTTTACCTTCACCTTCACCTACATCGGCGGCTCGGTCTACATCCACCCCGCCCGCTCCTTCCGCGCGGAGGAAATACTCGAAATCGTCGCCCGCGAGAAAATCACCTTCATCTCCCTCATTCCGACCCACTACAACCTGATCCTCAGCGCCCCCCCGGAGGCGCGCGGCCACGACCGCAGCACCATCCGCAAGCTGCTGTGCTCCTCGGCGCCGGTGCGCAAGAGCATGAAGCTCGCCATCATGGAGTTTTTCCCCGGCGTCGAGCTCTACGAAGCCTACGGATCCACCGAGGCCGGCATCGTCACGGTGCTCAAGCCCGAGTACCAGATGAAAAAGCTGGGGTCCATCGGCTTCGAGTCCCTGGGCACCGAGTTTGTGAAAATCCTGGATGGCGAGAAAAACGAGGCGGCGGTGGGCCAGGTGGGTGAGCTTCACTCCCGCGGCCCCATGCTGTTCAAGGAATACTACAAGCTCCCGGAGAAGACGGCGAGTTCGTTTCATCAGGGGTGGTTCTCCGCAGGGGACATGGCCAAGAAAGACGAGGACGGCTTCTTCCACATCGTCGACCGCAAGGACAACATGATCATCACCGGCGGCGAGCACGTCTACCCCAGCGAGGTGGAGGAGGCGGTCGGCAGCCACGAATGCGTGTTCGACTGCGCGGTGGTGGGTCTGCCGGACGAGAAGTGGGGCGAGAAGGTGGCGGCGGTCATCATCACCCGGCCCGGAGTGGACCCCAAGAGCATCACCGCAAAGGACATCATGGAGTGCTGCCGGGAGAAGCTCGCCGGTTACAAGCGCCCCAAGGAAGTGGTTTTCATCTCACAGGATGAAATGCCCCGCACGCCGACCGGAAAGATCCTGCACCGCGTGCTGAGAGAGCGGCTCGGTCCGCCCAAAAAATAAAAATGTCGCCCATTTACCTTACCACTCTATCGACCCGGAGGTTGGACCCATGTTGACCAAAGCGTACATCCCCTACAAAGGCTATTTCAGCTCACCGTTCGCCCGCTGGCAGGGCAGCATGGCCAACGAGCACGCCATCGTCCTGGCCGCGGAGACCGCCAAACGCTGGCTGGCGGAAAAAAGCATGGACCCCAAGGTCTTTGACTACGTCTATCTGGGGCTTACCGTTCACCAGCACCAGGGCTTTTACGGCGGCCCGTGGGCGGCGGCCTTGATGGGAGCGGCCGGGGTGCCCGGCCTGTGGGTCAGCCAGGCCTGCTCGACCTCCACCGTCGCCATCTATTCCGCGGCCATGGGCGTCGAGGCCGGCCTTTTCAGCGCCCCCTACTGCCTGATGACCGACCGCTGCTCGAACGGGCCCCACATCGTGTGGCCCTATCCGCCGGGTCCGGGCGGTCAGGTGATTTCCGAAAACTGGCTCATGGACAACTTCAACAAGGACCCCTGGGCCGGGCAGGCCATGATCAAAACGGCGGAAAACGTGGCCAAGGAGGAGGGCATCACGCGCAAGGAGTGCGACGAGGTGGCGCTGCAGCGCTACAAGCAATACCAGGATGCCCTTGCCAACGACCGCGAGTTCCAGAAGCGCTACATGTACCCGGTGATGATCAAGGTTTCCAAGAAGCAGACCCTCATGCTCGATGCGGACGAAGGCGTCATGGACACCACGGCTGAGGGTTTGGCCGGCCTCCGGCCGGTGCTGCCCGACGGGGTCCACACGTTCGGCGCCCAGACCCACCCGGCCGACGGCCACTGCGGCATCATCGTTGCCGGCCGCGACAAGGCCAAGTCGCTGAGCGCCGACCCTTCGTTGGAAATTCAGGTGGTTTCCTACGGCTATGCGCGGGTCAAGCCGGCCTTCATGGCGGCGGCGGTCTACCCGGCCGCCCAGATGGCCCTTGATAACGCCAAGATCAAGGCCGCGGACGCCAAGGCCATCAAGACCCACAACCCCTTTGCCGCGAACGACGTGTTCCTGGCCAAAAAACTCGGCGTCGACGTGATGACAGGGATGAACAACTACGGCTCGTCGTTGGTTTTCGGGCATCCCCAGGGCCCGACGGCCGGCCGTCTCATCATCGAAGGGATCGAGGAAGTGGTGATGAAGGGCGGCGGGTATCTCCTTTTTGCGGGCTGCGCCGCCGGCGACACCGCCGCGGCGATGGTTCTCAAAATCGGATAACGAATAAAAGAGGGCTGCCCGCGTAAGGATGCGGGCAGCCCTCTTTTATTATTACAAGGGTGTTGAAAAACAAGCCTCAGGCCGTCAGCCAAGGCCTGTGGTCTTTTGGAAAGCGCCGCAGAGTGGCCGCTATGTGAGCATTTGCAAAAGACCGCACAACGCCGGATCACGGCCTGAGGCGCCGTTTTTCACGTTTACCCGCCGCCGGCGAGCAGCATCAACCGGACGCGATCACCGTCTTTCAGCTCGCGCTTCGCCAATTCCTCGCGCGGGAGAAACGCCTCCTCGTTCACCATCACCTGGATCGTCAAATCCAGGCAACCGTCCGCGTCCAGGAGCACCTGCCGCGCCTTGGGCCCGAAACGGGCTACCAGACGATCGACAAGATCCGCCGTTGTCGCGGCCGGCAGTTCCATTTCGACCCTGCGGCCGATCAGGGCTGAGAGTGTCGGCAGCCCCAGGGGTTCGATGATGATTTTCATGTGAATGGTGTCTATCGTTTGGTGGGTGGCGACGGTTGCCGGTTGCCCATAATTCGGCTCACTCCGACTCCGACTCAGCACTCCGACTTTTCACTCGTTGCTCGTTGCTCGATGCTTATTCTTCGTCTCACTTGCCCCCGTGCCGCCGCATCAGCTCGGAGTAATTCTCGGCCGACTCGCGCATCTTGCAGCTCTGCAGCTTGGCCGCGTCCACGTAGTCCACGGCCTTCATGTCGCAGAAGCGCACGCACTGGGGGTCGCCGTGGCAGAGATCGCACTTGAAGACCCGCCCGCGCTCGGAATTCCATCCCATGGCGCCGAAAGGGCAGGCCTGCACGCACATCTTGCAGCCGATGCACTGATCGTGGTTGATGCGCACACTGTCGAGCTCCGGGTCGCGGTAGATCGCACCCTTGGGGCAGATGGCCAGGCAGGGCGCTTCCTTGCACTGCTGGCAGCGCATCGGCAGGTAAAAGCCCTCGTTGTCCCACTTGACGACATGGATGCGGGCCAGGGTCGGGTTGCTGACGCCGTTGTGTTTCACCGAGCAGACGATCTCGCACAGCCTGCACCCCGTGCATTTTTCAGGGTCCGTGATCATTATTTTCTTGCCCATTGAATGTCTCCCTTGATGGCATTCAGTTTTTTTATAACTCCGGCTCCGTGCCCGCGCGGGACCGCTTCAGGCGGCGGTGCGAAGCTCGGCGATCTGGAGCCGCTCGAGCAGTTCCGGGGTGGGCACGCCGTTCGCATCCCATTCGTGCAACCGGTAGTATTGTTCGATCATGGCTTTGAATTTTTCCCGGTCGATGGATTTCCCCCGGGCCACCGGCAGGCCCAGTTTGGTGGGCTCGTCAAAATAGCGATCGGGCAGCCAGTCATCCTTGCGGGTCATGCCCTCCCGCAGGTTGAAGAGGCGCTCGACCGTGTAGCCGCGGTTGGCGACGTCCCAGATCTCCTTCTCGGTGAACTCGAGCCCGGTGTTGAGATAGATGAGCTTGGCGAACTCCTTGAACTGCGGGTGGTTGGGGCTCAGAAAAACCGTGTGGTACTTGCAGATGCCCACGCAGTCGACCGCCATGTAGACCAGTTCCTGCCACATCACCATGCGCGGCTTGCCATCATACTCGGAGTAGCTGTTGGTCAGCGGCCCGGTGTAACCGTCGGGGTTGCGGTAGACCTTGTCCAGGACCTTCATGGGCAGATTGTAAAGGTCAATGGCCGGCCGGCCTCGCAGGTGGTCGGACCCCCGCGAGGACACGGCAATGTTCAGGGCCAGCGCCGGCGTGGGGCGCTCGTCGGAGTGCAGGTTGCTCATGCCCTTGACGTGGATGAGGTACTGGAGGCTCTCGGGGCCGATTTTCTTTGCGGCCGGCAGCGGGCCCTCCGCCAGAATGTCGCCGATGTCTTTCCGGAAGGCGATGCGCTTGACCAGTTCGATGACCGCTTCGTCGTTGCCCCATTCGAGCTTCAAACCGGCGGTGTCCTTGTCGGTGATAAGGCCCTTCTCGTAGAGCTCCATGGCCCAGGCCATCATGCTGCCGACCTCGAGGGTGTCCATGCCGTAGTCGTTGACCAGGTGGTTTCCGACCAGCACGGTGTTCATGCTGCGGCAGCCGACCTCGGCCCCGAAGGCGCCCTGGCTGGTGTATTCCGGTCCCTGGGCATAGGTCCCGGCGTAGGGACCCTCCTTGATGACGTAGCGATGCCGGCAGTGCACCTGGCAGCCGAAGCAGCCGTCCAGCCCGATGGAGTATTTGTCGAGGTTTTCGCACTCGATGTCCTCGCTGTTCGGCAGCTGGTTGTATTGAAAGTTCCGGCAGCGCACCAGGCCGGTGGTGTTGGTGACCCCGTAAATGAACCCCGTGCCCCAGCGCTGCATGATCTGGGAGACCTTGGTGGAGATGACCTGGTCGATGATCTGCTTGTTGTACTCCAACGCCTCTTGCGGAAACTTGATGCCGATGCTCGTGGTACCGCGACAGGCGACGGCCTTGAGGTTCTTGGAGCCCATGACCGCGCCCATGCCCGTGCGCCCCGCCGCGTTTTTGCGGCCGGTCATGACGCAGGCAAACCGCACGAGGTTCTCACCGGCCTGGCCGATGCAGAGAACCTGGGTCTCGGGGTCGTCCAACTCCCGGCGGATGAGGTCCTGGGTGTCGTAGACGCCGGAGCCCCAGACGGTTTCGGCGCTGCGGATCTCGATCTCCCCGTCGTGGATGTAGAGGTAGACCGGTTTTTCGGCGCGGCCGCGGATCACCAGGTGATCGAAGCCGGCCCAGCGCATCTCCGGGGCGAAGAACCCGCCCATGTTGGCCGACCCCAGCAGGTTGGTCAGGGGGGATTTGGCCATCACATGGGTCCGGGCGGAGGCCGAGGCCATGGTGCCCACGAGCAGGCCGGCGCTGATGAGCAGCGTGTTGTCGGGCCCGAGAGGGTCGGCGCCCGGCGGGCAATGCTTGTAAAGCAGATAGGCGTCGAGTCCGCGGCCACCGATGAACTTGCGCCGCCATTCCAGCGGGATGGCCTCGGTTTTGACCTCCCCGGTGCTCAGGTCGATATAGGCGATCTTGCGATTCAGTGCCATGATGACTCCTTTCTTTCCGGGCACATTTGCTTCATTCCGTCAGCCGATTTCAGATCTTCTCATCGGTGCCGAGCGGGTAGTTCTCCCAAACCGGCCCGCGCACCCTGGCCGTCTTGGGGTAGGGCCAGGAGATGCGCCATTCGATGCCGCACTTGGGGCACTTGGCGCGTTCGGCGCCCGCCTCGGGGCGGAAACGTTCAAAGCAGGTGAGGCAGCGCACCTCACCATCTCGCGGGCCTTCCATGACCTTGCCGATCTTCATAAGCGAGCCTCCTTGGCGAGTCGTCGTCTGCAGGCAAAGGAAGAGGGGTGGATGGGTCGAAATGCCGATTGAAAGCTGCAGCGCCGTTATTGTTCATTATAAAGAACAATCTGTGACACATTCTAACAGAACCATCTCACCTGTCAAGGTTTTTTTGAGCGCCGCTTTATTTTTATATTATTGTTTTTATATTATTTTATTTTTATTGTCCACTCTTCAAAAACAACATTGACAATTCTGCGCCGAATCGGATATATTTTATTTGTTCTCTATAGTGAACATTTTAGGTCGGGAGCTTGCGCTTTCCTCCCTGCCGGGTGAACCCAAGCCGGAACCGGTGAAAGCCATGGTCGGCACCACAAAGCCCAAAAAGAAAAAACAACCATCCTACCAGGCGCCGGCAGTCCAGAAAGCCTTCGAACTGCTGAAGCTCGTCGCTGAATCGCGATCCGAAATCACGCTCAGCGATCTGGCGCGACAGCTTGGTTTCAGCAAGGGCACCACCCATGGCATGATCAAGGCCCTGCTTCAGGCGGGAGCACTCGAACAGGGGCCGAATCGCAGGGGGTTTTTTCTGGGGCCGGCCGTGGTCGAAATGGCCTTTCGCAGCTGGAACTATTTTCAAGTGGTGGAACACGCCCAGCCGGTTCTCGACGAGTTGCGCGACCGCATCGGCGAGACGGTCTTCCTGGGCGTCCTGAGCCGTTCGCGTGGACTGATCATGGCCACGGCGGAGGCAACGAAGCCCCTGAAAATCTCAGCTCCCCCCGGCACCGCCATTCCCCTGCTGGCCGGAGCGGTCGGCAAAGTGTTCTTGGCGCTGCAGCCCGATGCTCGGGCGGAGGAGATCATTCGCGAGCACGGCCTGACCCCATTCACCCGGCGCTCGATTGTCGTTGAAGATGATTATCTGGCGGAAGTTGAAAAAGTGCGGCGGCAGGGATACGCCGTGGACGAAGAGGAATACTTGGCAGGGGTCAAGGCCGTAGCCGCGGCGTTGGGAAACCAGCGCGGCCTTCCCCTGGCGATTTGGGTGGTCGGTTTTGCGGATGCCATGGGGGCCAGCGTCATTGCGGGGATTGCCGGGGAAACGTGCCGCGCCGCAGCCAAGTTGAAGGAGGTGCTGGACAATGGAACGATATGAATCGGGCCCCCACCCGGAGCGCGACCCCTTCAGAGTCCCTCGCTTTGAAGTCGAGCGCCGCACCGCGGCGGTTCAAGAAGAGCTCCGGCGTGCCGGGATCGACGGGCTATTCATCGTGCAACGGGCGGACCTCTTTTATTTCAGCGGCACGGCCCAGAACGGTTTTCTTTACCTGCCGGCCGAAGGCGCGCCGCTGTTGTTCATCAAGCAGTCCCTCGCCCGCGCCCGTCAGGACTCCGCGCTCGACCACATCGTTGAAATCGCCACGGTGAAAGCCGTTCCGGGGCTGATCGCCGATGCCTGCGGCCGGCAGCCGGCACGCCTGGCGTTGGAACTGGACGTTCTCCCGGTCAATGAGTTCCGATTCTACCGCGACCTGTTCAAACCCAGGGAATGCCTGGACGGTTCCCCGCTCATTCTGCGCGTCCGCAGCATCAAGTCCGCCTGGGAAGTCGAACAACTCGAAGCGGCCGCCGAAATAAGCTGCCGCACCTTCGACTACATGCGAGCTGCCATCGCACCGGGGCTGACCGAGATGCAGTTTGCCGGCATGTATGAGGCCTACGCCCGCACGATCGGCCACGGCGGGAAGCTGCGCGTCCGGCATTTCAACACCGAGGTGTACCCCTGGCATGTGCTGAGCGGCCGCAGCGGCGGGATGGTGGGGTTGCTGGATTCTCCGGCGAGCGGCGAAGGCACCTCGGCCGCTTTCCCGGCGGGCGCCGGTCCACGTCGGCTTTGCGTCGATGAGCCCATCATGGTGGACCTGGGGACGGTCAAGAACGGCTACCACATGGACGAAACCCGTATGTTCGCGATCGGCTCCATGCCGGAAAAGGCCTATCGAACGAGCCGCGCCGCCATCGAAATTCACGACACACTCATCGAGCGCGCCAAGCCGGGCGTCATGCTGGGTGAGCTTTTTGCCGATGCGTTGGCCTTGGCCGACCGCATGGGATATCGCGATGTCTTCCTCGGGCCGTCCGGGCACCAGGTGAGCTTCATCGGCCATGGCATCGGCCTCGAGCTGGTCGAGCCCCCCCTCATCGCACGGGGACGAGAGACCCTGCTGGAAGCCGGGATGATGTTTGCCCTGGAGCCCAAACTGGTCTTCGAAAACGAATTCGCCGCCGGGGTGGAAAGCGTCTTCCTGGTCACCGAAACCGGTGGGCGCCTGATCAGCCAGGTCCCGGTGGAGATATTCATCTGCTGACGGTCCCGGCGTGGGTCAAATCCCTTTTCCCAGGATGCGCGGGTCGTGCTTGAGCCGTTCCTGGATGCCCTTGCCGATCTGATAGGTGCGATTGAACTCCGACCAAAACTCCCGGTCCTTGTCTTTCCAATCCGCTCCGAAGCGCTTGTCGAAATAGCCCCCCAGCTTGTCGAACAGCAGTTTCCAGGGTGGCTCGCCGCGGTCAAGGGTTTCCAGCAGGCTGTTCAAGAGCTCATCCAGCTCGGCCAGCGTCTCTTTGGGCAAGTAGGAGATGGCGCCCTTGCGGATCGATTCCATCAGGGTTTCCGGGTTGATGGCGTGCGCCGTCAACATGACGGTCGGGATGCCCCGCTCGACCGTTTCTTCGAGAAGCTGCAGCCCGTTGACGCCCATGATGTCCAGGATGGCAAGGTCGTAGCGCGTCCCCTTGATCTTGCGGGATGCCGTCTCGTAATCGAGCGCCCGGTCGACCTGGGCGCCCTCTAGGATGTCTTCGATCGTCTCGAGGATGTCCTGCTCGTCGTCGACCGCCAGGATCTTCTTGCCCTTGATGTAGGATGTGTGAACTGCCATCTGCGACCTCCTTGTGTGTGGCAGCACAGACCGGCCGCCGTGTGATCGATTCGCCCAACACCGAACTTGATGATCTCGAAAGAGGTCATCAAAACGACTTCAGCTGTAGGGGCAACGTCAGGTGGAACGTGGCGCCCTCCCCCTTGCGGCTGGTGACCTGGATGTCGCCGTCCATCGACCGTGCCATGATCAGGGATCCGGCAAGCCCAAGGCCGTGGCCCTTGCGTTCGACCAACGCGCATTCCTTGACCTGAGTGTAGCGCTTGAAAATGAATTCATGCAGGTCCGGTTCGATGCCGGGGCCATCGTCTCTGACGGCCAGCACCAGCCGCTCGCCCTGGGTGTCCATGTGGACATCGATTCGCTGTCGGCGATGATGCAGCGCGTTCTTGAACAGATTGCCGGCGATCCGGCGGAACTTGGTCTCGTCCTGGAACATCTCGACGTCCGCAGCCCCGGGGGCGACATCAATGAAAATGCCGTGGCTGTGCAACAGCTTGATAAGCTCCGCCTCGACCTGGTATTTGCCGATCACCTCGGTTGCGGGCCCGGTCACGGTTTCCAGCGCGTCCTTGAGGGCCTGGTGCAGCGTCCTGAGTGCCGAGAAACGGCTGCAGGTCAGGCAGCCGGCCTCGGATCGACCGATCTCCAGCAGGTCGTTCAGCATGGCCCAGGCCTTGCGCGTGTTGCGCAGGCTGCGTGCGAGGGTGTTGGCCTGCTTGGGGGTCAGCGGCCCGTATTTATCCTGCTTTTCCAAGACCGTGCGCAGTCCGGTTTCAATGATCGCGATCGGGTCCTTGAGTTCGTGGATCAGAAACTCGATGCTGATGTCCTTGAAAAACCCGGAACCGGAATCATCCGAGCCCGGCTGCAGATTTTTTGAGCGCTCCATGCCCAAACAGCCTCCGCCCCATAGTGAAGAGTTAAAGAAACCGCTCTACGGTAAAGGCTCCGCGCTGCCCGGAGCCGGCTGAAACATGATAGTGACGGCGGTGCCGCCGGTTGCACGGCATTCCTCCGGTCGTTGCAGGTGCGTGCAGTCGCCGGCATCCCCCGGGCACTCATCCGTGTCCGAGGGGATGAACCGGCAGCGCGTTGAGTTCATGACAATCTTGAACCCGTAGCGCTCGGCAAACATCTGCATGCGCAGCAGGTCAAACCCTTTCCCTCCCGCCTTGAAATCATAGGGGCTGCGGGTGGAATACTGCAGCGGATCGGACGCCGTGAAGTAGTTCCCGAAAATAAGCCTCTGGTTTTCTGCGGTGATTCCGATGCCGCTGTCCCGGATTTCGAGTTCCGGCCCCGTTTTCCCGGCATGCACCGTCACCGTGACCTCGCCGCCGTCCGGGGTGTTCTCCACGGCGTTGCGGGTCAGCCCCTCGATCACCTTGCCCAGCACATCGCCGGGAACATGAATCGGGGCAGTATCCGTCAAAATGACCTCCAGCGCAAGCCGGCGGTGGGCGAATTTGGGGCGCAGCATCTTGACATACTCGTCCGTAAACCGGGCGAGGTTGATCTCTTCGGGCCGCGCGTCACGCGGCCCGAAGAGCCAGTCGATTCTGCGCCGCAGTCTTTCCGTCAGGGTTTCCTCCCCGAACTCATTGGCAGCGAGCGCCTCCAGCTCATCCGCACACTGGTCCAGCAGGACCGACAGCATTCGGTGCGTGGCCACGTCTTTCTCCTGCAGCAGGTCCTCGATTTTGTACTGCATGTCCAGCAGCCGCAGCAGGTTGCGCTGGGCGCGCTCCAGCGCCTTTTCCCAGCGCCGGCCGTCGGTCGAGCCGACGAGTTGTTTGGCCAGCAGGTTCAGGGAGGCGGAGAGCACCGAGAGCGGCGTCTTGAGTTCGTGCGAGAGGTGATGGATCACCCGATCCTTGGCGCGGTTGAGTGTTTGCACCTCCTGCAGCGAGCGCTCCAGCGCCTCGTTGATGCTCGCGTTCTCGATGGGCAGCGCCACGAGATTGGCCACGGTGCTCAGCAGCGCCAGGTCGCTCTCGGTGAAGGCTCCGTCTTTCTTGTTCACGGCACAGAGAACGCCGATCATGCGCTGCGGGGTCGCCAATGGCACGTCCAACATGCTGCGCGTGCGGTAGCCGGCCTCTTCGTCCACCCGGGTGTTGAAGAAGGGGCTCTGGGAGGTGTCGTTGACGATCAGCGGCCGGCCGGTTCGGTAGACTTCGCCCGCCACGCCCTTGTCGGCCGGGAAGCGAACCTCCTTCATGCGCTGGCCGGTATCCATGTTGTCGAAAACGGACTCCCGGAAGAAGAACTCCTTTTGCGCCTCGTCCAGAAGGATCACGCTCGCACCCTCGACATCCAGGAGCTGCCGCACCTCCCGCGTGATGAACTCCAACCGTGTGTCCAGGGTCCGGAACTGGTACAGGGCCTGGGAGATCCGGAAGAGGGACTGGTTGATGCGGGCCGTGCGCTTCGCCTGAGTCACGTCCCGCAAGGTGATGACTTGCCCCGCCGGCTGGTTGTTTTCGTCGTAGAAGATGGCGCCGTCGATGATGATGTCGAGCAGCCGGCCGTCTTTGGTCAGGCGCTTGGTCTCGAAGTTGTGGATGATTTTCTCCCGGTAGAGCCGCCCAAGGCCCTCGCGGGTCTGGGATTTGCACTCTTCCGGAACAAACGGGATGATTTTACCCTGCAGTTCCTCCAGCGTCCAGCCGAAGACCTTTTCAAAGGCAGGGTTCAAATAAGAGACCGTGTGGTCCAGGTTGAAGACGAAAACCGGCTCCGGCAGGAAGTTGAGAAAGGCACGGTAGCGTTGCTCCGCCCGCCGGCTGGTCTCGGAGAGCTCCATGGCGCAGGTCCGGGATTCTTGCAAGGCCTGTTGGGCCAGATGTTTGTCGGTGATGTCCCGGGCGATGCCTCGAAACCCCGCTTTACGGCCTTCCCCATCAACAATCAGCTTGGCGGAGATCTCCAGGAAGCGGCGTTCGGAATTCGGGCGGATGACTTCCCACGAGATGTCGGCAACGCTGCCGCCTTCCTTGAAAATCCGATTGAAGGCTTCGAAAGCGACCCGTGCGTTTTCCTCGTCAAGGAAATCCCTGAAGTTGCGATCCTGGATGGCGTGGCGCGGGTAGCCGAAAATCCGGCAGAGCGCGTCATTGAAAAATTTAAAATTACCGCGCAGATCCACCTCGTAGAATCCGTCCGCAACATCCTCGATCAGGGCCTGATAGCGCTCCTCCTGCAGTTTGGCCGTTGCCGGGTTTGGGACAGAGGACTCACGGGAATTATCAGGCGCCGGCGGCGAACCGGAATCCGAAAGGTTTTTCTGGGTATTTCCGGAAGCCATGGAGGCTCCTTGAGGCCTTCTTCCAGTCCGTTAACTCTCGGTCTCCAGGATTCCGAAACTCTCGGCATCCAGCAACGTGACGCCGCTGGCCTGGAGTAACTCAATCGCCTTGTCGTTGTCGCTGAATCGGAAAATCATGACGGCTTTGCCCGATGCAAACCGGAGGAAGGCATACATGTAGACGACGTTTATATTTGCGGCGGTCAGCGGCGCGAGCAATCGAGCGAGTTGGCCGGGCTTATCCTCGATTTCGACCGCCACGACGTCATTCACGTAGGCGGGAATCTGAAGCCCCATGAGGACGCGGCGGGCGGTGGCCACGTCCGACACCAGAAGCCGCAACTGGCCGAAGGCGCCCGTGTCCACCAGGTTGAGGGCCCTGAGGTTGATCCCGGCTTTGCCGAGGGCTTCGGTCACTTCAAAAAGCCGGCCCGGTGCGTTTTCAATGGACACCACAATTTGTTTCAGCTTCATAACCCGTTCTCCTTAGAAATTTGGTTTCAAATCTCGATATTTCAAATTCGGATTTCCATTCCAACCCTTTAAGCCCGTTCGACCGGTTCAGGCAGTGAACCTTGTTCCCGGGATATGACACTAATTGCGCTTAAGGGTTTCCCGGACCAGGCAGCTTGCGCCCAGCGCGATGGCAGCGCATGCGAGCAAGGCTAAAAATGCCTGTTGGTAGCCGGCCAGGGTGAACGCCCCTTCGACCCGGCCCTGGCGTTCGAGCAGGTAGCCGAGCACCGGTTGAAAGACGGCGCCGCCTGCAAAGGGGAACAAATTCACCAGGCCCATGGCGGTGCCGGCCATTTGAACCGGGAAGAGCTCCTTGTTGGCGGTGAAGCCGATCACCACGATGGCGCTGGAGAAAATACCAAGACCAAGGCACAACCCGAACAACGCCAGGGTCGACAGCTGGGCGGTTTGGAACGCCAGCAGGGCGGTGATGCCGAGCGTTATCAGGCTCGACAGTACCAGAACCGGTTTGCGGGCCCGGAAGACCCTGTTGGAAAGATAGCTCAGCAGCGGGCTTCCGACAATCATTCCGACGGCCAGCATGGAAAGCACGTGCGACGCCTGGTCCTTGCTCAGGTGGTGGATCTGGATCAGATAAGGTCCGCCCCAAAGCCCGCCGAATGAAAAAAAAACGGCGCAGTCGCAGAAAAACCAGACGGCAAGCGGCCAGAACGCTTTGCAGCCGACCACCCGGCGCACCCCTTCCCAAAGGGGAATAGGTTGAGCCTTGGTGTGCTGATGCTCGGCCGGGGACGGCCAGCCGCAATCGGCCGGTCGATCGCGAACCACCAGCCATACCAGCGCTGCCAGAACCAGCGTGAAGGCCCCCACCACGATGAACGACAGGCGCCAGCCGATCCAAACGCTGAGCCACGCCAGGGGGGTGGCGGCGATTAAAGACCCTATGCCGCCGATGGCCATGAGCAGTCCTGTCATGAAGGCGAACTCGTCGACGCGGAACCACTCGGCGAGGATCTTCATCGTCGGCACGAAGAGCATGGCTACCCCGATCCCGACCAGGCCCCTTCCCGCCACCGCCCAGACCGCGGAGGGTGCGTACCCGAGCAGCAGGGACCCTGCGAAGGCGACGCAGAAGAAGATGGTGATGGTCCGCCGGGGCCCCCATGAATCCGATAGCAGGCCGGCCGGGAGTTGCATCACGGCATAGGGGTAGAAATAGGCCGCCGCCAATAGCCCGGTCAACGCCCCGCCGGTTTTCAGATCCTGCATCATGTCCACGGCCACGACCGCCGGACACAGTCGATGAAAGTACACCAGGATGTAGCCGCCGGAAAGGATCCAAAAAATGAACCAGCGGTAACGGAGCGCTTTCTGCAGGTTGGTATTGCCCATTGACGGATCCCTTTTTGGAGAGGACGATCTCACCAACCCGGCACCCCGAGCCGTTTTGCGAGCAGCGAGAAAGGGATGTCATACCGCTGTCGCGATCGAATGCGGCATCGTGGTGAACGTATCTTTTCTTAATTCAGCTTGACAAATTTTTCAAGATATAAAATAGCTATTTTATAGCCAATTGGAGCGAGCAACCGCCATGAAGACCAAGACAACCCCTCTCATTCTCGTGGATCCTGAAAAATGCACCGCATGCGGGCTTTGCCAGATGGCCTGCTCCATGGTGCACCACGGCATCCTGAGCCCTGACCGCGCCAGGATCCGGGTGCTGCGGTTCGAGGGCGGCAGGGGCAACGTACCTTTGGTATGCCAGGCCTGCCAAGACGCACCCTGCATCAAAACCTGCCCGATGAACGCTCGTCGCCGGCTGGACAACCAGGCGGTGGTCACGGACGACGAACGCTGCATCGGCTGCCGCGCCTGCGCCTACATCTGCCCGTTCGGGGCGCCCGTGGTCAATCCGGACAGCGGCAAGACCATGACCTGCGATCTGTGCGCGGAGGAAGACGCACAGCCTTGGTGCGTCAAGGCCTGCCGGGATTACGGCGCGCTGACGTCCGTCGGTTCCGGAGAAACCGTCGCCCGCAAATCCAGGGAACGGGCCGCGCAGACCCGGAACGCGTACAAACCGAAAAAGGCGTGACGCTGATGAAAATGTTGATCGTCGGCAACGGGATCGCCGGCAATGAAGTGGCCTTCTCTTTGCGCCGCGCGCGGAAAGACTTTGAGATCACCATTCTTTCGGCGGAACACGTGCCGGAATACGACCCGTGCTCGTTGCCCTATTTCATCGGCAGGGATGTGCCCCGCGATGCCGTCTTCCGTAGGCGCCTGGAGGACTACAGTACGCACGGCATCGAACTTGTGCTCGGCCAGCGGGTGACGGCCATCGACCCCGAGGCCCGGCGAGTTTCCACCGAGCAGGGCCTGACGTACGGGTTCGACCGCCTGGTGCTGGCGCACGGCGGCAGCCTCTTCATTCCGCCCATCGACGGCATCGACACGCAGGGCGTCCACAGCTGCAAGCAGCTGGCCGCGGCCGATCGGTTGGACCAATACCAGGGCTCCGCCGCTGTCGTCATCGGCTCGGGGGCGATCGGCATCGAGGCCGGCGAGGCCTTGAAAAAAAGGGGCTATGAGGTGACCATCATCGAGCTGCTGGACTGGGTCCTGCCGGCGCTGTTCGACCCCGAGACTTCCCGGCGGCTCGCGGAACGCATGAACGATTGCGGAATGCGGGTCTTGACCGCGGAGAAGGTGCTGCGCATCGAAGGCGGGGAACGCGTCTCGGCCGTCATCACGGACAAGCGTCGTATTCCGTGCGATACCGTGGTGATCGCAACCGGAGTGGTGCCCGGCAAGGCCTTGGCCCAGACTGCCGGAATCGAGGTGGAGCGCGGCATTCGCGTCAACGAGCACCTGCAGACCAGCGTTGGCGGCATTTACGCCTGCGGGGACTGCATCGAGACGGTGGATGCCTGCACGGGCGAGGACGCCATGTTTCAGCTCAAGCACAATGCCCTTGAGCAGGCCCGGGTGGTGGCGCGCAACCTTCTGGGCGAGCCCGCCGCCTACCCGGGCGCCTATGCCTTCGCGCGGGCGCATTTTTTCGACACCCATGCCGTCACCTTCGGCAAGACCACGCGGGCGACGCAATGCGAGCTCGGGCAGCTTGAAATCATCGAGCGCGACGAGGGCGAAGACTACCTGAGGGTCATCGTCAAAGAGGGGCTGGTGGTCGGCGGGCAGGCGATCGGCCGGTTTGCAGATTTCATCGGGCTATTCATCGGCGCCATGTGGCGCAAGGACAACATCCCCGGCATCCGCGAAAACTGGCCCCTCATCGTGCGGGCCGGCTCCGCCTACCCATGGACCTTCCGCAAGCTGGGCGAGTTGATCGGTTTGAAGGCCTGACGGTTATACCGCATGTCATAGAAATGTTCCGAAAAAGAGGATGGCGGCATAAGTGGTTGTAACAAAATAACGCCCGCCAATCGGAACGTTGTCTTGACAACCACGATAAAAGGAAAACAGCGTTCCGCCTCCGCCGCTGCGTCTCCCCGGAGAAAACACAACACCCATTGCACCGCTCAGGGCTACAGAGCGGGAAAGCTGCTATCGATCGCCTCCCAGAATCCCATGACCTTGGGCAGCCACAACACCAGATCCGGCAGATAGGTCATCAGGAAAAGAACGGCAATCTGAATGGCCAGAAACGGCGTCACGGCCTTGGCGACATAAATGATGTTTTTATTCGCCATGGCGCCGACGATGTACATGCTCACACCGACCGGCGGGGTACAGTAACCGATGGCCAGATTGACCGTCATCAGCAGCCCGAAGTGCATGAAGTCAATGTCAAAGGTGGGCAGCAGCGGGATCACCACCGGGCCGATGATCAGGGTGGCCGAGATCACGTCCAGGAACATCCCCACCACCAGGAAAAAGAAGTTG
>Ga0210069_1000055_pt1 | contig 20608 bp, 18 predicted proteins | sample RushSE_TuleB_D2_FD_185568 | JGI IMG/M metagenome (GOLD analysis project Ga0210069, IMG submission 185568) | Wetland microbial communities from San Francisco Bay, California, USA, that impact long-term carbon sequestration - RushSE_TuleB_D2... | ecosystem: Environmental > Aquatic > Marine >... | reverse complement strand
GCTCCATCAGGCTGGGGGTATAGTGTTTAGGTCTCCTAACTGCTCGGGCTTAAAGACCTGAGCCGGGTCCAACGCGCCGAGAGCTGCATCCACGAGAAGATTTTCCTTCTTCATCCAGCATCTCGCATCCGGTATCGCGTGCCTCAGGTTTTTAAGTCGATGATCTCCATGCGGTTGTTGCGGTCCGGGTGTTTGCGGGACGGGCCTTCGGTCAGCACGATGTAACGGCCGGTCAGCTGCTGTTCATCCCGCCAACGGCGGCACCAGTCGCGCCAGCGGTCCGGGTGCTCTTTTTCGCACACCGGAAAGACCCCGTAGGAGAACATCAGGTCCCGGCAGGTTTTTTCCTGGGAGCTCACGGCGGTGATCCACACCGGCAGCCGGAAGCGGGCGATGCTGCGGGCCGTGCCGCCCCTGTGGGTGGGGACGATGACCGTGGCCGGGGTGATCCGGCGAATAGTGGCTTCCACGCTGGCGGCAATCAGCTCCTCGGCCTGGATGCTCTCGCCTGCGGCTGCGATCTCGTCGGCGCAGGCCGTGCAGAAGTCCGAACGGTGGGATTCGGTGGCCGCCGCGATTTTCGCCAGCATGGCGACGGCATCGACGGGGTGGCGGCCCACGGCCGACTCGCCCGAGAGCATCACGGCATCCGTCCCGTCCAGAATGGCGTTGGCCACGTCGGTCGCCTCGGCCCGCGTCGGCAGGCGGTTGGTGATCATGGACTCCAGCATCTGGGTGGCGGTGATGACCGGCTTGCACTTGAGGTTGGCAAGCCGCATCAGCCGTTTCTGGGCAACGGCCATCTCTTCGATGGGGATCTCCACCCCGAGGTCGCCGCGGGCCACCATGATGCCGTCGGCGGCGTTCATGATCTCGTCAATGCGCTTGAGGGCGCCGGAGCGCTCGATCTTGGCGATGATCATGGGGTGGTAGCCCAGCTCGGTCGCGGCGGCGCGCACGGCCGCAATGTCGTTCGCCCGGTCGACAAACGACTGGCTGACGGCATCGACCCCGTGCTGCAGGGCGAAAGCCAGGCACTTGCGATCGTGCTCCGTGAAGGCGCTGATGCCGAGGTCGATTCCCGGCAGGTTCACGCCCTTGCGCGATCTCAGCTCGCCCCCGACCTGGACGCGGCAGAGGACGTCCGGGCCGTCGACCCGAACGACCGCCAGTTCGATATAGCCGTCGTTGAGGAACAGCCGATCGCCCGGGTGGACCGATGCGGGCAGCTCCGGAAAGCTGACCGACACGCGCTGACGCGTGCCGGTGATGTCCTCCGTCGTCAGCGTGAACGTTTCGCCGGGTGACAGCTGGACCGGTTCCTCGACGAACTTGCCGATGCGCATTTTGGGCCCCGGCAGATCGGCCATGATGGCGACCCGCCGGCCGGCGGCCGCGGCCGCGGCCCTGACCCGGGCGATGGTGGCGGCATGGCCGGAAAAATCGCCGTGGGAAAAATTGAGGCGTACGACATTCATCCCGGCCAGGATCAGCTCGCGGAGCACCTCCGGTGAATCCGACGCCGGGCCGATGGTGGCGACGATCTTGGTTTTGTTTGCAGGGAATGGCACCAGGCCTCCGCGGGAAAAGGGTCAAAAACCGGTTACGGCAGGCCGGGCAATTTTCCGCCTGTCGTGCGGGCTGTGATTCCGGGCTCTATCATCGCGGCTGGAAAGCCGCTCCCACAGGGAACAACCAATTCCCTCAGGGGGCCAAGCCCAGGTAGTCTTGGATTCCCGCCCCGAAACGTGCCTTAAAGGCATTGTCCACTTTCTGAACGGGGTTGGCGCCCAGGAACCTGAGCAGGGAGGTGAGCTTCTCGGCGCGGGCCCCGGGCTCCGGGGTGCCCTTCAGCCGAGCGATCTCGTCCTCGATCTCGAAGTACCTGAGCTTGTCCTTGAGGGGCAACTGCCAGAACAGGAGAAAGCCGCGCTCGGGGAAATCCACGCCGATCAGTCCGTAGCAGTAACGCATGAAGGTTTTTTCAAGGCGCAGGCGGACTTCGACGAGCGCCTGCTTGGCCGCGGCGAGATCCGCCGGGCGGCAGGGCTTTCCCACCAGCTCGAAGTACATCTTGATCTTGGGCTCGGTCCCGGAAGGCCGCACAGTGACACGCAGGCCGGTCGTTTCGGCCACGTTCCGGAGGCGGAAGATGATCACGTTGCGGGCGGAGGTGTCGGTTTCGGATAGGTGCGGCTGGGGCGCGCCCTGCCAGCGGTCGATTTTTTCGGCCACCGCAAAATCCCCGAACTGTTCCACCGCCCGGTCGCGGAAGTGGTCCATGATGGCCGCGATCTGCTCCATGCCCTTGGCGCCCAGCAGGCGGATCTCGGTCAGGTAGTTGTGGCAGTAGCCGTAGGCGGAGTAGATCTCGTCGAGGGCGTCCACCAGGGTCTTGCCCCGCTGCTTGAGTTCGGCCGCGTACTCGGCAATCCAGACCGCGGCGCCGGCCGCGTCCTTGTCGCGGCATAGGTGCCCGTGAGGTAGCCGTGGCTTTCCTCGCAGCCGAAAATGAAGTCTTTCCCGCGGCCCGTGGATTCCAGCTTGTTCATTTCCTCGGCCACGTACTTGAAGCCGACCAGCAGGTCGCCGACGCAGGTGATGTTGTTCTCAAGGGCCATCTTGTCGATCAGGGCCGTGGTGACGTCCGTCTTGACGATCACCCGCTGCGGGGTCAGGCGGCCCGCGGCCCGCAGCCGGCCGATGGCGTAGTTGGCCAGGATGATGGCGATCTCGTTGCCGGTCAGGAAGAGCCACTGCCCGCGGTGGTTTACCATGATGCCGATGCGGTCCGCGTCCGGGTCGGTGCTGAGCAGGATGTCGGCGCCGGCCTTCTGCGCCAGCGGCAGGGAGGTGCTGAAGGATTCCACCACTTCCGGGTTGGGGATGTTGAAGGTCACCTTTTCAAACGCCCCGCTCAGGTTGGAGGTCGCCGGGCACAGGGCCACATCGAAACCCAGGCGTTTCAGCACCGGGTAGACCGTGGTGATGCCGGTGCCGTGCAGCGGCGAGTAGAAAATTTTCAGGCCGCGCTCCCCGGAGAGGGACACCTCACAGGCTGCATCCTGATAAGCGCGGTCGATCTCCTCCCCGAGGATTTCCACCAGGCCCCGGCGACGGGCCTCGTCAAAGGGCAGGTGCCGGATCGCCTCGACGTTGCCGGTGACCTCGTCCACCAGCGTCTGGTCGTGCGGCGGGATGAGCTGGCCGCCGAACTCGTCGTAGACCTTCTTGCCGTTGTCGGGGGGCAGGTTGTGGCTGGCGCTGAACATATCGCCGGCGATGGCCTTGAGGTGGCGGATGGCAAAAGACAGCTCCGGGGTGCTGCGCACCGTTTCAAAGAGGTAGCTCTTGATGCCGTTGGCGGCGTAGACTTCGGCCGCGGCCCGGGCAAGCTTCCAGCCATCGAGGTCCTTCACCGGGTTGGGGATGTCGTCGGAGTAGACCCCTTTCAGGCTGTAGGTGCGGACGTCGAAGGACATGACGACGCCCCGGCGTTTGGCTTCCTCGCCGTAGATTCTCAAGAGATACTGGGAATGCCCCTGGGCCGAGGCCTGGATGGTCCAGGCGTTGATGCGGTTGGGGCCGATGCCCACCGGCCCCCGCCGGCCGCCGGTGCCGAAGGGGATCACCTGGTAAAAGGAGTCCAGCAGAACGTCCCATTTGCCGGCCTCGATCAGGTAGCGGATCTGGGGGGCGTACTCCGCAAAGGCGGGGTCGGTCAGCCAGGTCTGCAGGTTGGCCAGGGCGGCGGATTTAACCTTCTCGGAAACGTCCAATTGCGACAATCCGTCTTTGGCGGTCGTGATCAGGTCCATGGGGGCTGATTCGCTCCTTCATTCAGTGGTCGTCGGCGCTGCCGGAGGCAGACTCACCGCTCATTCTTTCACGTTACTTTTTCTTTTTCAACTGGTCGGCAACCGCCTGGGCGGCTTTTTTGGCCGCTTCCGGGTCTCCCAGGTAATAGCTGCGCAGGGGTTTCAGGTCGTCGTCCAACTCATAGACCAGGGGGATGCCGGTCGGTATGTTGAGCTCCAGGATGTCCTTTTCAGAGATGTTGTCGAGATATTTGACCAGCGCCCGCAGACTGTTGCCGTGGGCGGAGACGATGACGCGTTTGCCGGATTTCACGGCGGGTGCGATGGTGTCGTGCCAGTAGGGCAGAAAACGCTCAACGGTGTCCTTCAGGCACTCCGTGAGCGGGAGATCCTTCGGCCCCAGGCCCTGGTAGCGGGGCTCACGGCCCGGGAAGCGCGGGTCGTCGGTCGTGAGCGCCGGGGGGCGGACGTCGTAGCTGCGGCGCCACAGCATCACCTGGTCCATGCCGTGGCGCTCCGCGGTTTCGGCCTTGTTCAGCCCCTGCAGCGCGCCGTAGTGCCGTTCGTTGAGCCGCCAGCTCAGGTGCACCGGGATCCACATCCGATCCATCTGCTCCAGTGCCAGCCAAAGGGTCTTGATGGCGCGGCTGAGGACCGAGGTGAATGCCACGTCGAAGACGTAGCCCTCTTTTTTAAGCGTCAGCCCGGCCTCCACGGCCTCCTGGACGCCTTTTTCCGTCAGCCCCACGTCGGTCCAGCCGGTGAACCGGTTTTCCTTGTTCCACAGGCTTTCGCCGTGGCGCAGCAACACCAGTTTGTACATGCCCACCTCCTTATTTAAGCTCCGGACCGGGCAATCCCCCGTCCACCTTTCAGATGTCGGTTGACTTATCGGCTTGTTATGATATTTTTTTCCATGTAATCAAGCATTATCGAATCCTGATGGTGATTGTCAATCCTGCGATCATCCGGCAGGGTTTCTTTTTTGACGTTTCGACCGCGGCCACTCCCACTCAAGTGCAACGGAGTTGATCAAGATGGCAGTCGACCAGTTACCCGACAACGAACCGATCAGCGCCGCCTCGAAAGACCGGGGGCCGCTTTTGCCTTTTATTTTGAACCCTTTCGGTCGCTTCGGCATCCGGCTCAACAACACCCTGGGCGCGATGGCCATATTCCTGGCGCGGGCGTTCATCCAGATCTTTCACTGGAAGCAGATCCCCGAGATCGTGAACCAAGTTTACTTCATCGGCGCCAAGTCGGCGAGCATCGTGGCCCTGGTGGGGTTTTTCACCGGCATGGTGCTCGGCCTTCAGCTCTACTACGTCATGAACAAGTTCGGTGCGGTCGGCTTCCTGGGCACGGCGGTGTCCCTTTCGCTGATCCGGGAGCTGGGGCCCGTGCTGGCGGCGATCATGATCACCGCCCGGGCGGGCTCCGCCATGACCGCCGAGATCGGGATCCAGCGCATCTCCGAGCAGATCGACGCCCTCACCACCATGCGTATCGACCCGCTTGGCTACCTCATCAGCCCGCGCATCGCCGCGGCCCTGATCAGCTTCCCGATCCTGACCGCCTTCTTCGACTTGATCGGCATCCTGGGGGGCTACCTGAGCGGGGTCATTCTCATGGGGGCAAGCGCCGGCTCCTATCTCTACCGGATCGATGCCAGCGTGGAATGGATCGACGTCAAGGGCGGCTTCATCAAGTCGATCGTCTTCGCCGTGCTGGTCATCACGATCTGCTGCTTCCAGGGCTACTTCACCCACATGCGCAGAGACAGCTACGGCTCCAAGAGTGTCAGCCTGTCCACCACTTCGGCCGTGGTGCTTTCCTGTGTCATGATCCTGGTTTCGGACTACGTGGTCACGTCTTTTCTCCTGTAACACGAGGACGGCATGGAACAGCAGCCCCTGATCGAGTTTCGCAACGTCGTCAAGAGCTTCGGCGAGCGTACGATTCTGAACGGCGTCAACTTCAAGGTCTACGAAGGCGAGGTGACCACCATCATCGGCCTGAGCGGCACGGGCAAGAGCGTGACACTGAAGCACATCATCGGGCTGCTCAAGCCGGACGCAGGCGAGATCCTCTACCAGGGCAAACCCATCAACCGCATGACCCGCCAGGAGTGGAACGCTTACATCGGCCGCATCAGTTACATGTTCCAGAACAACGCGCTGTTCGACTCGATGACCGTTTTTGAGAACGTCGCCCTGCCGCTCAAACGGACCACCAAGCTCAGCCGCAAGGAGATCGAGGCCAAGGCCATGGCTCGGATCCAGCAGACTGAGTTGACCGAGGTGACTCACAAATACCCCTCGGAGATCTCCGGCGGCATGCAGAAGCGCGCTGCCCTGGCCCGGGCGCTCGTGACCGATCCGCAGATCGTGCTGTTCGACGAGCCCACCACCGGCCAGGACCCCATCCGCAAGAACGCGATCCTGGGGATGATCGCCGAGTACAAGAAGAAGATCGGTTTCACGGCGATTTTGATCAGCCATGAGATCCCGGACGTGTTTTTCATCTCCAACCGTATCCTGGCCCTGTGGGACAAGAAGATCGTGTTCGAAGGCACCCCGGATGAGATGGAGAACTTCGATCACCCGTTCCACGATGAAATCCTGCAGAGCCTGGAAAACCTGCAGGAGGACATCACCGGGCTTTACTCCAGCCGGCACTTCAAGATCCGTTACCAGACCGAGCTCGTGCGGCGGGGGGCCGATGAGTCCTACGCCGTGCTGATGTTCGGTTTCGACAACATGGACGAGGTCAGCGAGTCCATCAGCCATGACGCGGCCCAGCAGACCCTGCGGTCGCTCGGCAATTACATTCGCAAACACTTCGGCGCCGTGGGCGGCTTCTCCACGCGGCAGAGCATCAACGAGTTCGCCACCATCCTGCCGTTTTCCGACCTGGACGAAGCCCGGCGCATCCTCGAAAAATTTACCGCCGATTTCCAGGAGCACGGCATGCGCGAGCTGTCCGAGACGTTCCAAAAAGAGATCCCCCAGGACCAGTGTTTTGATTTCGTGATTTCGGTCGGCATGGCGCAGGGCCAGCCCCAGGTGGAAATCGAGTCGGTCATGGAATTCGCGCGGTTCGACAAGAAACCCATCGCCACGTTTCAGTGCGGCATTCGGAGGTGATTCGGCATGCAAAAGTATTCCAAGGAAACGGTGGTCGGCATCTTTGTGTTGATCGGCCTGCTGTGCATCGGCTACATGACGGTCAAGCTCGGCGACGTCGGCCTTTTTGAGGACGACACCTACTTGTTGACTGCGCGTTTCAGCAAGGTGACCGGATTGAGGGCGGGCAGCGCCGTCAACATGCTCGGCCTGGAGGTCGGGCGGGTGGGTAAGATGACCATGGACCAGGACAAGCAGCAGGCGGTCGTGGAACTGCGGATCAACAAGGGCGTCAAGGTTTACGACGACGCCATCGCCTCGATCAAGACCGAAGGCCTCATCGGCGACCGCTATGTGAGCATCGATGCCGGCGGATCCGGCGATTTGCTGAAGGCCGGGGACGCCATCATTGAGACCCAGTCGCCCACCGACATCATGGATCTGGTAAGCAAATATGCGTTCGGCGACGTCAAAAAGTGACGGATGCATAAGAAGCCCAAATCCTGCGTTGCGCTTCACCGCGCGCCTTGACTTTGGGCTTCTTGCGAAGCCGTCGAAATGGTTCTATGGTAGTTAGGTCAACCGAATAGAATGGAGGGGCCACATGCGATTTAAGAGAACCGCGATAGGAGTTGCGATATTGGCGTTGGTCGTATTCGTGCTGCCGCTGCAGGTGCTGGCGGCGTCGGCCAAGGAGACCGTCGAGGTGCAGGTCAACAAGGTGCTGACGACGCTGGCCGAGCCGGCGTTCAAAGACCAGCCCCGCGATGCCAAGATTGTCAAGATCCGTTCGATCGTGAACGAGATCTTCGACTACACCGAGTTGTCCAAGCGTACCCTGGGCCGTGAATGGGCCAAGTTCAACGCCCAGCAGCAGACCGAGTTCACCAAGCTTTTCAGCGAGCTGCTCGAAAAGACGTATGCCGACCGGCTGCTTTCCTATTCCAACGAGAAAGTCGTCTTCGACAAGGAAACCATGCTGCGGGAGGGCCAGGCCGAGGTCACCAGCAACATCCTTACGGGCGACGGGAAAAAGATCCCCCTCGACTACCGTCTGATCAAAAAAGGGAGCACATGGGGGGTTTACGATGTCATCATTGAGGGGATCAGCCTGGTGAAGAACTACCGCGACCAGTTCCGTGACATCCTGGCCAAGGATTCGCCTGAGGAAGTTTTAAAGATGCTCCGGGACAAAGTGGCCAAGGGCTGATAAGGGCTTTCGGCGACTTTTAAATCGAAGCGGTCTCCTCGTGTTGCATTGCTGGTAAAAATTTAAAGCCGCCCGCTTGCGGGCGGCTTTAAATTTTTAGGGGGTCGGCCTTGTTTTGGAGACCCATTCTTCCCCGCGCCTCGGATCCAACCGCTCGATCTCGAACCCGGCCGGCGAGTCTTCCGTGCTTATCAAAAAATAATACTTCCGGTTCGCTTCGACCGCCACGCTGATGCCGCGGTCCGCAACCCCGACGGTGTGCAGCCCCGGCGGGGCCTGGAACACCGCGTGCTCCCCCGACCGGAGGTGGGCGATGACCGCATCGTCGTAGGTCACTTTTACCGGAAACCACCATCCGAACAGGTTGTTGTTGCGCACGACGGCCACCTGGCCGGCGCCGGCAGGATCCGTCGCCGAGGGGAAACTCGAGGTGCGGCCGTGAGAACAGGCGGCCGCCAGAAAGATCGTCAGGAGGAGGAGGGCTCGTTTCATAGGGGGTCTCCTTTATCGGCGATTGCCGGCGTTCAGCGGGCTTTTTTCTGCATGGCATCCAGGTAGGTGTCGAGCTCCTGGATGCTCGCAAACACTTTGAGCGAGGGCAGGGCGTTCAGAATGTCGAACACCTTCTTGATCTGGGGCTGCAGGTTGATAAACACGATCTTGCCCTCGCGCTGTTTCATGGTCTTCTTGGCCTTGACCAGCACGCGGATCCCCATGCTGTTGATGTACTCCGTGAACTCCAGGTCGAATATGACCACATCGGGGTTCCGGCTGAGAACGGCATCCACCTTTTCCTGGAAAATCGCATGGCCAGGGGTGTCGATGGATCCGATGGGGGCCACGACGAATATTCCCGGCCGCTTGATGACGGTGTTGACTCTGAGCGCCATGTTGCCTCCTGATAAAGAGTTGACCCGGCATTTCGCGTGAAGATTTACTTCCCCTTGTTGAATGACCCGGCTATTCCAGTCGCCGGTCCTGCCGAGACGGCCCGTGATGGTTCCCGCCGGTTTCGTAGCGGCGCCGGTCGAATTCGGAGATCACCTGGGCGCCGAGCAGGAGAATGATCACAGCCACCTCGATGCTGAGCAGCGCCACGACCGTGGTGGCGAGCGAGCCATAGATCACGTTGACCAGGGACAGCTTGGAATAATACCAGACCAGGATGCGCCGGATGATCTCCCAGAGCACGGTGGCCGTGACCGCCCCGCTCAAGGCATGCCGGAAGGATATGCGCCCGACCGGCATGACCAGGTAAAACGAGGTGAGCATCAGGATCATGCCGCCCATGCCCAATAGATACAGAAGGACCCTGGAGGAACCTTTCAGGCTGACTTCGAGCCCAAGCAAACCAACCTGCTGGCGCTCGAGGGCATCCAAGGAGCCGGAGATCAGTGTCACCAGCAACAATCCCAAGGCCATCAGCAGAATGAAGATATAGGGAATGATGGCCGAAATGAAAAAGGGCCGGCGCATGGATTTCTTGCGGTGGGAGAAGATCACCGCCATCGTGCTTTCCAGGACCGAGAAGGCCATGGAGCTGAAAAAGAGCATGATGAGAAATCCTACCACCCCGACCAGGTGGCGCCGCGCCAGAAACATGCGGACCTGGTTCGCCAGGCTGGCGGCATAACCGGGGATCAGGAGCTCGAGGTTCCGGGCGATGGTCTGGATCAACTGGTCTTCATTGACGAAGTGCGAGAGGCCGACCAGAATGATGGCGAACAGCGGCACGATGGACAGCAGGGTGTAATAGGCCACCGCGCCCGCCAGCAGCAGCCCTTGGCGGCGCTGGAAATCCCGCAGAACCTGAAGCGTGAATCGGACGACCCGGTGCACAACGCCGCGCTGTGCGGCCGGGATGGATGAGTCTTCGGTGCCCATGGGCTTTTTTTCGGTCAACCCTTCTCCATTTTCAATCGGCCCAGGACCGCAAACGGGCTGCCGGCCGCCGCCGCGAGGCAGTTGCAGGCGGCCTGGTTCAAGTCGGCGCCGCAACGGGCGCAGAGACCTTTGCAGCTCTCGCTGCAAAGAGCTCTCAGGGGCAGGGAGAGAACCACCTGTTCCTGGATCCCCTCGGTGAGGTCGATGTCCACGCCCTGGAAATAAATGAGGCCTTCCCCCGTGACGTCCATCTCGTGGGGCCCCGGTTCGCTTTGCTCTCCCGCTGCTGGTTCCTGCTGGGCATAGGTGAGAGTGAAGGCCGTTTCCAACGGGCTGACAAATTCAACGAGGCAGCGGCCGCAGCTCAGGCGCACCGTCGTGCGGATGTCCCCTTCGACCTCCACCATGTCGCCGATGCGGGCCGCCCGGAGGCGGGTGCGGATCGGGTCGGTGAAATCGCATTCGCCGCTGCGTACCATCTCGCGCAGGATCGGGAAACGATCTGCCGGCGTTTCGAATTCAAGCGCGATGCGGGTTTCCTTGAGTTCTTCCGTTTTGATGCGCATTATGACGTTCGCTTCAGACCGGGTCCCGGCCTCGCCGGCGGTCATTGCTATTTTGACTTTATTATACTCATTTGCCGTTGGAATACAAAGAATTGTTTGTAAGGAATTGCTTCTGCCCGAACGACGCTGCTCCGGCCGGCTTGCCAGGGTTCGGGGGCTTTGATATAGGCAGTCACATGAATCCCTCTACCCCTCAGCCGACATCCTGTTTGCGCTGCGGGACCTGCTGCCGCAAGGGCGGGCCGGCCCTGCACCAGGAGGATCGCGAGCGGGTGGAGCAGGGAGTCATCCACACCCGCCATCTTTACACCATCCGCAAGGGAGAGCAGGCGACGGACCCGGTGCACGGCGGACTCATCCGCGTCGACGGCGACATCATCAAGATCAAGGGTCGCGGCGGCACCTGGGCCTGCCGCTTCTTCGATGACCGCATGGGGGCCTGCCACATCTACGCCGATCGGCCCTTGGAGTGCCGGATCCTGGAATGCTGGGACACCGTGCGGCTCGAGCAGGCCTACCGCTTTGGGCGTCTGTCCCGCAGGGACCTGCTGGCCGGCATCAAAGGGCTGTGGGAGCTGATCGAAGACCATGAGCGGCGCTGCGATTATGACGGCATCCGGCGGCTTTTAGAGCGCAGGTCCGGTCGAGGCCGGGCCGGGGTTGAGCGTGACCTTGCCGGGATGGTCCGCTTTGATGCCGAAATTCGACGACTGATGGTCGCACAAGGGGGGCTTGAGGCCGAGATGCTGGATTTTTTGCTGGGTCGGCCGGTGGAACAGGTCCTGCGTCTTCTCGAACGCAATACCGATGGGGTCGACGGCCCGGAACAGCCGCGAGGAAGCAAGTAGCCGATCGGATGGTCGCTCATCCGGGCCTTCGGATGGAATTTACGCCGTCGCCTCGTTGCCGTGCTCCGCAATCTCCTGCTTGCCGGCGGGGGCACTGTCGCCATTCGATCTCGAGCCGTTGGCGGCTCCCCACGCGAATTTGCCGTACTTGACATAGCCGAAGACGTTGTTCAACCGGGAATCGATGTGGGGCTCCAAAGGCACCACATTGCCGTCAATCATCGGCTTGAGGTGGCGGGCGAGTTCACGCGATCCGCCACCGGTCAAGACGATCAGGTCGATGTCCCAGTCATGGGCCCACAGCCGGTCGATTTCGCCGGCGATGGAACCGGCCAGCTGTTCGAACACCTGGTCCCGGATGCTGGCGAAGTTGATGGGCTTGCCGCGCATGCGGATGGCGCCCTCCTCGACGGCCTGGTAGAGCCGGTAAAGCTCGACCGACACCCCGCATTTCTCCTGGAGCTTCTGGGCGATCAGGCCGAAGGCCTTGGACATTCCGCTGTCGATGGTGCGGCTGCCGCGGTCGATGTGCCGCATGCGGTCCATGATCGTGAAGTCGGTGGTGCGAAAGCCGATGTCGACCACCCCGATTTTCTGCGCGGCGAGCTCTTTGTTTGAAATTTTCCCGTTCCCGTCCATCAGGAGGTTGAGAATGCTACCGAGGGGCTGGGGCAGCATGCGCACCTTGTTGATGTAGATTTCCTTCGTGGTCGTCTGGCCGTGGGGGGAGTGGTAGGTAACCGAGTGGTGCCCGGAAAGAATCCCATGGAAACGCTCGTGGTTGCGCTTGAAGTAGCCGATCGGGAGCCCCGAGACCACGTTGACCGGAACATTCACCTGGTGGCCGTTCTTGGTCAGCAGGCCGGCTGCCGTGAGGGCCAGGACCCGGACGTATTCCGTGATGAGCTTCTCCTGGTCCAGGGTGAACTTGGGCGTTCGGGACTGCTGTTCGGCCAGGTCCCCGATGAAGTAGGACTTGCCGTCGATGGTCACTTGAATGTGGTCGGCCGTGCGGTCGTCGCCGAAGTCCGCCCAGTACTGGATTTCAGCGGAGTCGCCGAGCAGAGATTTGAAGATGATTGTGTCTGTGCCATTGGTGGCCTTGGTGAAACCGAAGCCGATGTCGATGCCAAGAATCTGCATGGTCGCCTCCTCATCCCATTTGGCGGGCAAAACGGGCTACCGCATGCCCGTGGGGGTGCTTCCGAGTTATTGTTGGTGTCATCGGTCACATCACGAATTTTCTTGAGCTCAAGTTGAAATTTTTTCAGCAGGAGGGGGAAAATGAAAGCGATCGTGGTCAAGCCGGGCGATCATGCGCCGCGGCTGGCATGGGGACAAACGCCGGACCCGGCCATGAGCGCGGAGGAGGTCCTGGTGGCGGTGCGGGCCACCGCCGTGAATCGGGCGGACCTGCTGCAGGCCCGAGGGCAGTACCCCCCGCCGCCGGGCGTGACGGACACGCTGGGACTGGAGATGGCCGGAACGGTCGCGGCCGTGGGGGGTGCCGTGCATGGCTGGCAGCCCGGGGACCGGGTGATGGCCCTGCTGCCGGGCGGCGGGTATGCGGAGCGGGCCGCCGTCCATCACGGGCTGCTGATGCGACTGCCCGACGGATGGTCGTTTGCCCAGGGGGCGGCCGTGCCCGAGGCCTGGCTGACGGCGTTTCTGAACCTGTTCATCGAGGGGCGGCTGCAGCCCGGCCAGAAGGTGCTGATTCACGCGGGGGCCAGCGGGGTGGGTACGGCCGCCATCCAGATGGCGGCTGCGGGCGGCGCCGTGGTCTATGCGACGGCCGGCTCGGCGGAGAAGCTGGCGGCGTGCCGCCGGTGGGGCGCAAAAGTGGCCATCGACTACAAGAACCAGGATTTCGCCGTGGAGATCAAGGCGCACGCCGAGGGCAGGGGGGTGGACCTGGTTCTGGATCCCGTCGGTGCGGCCTACCTCAAATCCAACCTCGAGGTGTTGACCGCCGGCGGCCGGCTGGTGAACATCGGGTTGATGGGCGGCAGCCGGGCGGAAATCGACCTGGGGCTGGTCCTGGGCAGGAGCCTGCGCTTGATCGGCTCAAGGCTTCGGCCCCGCCCGGTCTCCGAGAAAATCGAGATCACCCGTCGCTTCGAGGGTCGCTTCTTCCCCATGCTCGCCTCCGGGAAACTCCAGCCGGTGATCGACCGGGTCTTCCCCATCACCGAGGCCGGGGCCGCCCACGCCTACGTGAAGGAGAACCGGAACATCGGCAAGGTGATCCTGGAGATTCCGGAAGAATAGAAAAACTTGCGTCGCTTTCAGTTGGATAAATGAATGCGTGTTTGACAAAACCAAAGCAACTGAATAGGATGTCGTCAGTTTACATTGAAAATTGACGACGACATGGCCGGATGATGCTGCCTCGAATACTCACCACCCCCAAGCAAAGTTTCTTTCTTATGGGCCCCCGCGGCTCGGGAAAGAGCACGTGGCTTCGATCCACTTTCCCCGATGCCCATGTAATCGATCTGCTCTCCGAAGAAAAATTCCAGCGATTGCTGACCCATCCCGGCCTTTTTGCAGATGAGGTGCGGGCTATTAAACCCGGTACATGGGTGATTGTCGACGAGATCCAGCGGCTGCCGGGGCTCTTGAACGAGGTGCACCGGTTCATGGAGGAAAAGCGTCTGCGCTTCGTCCTGTGCGGTTCGAGCGCCCGCAAGCTCAAACGCTCCGGTGTGAACTTGCTGGCCGGCCGAGCATTGCGCCGTTCGATGCACCCTTTTCTGCCCGAGGAAATCGGCGGGCGATTCGACCTCGACCAGGCGCTTCGATTCGGGTTGCTGCCGGTTGTCTGGGACTCCGGCGCCAAAGAGGACACGCTGGCCGCCTACGCCCAGTTTTATTTAAAAGAAGAGATTCAGGCCGAGGCCTTGGTGAGGAACCTTCCGGGTTTTGCACGGTTTCTTCCCGTGGCGGCCCTTTTCCACGGACAAACGATCAATGTGAGCACCATCGCCCGTGACGCCGGGGTGGCGCGGACAACGGTGTCCGGATACCTGGACATCCTCGAAGAGACCCTGTTGTGCTTTCGACTTCCCGCGTATGAAGCCAAACTGCGTGTTCGCGAGCGCAAACTTCCCAAATGCTACTGGTGCGATCCAGGCCTTGTGCGAGCCATGAAGCGGTCTTCCGGCGGGTTGGTTCCCGAGGAGCGCGGTGCATTGTTCGAGGGGTTGGTGGCCCAAGTGATCCGAGCTTACCGTGACTACCGAGGCATTTGCGACGAGGTGTATTATTGGGCGCCCTCCGCCGGGATGGCGACCGAAGTGGATTTTCTGATTGTCCGCGGCAAGCAATTCATTGCGGTCGAAGCAAAGTCCGGCGGCAGCTTCACGGAGAACTGGTGCAAGGGACTGCGCGCTGCGGCGCCGCTTAAAGGCCTGCAGCGTCGCCTGATAGTCTATCCTCGCGGTCCGGCCCTGCGAACCAAGGACGACATCGAGGTTTTGCCCTTCCAAGACTTCGCCGATTTGCTGGCCGCCGGCGCTCTTTAGCGTCCCCTTGCTTTTTCCCTCCAACACCCCTGTCAAAGGCCAAGGGACTTTTCTTCTTCGCTGATGCACGCCTCGATCACCTTGAGGGCGAAGTCGATTTCGTCCTTTTGAATGGTCAGGGGGGGAGCGAACTCCAGGGCCAGGCCCATGGTCTTGGTGATGACTCCCTTTTTCTTGGCCCGCACCAGAAGGTTCATCAGGTTGGCGGTGGGATAGGGGGCGCGGGTTTTTTTGTCGCTGGTAAAATCAATCGCGAGCCACAGGCCCGTGCCCCGGACCTCGCCGACGGAGGGGTGGTCCTGAAAGTTCTTCAACCCGTCCAGGAAATAGTCCCCCATGGCCGCGCTGTTTTCCACCAGGCGGTCCCGCTTGATAATCTCGATGTTTTTGAGCCCGACGGCGCAGGGCACCGGGTGGTTCCCGTAAGTGTGCAGGTGGTTGAAGACCTCGATGGGTTCCATCACCTGGTCGGTGCACCCCACGGCGCCCAACGGCACATAGCCGCTGGTGAGCCCCTTGGCCATGGTGATCATGTCGGGCTTGACGCCCACGTGTTCCGTCGCGAACATCTTCCCGGTGCGGCCGAACCCGCAGATGACTTCGTCGATGATGAGCAGGATGCCGTAGCGGTCGCAGATCTCCCGAATGACGGGCCAGTACTCCGCCGGCGGTTTCAAGGCGCCGTAGGCCTGTTGAATCGGCTCACCGATGAACACCGAGAACTGCTCCGGTCCTTCGAACTCGAGGATGCGGGTCAGCTCGCGGGCGCAGGCCATGTCGCAGTTCTGCACGGTGAGATGGTGGGGGCACCGATAGCAGTAGGGGGATTCGATGAAGGCGGCCCCGGGGGCCAGCGGCTCCATCACCTGGCGCATGGGCATGACCGTTCCGAGAGCACGCAGGCCGAGCCCGTTGACCCCGTGGTAGGCGCCCCGCCGGGACATGATCTTGAACCGGCCCTTGTCGCCCCGGTAGGCGTGGTAGTGCTTGGCAAGCTTCATGGCCGTTTCCACCGCCTCGGAGCCCCCGCACTCAAACGTGAACCGGTTTATGCCCGCCGGGGCGATGCCCGCCAGGGCCTCCGCCAGCTCCATGGCCGGCACGTTGGCAAAGCTCATGGGGGTGAAGTAGGCCAGGCGGCACATCTGGTCGTAGGCCGCCTGCGCGAGCTCGGTGGAACCGTGCCCCACGTGGACCGGTCGGGTCACGCCGGCGTCCAGATCCAGATAGCGCGTTCCGTCCTGATCGTATACCCACACGCCCTCGCCTTTGACGATGACGGTAATGCCCTCCCCGATCTCCTTTCGGCTCGTCCGGTGGAGAATCAGGTGGGAGGCGTGATCCAGTTTCTTGACTACGTTCGCCATGTGTCTGCTCCCCCTTGATGTTTTGGCTGACCCCGGATTTCCATCAGCCACCGAATTTTTTTGGTAGCACGACAATGGCCGTGGAAGCAACTGCCTTTTCGGCGTCTTTCGGCCCTCCGCAGGGTGACGGCTCGTGCCGTGCCCGGCAAGAAGACACTCCTGTAGTTCGAAGCCGGGTCCATCCTGTTAGCCTTACTGCGAAATCCAAGGGGTGCCGGAGTTGCCCAACGTGGTGCACGATGTTTTAGAGCAGCCCGGAGCGCCACGTTTTGTGTTCACGGGTTCCAGCGCCCGGAAGCTCCGGGGCGGCGGTGTGGACCTGCCGGCCGGACGGGCGTTGCTGCGAACCCTGCACCCGTTCATGGCCGCGGAGCTTGCCGAGTTCCGGGCTGACGAAGCCCTGAGGTTCGGCCTGCTGCCGCTTGTGGTTGCCGCCGGGGGTACGGAGGACACGCTGCGCGGGTATGCCGCCCTCTTCTTCGCGTTGGCTGCAGTTGGTCCGGTCAAATATTTCTATGCTGGAAACGTTGAAATTGTGATATACCCTGCCTTGTATCGCATCCTTGTGTTTTCAGCAGGTGCGTTTCCAGGCCACGGCGTTGCGTTCATCGCTGGTTGGGTAGTATTTCGCACTCAACAGCGTCACCCGTAAAAAATCACTTTGTTCTTCTTAAAGCGAGGCCATATGAGTCATAACGCTAAGCGGTCTGCGTGGGCTATGGTGGGTCTTCTGCTGCTCCTTTTTTTCGCCGACGGGAGTGTTTGGGCCCAGAAGTTTCCAACGTCCAAGGCGAAAAAGCCCGTGGTCAAGTCGGAGGAGGTTGCTGTTCCCGTCCAACCGCAGACCCCGGAGCAAGTGGACGCATTTATGGCCGCTTTGACCGACGAGCAGGCGCGCCAGGAGCTGGCCCAGGCGCTCAAGCGCCAGGTGGCTGCCAAGGCTGGACCGGGCGAGGGCGGGCTGGTCATCAAGGGCAGTGACAGCGGGCTGGGGCGTATTTTCTACCTCCTGGTCGATAATGTTTCGGTGCTGGCGAAAAAACTGTCCGGGACCCTCACCGCGGCGGACACCGAATCAGACCACCTGGGGGATGCCTGGCGCAAGTTGACCGGCGGCAAGGGCTTCGGTCGTTTTTTCCTGACCCTGCTGGCGCTTTTCGCGATCCTGGCGACAGGGCTGCTCCAGAGATGGCTGCTGTTCCGGTCGACGCGGGACATGCGCGAAAGGCTGCTCACCGCCGTGAGATTGGGGCGGATGGAGTTTTTCGGACGGGTCCTGTCGCGCCTGATCCTGGAGGTCCTGGGGATCGCCGTCTTCGCCGTCACTACCTTCATTCTCTTCGTTCTCTTTTTCGACAAAGGTGATCTGGGTTATGAGTTCGTTTCGATCTACCTGATCGTGAGCTACTATCTGCTGATCTTCGCCGGCGCGGCCAAGGTCATTTTTTCACCGGATGCGCCCGCTCTGCGTCTGTTCCCGATGAAGGACGCCGCCGCCGCCTTTCTTTACCGTTGGATCCATTACATTGTGCTGGGGGCCGGTGTGATCACCGGGGCGAGTGCCGTCCTCGGCCAAATCGAAGCCCACAAACCCCTCTACCTGATGTTCTACAGCCTGAGCGGCGTCTACGTCGCCCTCGCCCTCGTCGTCATGATCTGGCAGAGCCGGCAGCGGGTTGCCGAGGTTATCCTGCCGGCAAGCGCAGCGGCCGGAAAAGGCGGCCCGCGGGCGGCCTTCGCGCGGTACTGGCACTACCTGGCGAGCGCCTACGTGCTCTGCATGGGCGTTTACTGGGCCTCCGACGCCCTTCTGGGGGGGAAGGTCACGGTTGTCAAGCTGATTCTGAGCCTGTTCGTGATCCCGCTCTTCATAGGCCTGGACCAATGGGGGCTGTGGCTTCTCAAGCTGGCCTCCGGCGAGATGACGGCGGTCGTCGATTTGAGCGGCGACCAGGTGCGTGAAGTTCCGCCCCTTGGGGGGCCGAACAAAATCAAGCAGTACGCGCCGCTGATCCGGAAAATGTATCGGCTGGTGCTGGTCGCGTTGGCGTTCTTCATCGTGCTGGGGCTGTGGGGGGTGGATTTGACCGTGGGCAGGATTTTCACTTCACACGTGCTCAGCATCGTCGTGACCCTGCTGCTGGGCTTTATCACCTGGGAGTTCGTCAAGGCCCGCATCGACAGCCGGTTGCAGCAGGAAATGCCGGCCGCCGGGGAAGAAATGGACGAGGGGGGCGGCGCCGGTGGCTCCCGCGCCGGGACCCTGCTGCTGCTCTTGCGCAAGTTCGTCCTGACGGTGTTGTTCGTGATCGTCTCGCTGATCGTTCTTTCCTCCATCGGTGTGAACATCGGCCCGCTGATCGCCGGGGCCGGGGTCATCGGCCTGGCCATCGGCTTTGGTGCGCAGACCCTGGTGCGGGACATCATCGCGGGCGTGTTCTTTCTGATCGACGACTCTTTTAGGGTCGGGGACTACGTGGAGTCCGCCGGCACCAAGGGATGCGTCGAGCAGATCTCGCTGCGCTCCATCAAGCTGCGCCACCCGCGGGGGATGGTGTACACCGTCCCCTTCGGGAATTTGAAGTCGGTCACCAACTTCAGCCGGGACTACACCATCACCAAGCTGGATTTCCGCGTGGGCTTCGACACCGACCTGGACAAGGTGCGCAAGATCATCAAGAAGATCAACAAGAACCTCCGCAAAGACGAAGCCGTCGACCGCGTCATGCTCGATGATCTCAAGTCCCAGGGGGTGAAGGAATTCGACGACTCGGCCATGATCGTGCGGGTCAAGTTCAAGACCCTGCCGGGCGAGCAGTTCGTGCTGAAACGGCTTGTCTACCGGATGATCCAAGAGGAGTTTCGCGCAAGCGGCATCGAGTTTGCGCACCGCAACGTCACTGTGTACATGCCGCCGGAGCTTCGGGCCGGCGCGGCCGAGCCGGTTGACCCCAATATCCTCCAGGCGGGTGCGGCCGCGGCGCTATCCGTGATCCAGCAGGAAGAGGACGCGCGGGCGAAAGCCATGGCGGAGGCAAAACCGAAAGATAAATAAACACCCGTCAAGGCGATTTGCGCGAAACCAGCAAAACCATTCCACAAACAAATGTGGCGACGGCAACCATACCGAACCCCAGAGGGTAGCTCCCGGTTTTTTCAACAATCATAGAAAAAGCAGGAAGCCCGACCAAGATGCCCAGGAACGTGAAAAACAGCGTCCCGCCGGTCGCCATCCCGGCAAGTTCGGGCTTTGCCACACGGGCCACCTCTGCAAGATAAACTCCATTCCAACCGATAGCGACGGCGCCGAAAAGAGCACAGGTGACAAGGATGGCAGGATAAGGCCACTGAGGTGTAAAAAGTGCCGATGATAGCGCACCGACGGTCATGGAAATGCCCAGCACACCCAGCATGATGCGTGGTTTCACGTACCGGTCGGCCAACGCCCCCCATACGATTCTCCCGATGATTCCGCCTGCCTGAGCCGCAGAAAGAAGCACCCCGGCCTGGATCAGCGTCATATCGATACTCTCAATTAAGTATGTCACCAGAAAGGATACCAGGCACAGCTGCATCGTGGAAAAGAAAAACGAAGTTATCGCAATTCGGCGCAGGTCCGGGTGAAGCAACGTCATTTTTATCGGCGCGGCTACATTTTTCCATGAAATCCGGGTTCGAGCGGAGTGCTCCGTGTCAAACCGTTTCCGATAGGGGTGCAGGAAAAAGGCCAGCGCCAAGTTGGATGCCGCCACCCACAAAGCGGACATTTTCCAGCCGAAGAAAATCACAAAGAAAGGAACCACCGCCCCTGCCATGGCTCCGCCCAGAGGAACCCCGGTCTGTTTGATTGAAAAGACGAAGGACATCATCGAAAACGGCGTGGTACGGACCAGCAAGTGGGAACTGGCCGGTGTTACGGGCCCGTAGCCGATTCCCATGATGAATGCCCCTATGATCATCAGGGGAATAGACGGGATCGAAATGGCCCCCAGCCCCAGCGCACACAGCGCCAGGCAAATTTGGCTCACGCAAATCGGCCCGAGGCGGCCGATAAAATTTCCACTCACAGGGGCGACCATCGTAGCCCCCAGGTAAATCAAGGACATGAATATGCCGACATAGCTGGCGGGGACATTCAGCTCGCCGGTGGCGACCGGCATGAAAACCGGAATGGAAACCACACTCAGCGAAACCGCAGCCTGAACCAAGAGTGTGAGCACCATCGGAAGGACAACCCCCGAAGATGGAAAGGATTTCTTTGCC